>JACCDI011983410.1_pt1 | contig 18868 bp, 12 predicted proteins | sample 7442791 | NCBI WGS metagenome assembly JACCDI01 (sample SAMN15323434, study PRJNA562643) | freshwater metagenome | isolation source: river surface water | place: USA:Blue River Watershed | collected 2017-08-15
AATAACGGTTGAAAGAACAATCGCACCAAGCGCGCTGTATCGCTATCTAAACCAAATGCATCAATCCCATTCACATATTGCGAGATATTTCCCGGAAAGATCGCCACAAAGAAGGCTGCAACTATCCAACCCACCACCACTCGATATCTCCACAGCACCAACAACGCACTCCCTAACGCAATCTCAACTACCCCAGATGCAACCACCACAAAATCGGCATACTCCTTAAGCGCACTCGGAACCTGCGCCTGAAACTCCACCCGATTAACCCCCAGATGCCCCACCCCGGCATAGCCAAGAGCAAGACCCAGAACTATCTGAGCAAGTCGTCTAAGTAGTTGCATCATTGAAGGCTACAGAGAGCTCTGAAGCCATTCTTCCGTTAGAGATTCGGCTTGTTTTATAACAGTTTCGATTGCTTGGTTAGAAAAGTCAGGTGGATAACCATACTTATCGAGCAAGTCTCGCACCATTACTCGAAGTGCCGCTTGGGTTGATTCTCGGACTGACCAATCAACTTTGATGTTATCCCGTACTTTCTTTGTTAATTCTTGTGCCAAGCGAACCAATGTCTCATGCTGCATCTCTCTCACAGCTGCAGCATTGACTTCTAGTGCATCATAGAAAGCAACTTCATAATCAGTAAGTCCATCCGCATTACCAGCTTTAATCTGATCATTAAGCTTCTTCGCCAATTCGATTAGCTCTTCAATTAACTGCGCAGTCTCGATACTCCTATTTCTGTACTTGGATAGTGCTGCTTCCAGTAATTCTGAGTACATCGAGTTCTTCACAATGTTTGTCTTAAATCGAGCCTTAATCTCGCCCTTAAGTAGTCGGCTGAGCGCCTCAACAGCAAGGTTGCGCTCTTTCATGGCGCGGATTTCGCGCAAAAACTCTTCATCCAGCAAACCTATATTTGGTCTGTTCAGACCAGCCACGCTAAAGACATCGATGATTCCTTCAGGCACTATTCCACGAGAAAGCGCCTGACGAATAAGGGCTTCACGCTCTGCATCTGTCTGCTTCTTTCCTGTGTGCTCCCCCTTTGTCAGCATCACACGGATAGCTGCATAGAGAGCCACTTCTTCACGTAAAACGATTGCAGGTGTCTGGCTATTTACTAATGCGTAAGCCTTAGACAGCGCGGCTGAGGCATCCGCAAAACGCTTCTTGCCATCTTCTAGCCCAATGATGTAGTCGGCAATCTTTGGAATCACTTCATGAGGCTTCTCTTGGAATCCATCAATTGAGCAGCCGTGTAAGAGGTCACGAACAATAGTGAGTTTCTCAAAGAAAACCCCGAGTGCCTCCTCGACAAACTCGACAGGTGGAGCTTCTTTTTTACCTTTTGTATATGTAGCAAGCGCGTCCTTAAGTTCTGTAGCAATGCCAATGTAATCAACTACTAAACCACCTGGCTTATCGCGGAATACACGGTTGACTCGAGCGATTGCCTGCATCAAGTTGTGCCCCTTCATGGGCTTATCAACATACATGGTGTGACATGGTGGTGAGTCATAACCGGTAAGCCACATATCTCTTACGATCACAATTTTTAGCTCATCATCTGAATCCTTAAAACGACCCTCAAGGTCGCGCTTCTGTGGCTCCGTATATGCATGTGGTCGCAACTTTTCGTTATCTGAGGCAGATGAATGGAAGACAATCTTGATTGCACCCTTACGGTGATCATCGCTATGCCACTGCGGGCGAATCTTGATTATCTGGTTATACAAGTCCACACAGATGTTTCGACTCATGCCCACAACCATTGCCTTGCCATCTGCAAGCTCAGGAGATTTACAACGGTTCTCGTAGTGACTCACGATGTCCTGAGCAATCTTTTCTAACCGAGGTTCCGCTCCAACAATCTGCTCAAGCTCTGCCCAACGCTTCTTAAGGTTGGCCTGCATACTTTCTTCTTCATCTTCAACGAGGTCCTCGGCCAGCTCGTCGAGCTCCTTCTTGGCATCATCTGGAAGCTCAAGGGCGACAAGACGACTCTCGTAATAAATAGGGACCGTGGCGCCATCTTCATTTGCCTGCGCCATGTCATAAACATCAATTTCATCACCAAATACAAGTCGAGTGTCTCTGTCGGCCTCAGCAACTGGCGTTCCTGTAAAGGCAACAAATGTGGCATTTGGCATCGCATCCCGAAGATGCTGGGCATATCCCACTTTAAATTTATTGTCCTTATCGATGCGCGCACTAAATCCATACTGCGACCGATGAGCCTCGTCAGTAAATACGAATACATTTCGGCGATCTGTTAGTGCTGGGAACTTAGTCTCATTCTCTTCGGGTGCAAACTTCTGAATCGTCGTGAAAATGACTCCGCCTACTGGACGGGTACTAATCATTTCGCGTATTTCTTCACGTGAATCTGCCTGCTCTGGCGTCTGGCGCATGAGCGCTTTAGCGGCAACAAAAGTGTCGAAGAGTTGATGATCTAGGTTCTTGCGGTCGGTAACGACCACAATCGTTGGGTTCTTCAGCGCCTTACTTGTCGCAAGCATCCCTGCTAGGCAAGCCATCTCAAAGCTCTTTCCAGCTCCTTGTGTATGCCACATCAATCCACCGCGGCCATCACCATTCTCTGCACTCGCACTTAATGCGCGCGTATATGCCTTCTGCACAGCAAAGAACTGGTGATAGGCGGGAAGCATTTTGATTGTCTTTTGACCCGGAATAAATACCGTGAAGTGCTGAATCATATCTAGGACGTGGCGTTTATTAAATAGCCCTTCAATGAGTGTCTGCGTATGACCAAATGTTCCGTAAGGGTCACGCACTTCACCATCTACCGAGCGCCACTTCAAGAAGCGTTCTTGGTCAGCAGTCAGACTTCCCATTCGAGCATCAGCACCATCTGCAATCATAAGTACAGAGTTGTAATAAAAGAGCCTTGAAATCTGCGCCTTATAAGTCTGCAACTGCTCAAATGCCTGCCAAATATCTGTATCTAAGTCTGATGGATTCTTCAGCTCCAGCACGCTTATTGGAATCCCATTAAGGAAGAGCACAATGTCAGGTCTGCGGGTTCCAGCATCGGCATCCACCTGCACCGAGTATTGATTAACCGCTAACCAATCGTTATTTTCGATATTCTCAAAATCAATTAACCACAGCAATTTCGTGGTCTCTTCTCCAGATTCATCGCGAATTTTGACCGAAAATCCCTCAGTCATCCATTGGTGAATCTGTTGGTTTGCCTTCAATAAATCAGTCTCACCTGGAGACTCCAGCATCTGGCGCACTTTTCTGATTACGGCTTTAGGAGTCCCTGGATTAATACGTGCAATCGCATCTTCAACGCGGCCAACTAGCAAAATATCTTTATGGGAGGAGCGCTCAGGCATCATTCCATCGTGAGCGATTTCAGGACCCTTAGCTAAATTCCAACCAATTCCTTCTAGCCAATTTAGGCATTGAAGCTCATATGCATCTTCATTATACGCAACCATCACGAAGCCAACATATCTTCAGGAATCTGAAGTTCACCAGATATCAAACGAGGTAGGAGGGAATCTCGAATCTTCTTTAAATTAACGTTCATTTCATGTAGTTCATGTAGCTGCAATTGAATTGGGTCGCAAAGTTTTGCAAACTCTAGAAGGACAGAATTGCTCGGACCAGGGATAATGAGTTTAGGTATATTCTTAACATTTAACGCTTCCAAAATAGTTCCCGAATCAGTATTTCTCTTTATCTCTTTCTTCATGAAGTCTGACAGCAAGGCTACTATCAGTAAACTACGATGTAGCTTTGAATCTTTGGGTCGGAGCGCAGTGATATTTCGTCCAATTGCGGCCTTAAAATGGTCAGGGACTTGAGAGACTGCACCGACGCGTCCCACGTTTGTGATTAAGCAATCACCACCTTGGACTTCAATTCTGCTCGTCCACTTATCGTAATCTTCCTTACTAATTAGCCCTGCATTCTCAAAGCGCAGAACACCTGAATCTGAAATAGTGTCAAGCTGTAGATATGGGAAGCCTTCTTCGAGTAGTTCTGGTTTCTTAGAATGCAAACAATCGATGACGCTGGCAATTTCGCCAACACTAATCCAAGACCAGCCTTTAGGAATTAAGCCGAGCTCTGATTCCTCCATTGAATCGGGGAATAGCGCCGCAGTCGCAGCATCCATGCCCGCGGGTTTCTCCCCCGCCATCTTTGCCTTTACTGGCTCGAAATCTATAAACCAGGATTTAAAGATTGTTTGTGCGATGTCTTTCAGGGTTTTAGAGAGTGCGGTATTGGTGGAAATTTTGCTTTCTATATTCTTCATGAGGGAAGAAATAGATTTCTGGGTTTGTAAGTCAGGAAGGAGAATTTGTTTCAAAGAAAGATTCGTTACGGTTATTTGTGGTTGAGCACTTCCTGTTGTCACATCATCGAAACTTGAATTTAAAAGATATTGATGTAGGAAGAAATTATCTCCTTGATTTTCCTTAAAATACACGGCCATAGCATTATTGCTTATCCAAGTAGGGGGTTCAGCCCATTGCATTAGGCCGCACTTAGAACCACGACAGGTGACAAGTGGAACTGGGAACGGAAAGGTGGATTGGTTTGTAAAGCCAAGCACTCCATTTCCGCCAATTACTGGAACGGAACATTCACCTGTCGGAGTTGGTTCCATTTGATTGGGTGCGAGATATCTGCCTTGCTTAATTTCACAGACTTCACCTAATGTGACCTCTCTGGCGCTAAATGTCATAGCCAAGGCCTTTAAGTTGCTTGGAGATTAGCGCTTCGAGGCGATGGGATTCCTGAAGTTGTTCTGACAGTTGAGCGGTCAAAGTCTGCATACGGGTACTGAAGTCCTCGTAATTTTCAGACTCAACTTCCTCTGTACCGATATACCGACCAGGTGAGAGCGAGTCACCATTCTTTGCGATTTCTTCACGGCTTACAGACTTACAGAAACCATCAATATCTTCGTACTTGCCATCGCACCAGCTGTTGAAAGTATCAGCGATGCGGGCAATCTCAGCTTCGCTAAACTCAATCTGGGTACGCGAGATTGCAGTGCCTAATTTGCGTGCATCGATAAAGAGAACTTGGTTATCTCGCCTCTTCTTCCACTTGGATTTATCTCTATTGAAGAACCAGAGCGAGCTTGGAATCTGGGTATTAAAGAAGAGCTGACCTGGAAGGTCGATGATGCACTCGATAACATCGTCATCAAGAAATGCCTTACGAATTGCGTCGTCTCCGCCTTGTGAAGAGGTAAGAGTTCCACGGGGCATAACGATTCCCGCACGCCCCTTAGGTGCTAGGTGGTGAACAGCGTGGCTCATCCATGCATAATTTGCTGGACGCTCACGTGGAACGCCGTACTTCTTCCAACGAACGTCGTTAATTAACTGTTCTTTTGGATAGCTTGCGTTGCTACCAAAAGGAGGGTTCATCAGAATAAAGTCAAAGCGCTTATCTGGATGCTGGTCTTCGGTAAATGTATCCCCGTGAGATTTGCCTAAGTCAAAATCAATTCCACGGATAGCAAGGTTCATCGCACAAAGGCGACGGGTCGTTGGGTTTGATTCCTGGCCATAGATAGCAATGTCACCAAGTTTTCCACCGTGAGCTTCTAGGAATCTTTCGCTCTGTACAAACATTCCACCCGAACCGCAGCAAGGGTCATAGATGCGGCCCGATGTTGGTTGCAAAATTTCAACAAGGGTCTTAACAATGGATGGGGTTGTATAGAACTGACCGCCAAGCTTTCCTTCGGCTGATGCAAACATGCCGAGGAAGTACTCATAGACCTGGCCAAGGACATCGGATGCTTCATGGCGGCCGTTACCAAAACTAATTGAACCAATGAGGTCTACAACTGCGCCAAGGTCTGATGCTGGAAGTTTTGCATCTGCATACCGACGCTCCACGATTCCCTCAAGCTTGGGGTTTTCTTTCTCAATTTCATAGAGAGCATTATCAATTTGCGATGCAATATCTGCCTGCTTTGCGTTTTGCTGGATCACTTCCCAGCGTGAAGATTCTGGAACCCAGAATACGTTGACTTCTTTGTAATAGTTGCGGTCATCGAGGGCAGCCTTAAGGCGCTTGGCATCGGGTTTATATCTATCGCTCTTAGGGTCCGAGAATGCGGCGCTAAGTTCATCACGACGTTCGGCGAAAGAATCCGAGACGTACTTAAGGAATACAAGACCGAGGACGATGTGCTTGTACTCAGCGGCATCTAGGTTTTTGCGCAGAATGTTGGCGGTGTCCCAGTACTTCTTGAGCTGGTCATTAGTTAGTGCCATGTCCAACTCCCTAGCCTTTATCAAACCCGTTTCGGATACTTAAAGTAGCCGTCGGGTATGACTTTACTTGACTGAGCAAGAAATTCACAGGACAGTAAGAGCCTAGGACTTCCTACGGGCTCATCCCAGGGCGCGTTGAGAGCTAATTCGCATTTTTTATTGGGAATCGTTTAGTCGGAATGATTTGAAGAAACTTTGGAGGCACCGAGCGCATGGCAAAGAAAAAGTCCCCTGGAAAGCCAGCTTTAACCCTAAAGGCCAAGCCGATTCCCCCACTTAAAGTGATGACGAGTTCAGAACTTGCAGATCACTTAGTAGCTGAAATTGAAAATTGGTTTACAGAAGTGGTCATTGAAAAAAACAAGAAAAATATTGAGAAGCTGAAAAAGGCAAGCGCTTTTGAAATTAATCGCTACCTTGCTCCCTATGTCTCACAGGCGCTCACAGGGGCAATCACAGCGGAAGGAATCGCCAGGGGATTAATTCAGGGACGCGCGATGGTTACAAGCCTGAACACATCTTTTGGTGACAGAATGCAAATCTTCATCATTGACCAGATCAAAGAAGTGGTGGGAAGTGCTATAGCTGGAATTGATGTTGAATTTGTTGATTGTATTGATGGAGAAAAAAAGTATGCCCAAGTTAAGGCAGGGGTCTCTACAATCAATAAGGATGATGTTGCTCCAATAGTCTCAAAGTTTAAAGGAATCCGAGCAAAAGCCCGTAGAGACGGCGTGAAAATCAATGAGAACCAGACAGTTATGTGTGTTCTTTATGGCAACAAAGCCTCATTAAGTGCCCATTACAAAAAACTCATCGACGAAGGTGTTGACGTTTATGTTGGCGATGACTTCTGGGAACGTTTAACTGGCGAAAAAGGAATGGAGCAGCGACTCTTCAAGGCTTGCCTCAGTGCAGCTGCTAAAGCAGATATAAAGCCAACAATTGATAAGGCGGTTCTCGAACTAGCAAAAGATCCCGCCATACTCGCTCTCATTCCCTAGTTGTCAGTGCTGGCTGATAACCTCTGCCTATGGCAAGGGTTACCGAAAATTCACATCTCACGGTGCAAGAGGCGTCCCTGTCAATTGGTGTATCCCCAGACACAATTCGTAGGTGGCACAAGAAGGGTCTAATTAAGGCAAAAATTGGCTCAAACGGAGAGCGACTGTTCAGCTCAGATGAGATTTCACGGGTTATTGCCAAGACTTCCTCAAGTGATAACCCGTGGACAGTCCTCAAAGCCTCAAAGTCAAAACTTACTTCCATAGAGTTGTTTGCTGGAGCTGGTGGCCTTGCATTAGGAATGCATAATGCTGGAATTCAATCAAAGTTGTTGATCGATATTGATAAAGACTCTGTTGCAACGTTAAAGAAGAACATGCCTGAATGGAATGCACACTGCGACAGCGTCATGGACATCGACCTGGATGAGTATAAGAATCAAATTGATGTCATGGCAGGGGGGTTTCCATGTCAAGCTTTCTCGTACGCTGGAAAAAGTCTCGGTTTCGCAGATACCAGAGGAACACTTTTTTATGAATACGCTCGACTGATTGAACAAGTAAAGCCTCGATTGGTTCTTGGCGAAAATGTCAAAGGGCTTCTGAATCATGACAATGGTAGAACCCTTAACGTAATTGTTAAAGAACTCGAAAACCTTGGTTATAGAGTGGCATTTAAAGTCTTACGTGCACAATTTCTCGATGTGCCTCAAAAACGTGAGCGTTTGATAATTTTTGGAATTAGGAAAGATCAGGCATCAGATTTCTTGTTTCCTATCGAAAAAGACTACACAATCGATCTAAGGGCAGCGCTTAAAGGAGTACCTAAGTCAGAAGGACAGACTTACAGTGAATCTAAGGCAAGAATTATGAATCTAATCCCAGAAGGAGGGTACTGGCGGGACTTACCCGACGCTCTTCAACGAAAATATATGGGTGGCTCCTACCATCTGGGTGGAGGAAAGACAGGGATGGCTCGAAGGTTAGCTTGGAATGAGCCATCACTCACCTTAACTTGCAATCCAGCTCAAAAACAGACTGAGAGGTGCCATCCACACGAAACTCGCCCGTTAACAGTTCGAGAATACGCTCGCATTCAGACGTTTCCTGACGAATGGGGCTTCGTAGGAAGTACCTCGTCGCAGTACAGACAAATCGGCAACGCCGTACCAGTTAACCTGGGCTATCACGTCGGGTTGGCCATTCGCGCAATATTGGGAAATCCAGCACGCAAATCTGAATCTCCCGCAAGGCTCGCATCACCGAATTAACCCATAATTTCGAGACAAAAGTAATTCAATTTTGACTCATCAATTTCTGGCGAAGTGAGCAATAATCACTCCATGGCTGAGCTTGAACCAGAATTGGTAGCAAAACAGAAAGAGTCAACGCTACCGAAAATAAAAAAACAAGCTACAAACCTGAAGTCAAAAAAGAGTAACCCAGCGTTGTCTGAGCCTAAAAAAAAGAAAAGTAATAGTAGTAAGAAAAAAGAAGCAATTGCTAAATTTGATTTGAATGAGCTTCTCACAAGCTTGCTTATAAAATCTGAGAACGAGGATATGTCATCCGAAGCACTGGATCAACTGCCTCAAGAATTGCAATCGACGGCTAGTGAATTTGCCCAATTGCTCTGGAATTATGACTTTGAGATTTCTGAAAAATTCAAAATAGAACTACTTTCACGTGAAGTTCTCGATGAGCTCCTTTTAAGAACTGAGAATTTATCTCTCTCGCTGAAGGCATACTCTCACCAGAAAAATACAAATGCCTTGAAAATTATTAAGCTCTCTAGTTTTTCCTCTCTAGAGAACCTGGATAAATTCATAAAATTATTATCGAAGCAATACCTTGTTCAAAAAGAGATTTTGCCTATGCTAGCAGATGAAATTACCTCTTCAACTGCTTTTAAAAAAGCAGGATTTAACTTGCAAATCAAAACTATTTCTTCATTAGCGAGGAAAAAGGTTGATCCATCGAAGGCAATTACAGTTCTAGGAAATGTCACCACTGAATTTAATGAGCAGGATGAGAGTTTTCAGCTTCAAGTAATCGAGAATCTGAGGAAATGGGACATATCCTGTGTTTATCAGTTTTTGACCCATATAGATTCGGATCGTATTCGGGTCGCATTGTGCAAGCATCTTGCTGAAAATTTAACACCTATAGAGATTGCAAAATATTTTGTCTGGCAGAATCCAGATTCCAACTTGAGTAAGGTTGGCGTGTTCAAGCGAATCGTTACTCCAGCCATTGAAAACTTCATGAAATGGAATAACAAGCTCGAAGATTTGCTCATTTTGTGGCCGCACCTAGTGAATCCCGAAAATGGTTTTAGTCTTTCCCAATCAAAAGTTAAGTTCAAAAACTTGATTGGAAAGTCCGGCTACCTTGCTGAAAGTCTCAGAGATGATTCAGTTCCTTTGTTACAAGACCAGCTCCAGGTTGCACAGGATGCCCTGATTTCACTCCAAGGTCATACAGAGGATTTGGGTAAGAAACTGAATGCTCTTCAGGTAATGAACGAAGAAATCTCTCAGGAGCTCACTGATTTGAGAAAAGAGCGTCAAGAAAATTCAAGAGAAGCACTGGCAGCGCACGAGGCGATTGAAAGACAAATTAAGGTTGACCTGCTTAGGCAACTAATTCCTTTTTTTGAATTAGCTCTCAGCGGAGAAGGACATGAGGAATTCATGAAAATTCTTGAACACCAAAGGATTGAGATGGTGGGACGCGTAGGTCAGAAAATTCGCTGGAATCCGCAAATTTGTGAATCACTGACCGGAGTAGAAATCGCGGAGGGCATAATTGTAAAAACTGGATTTACATGGTTCTCAGGTAAAGAGGTTGTTCCACTGCGAAGAATGCTTGTCAAGCCGGAATGATGCTCCATGGATAATAATTTTGTTCTGGGCATTGATTTTGGTACGTCAACAACGCTTGTAGCTCTTCCTGGAGAGCCCCCCAAGGTTATTCCAATTGGAATTTCATTTCCTTGGATTCCGAGTGTAATCGCAAGTAGTGACGGTTCTTCGTGGGTGGTAGGTGAGGATGCAGAGGTTGCAGATATTCGAGATCAAATCCGAAGTCCAAAAACAGCAATAACATTCAATAGATTGGAACCATTTGAGAATGATCATGGGATTCAAATCGACCCGGAAGAAGCCATTGAGGTTATCCTTCAAATGGTCAAGGAGAAATGTAGAGAAAATGGTCTTTCCACTTTAGGTTCAGTGCGAATGAGCTGTCCAGCGATATGGACGGGAGAAAATAGAATTCGACTCGCCAAAATCGCAAATAAAGTTGGGTTTAATGTCGATGTTGACCACATTATGGATGAGCCGATTGCCGCAGCTATATCTTGGTGGTGGAATAAAACTCTCAGGGGATCTGGCGTTGAGGATAACTGCAAGGCAGTGATTTTTGACCTTGGCGGTGGAACTCTGGATGTAGCAATAGTGGATATTTACTCCGCTAATAACAAACCCGAAATTACTGTGATGTCCGCCAGAGGGACTCGTGAAGCAGGGGACAAACTAGATGACTTGCTCGCAGATTTTATTGAATCAGAGCTTGAACAGCAACATTCATACGTTATAGAAGAGAAACCCAACACAGGAGAATTGAAAGCGTGGATACGACGTGAAGCAAGAAGTGTAAAGGAACGTCTGTCAGTTGCCAGAGAAACTTTGTTTGAAATCAAAGAGCTTTCCAATGAAATTCCATCACTAACGGTGACTCGACTTCAACTCGAAGCAGTCTTTGAACCTCAGTTGAAGAGATTGATGGCATGTGCCGAAGATGCCCTAAGAGAGGCGAAAATGAAGCTACTTAGTGCAGACAACAATGCAATCATGAGAGAGGAAATATCTGCGATTGGAAAAGAAGTTGACTTCATTGTCTTAGCTGGCGGCATGTCCCAAATTCCAATTATTTCCACTGAGCTACAAAAAAGGATGCCAAATGCTGTTATTGAATATGCAATATCGCGCGAAAGAGCAACCGAGGCAATTGTCGAGGGGGTCTCAAATCTTGGTGAATTTGCGAATCTTAATGTTCATCGACCTAGTTTTGACTTTGTGATGAAATGGAAAACTAATGATGGAAAAAACCATGAAGAAGTTATTTTTCCCGCATTTACTAGCCTGTACGACTCTTACGAAATTAGCATTGGGAAGAGTGATCTGGGTAAGGAGATTCATTTCATCCCTCCAACCGATCCAGTTGGAAATTGCCATTTATTTGTTCGCTCTGTAGGTGGTAAGCCTGTAAGTTTCAGAATTGATGGATCTCAGAACAACTCAATTTCTCTGCAGGCAAATCGTCATCTTGGTATTCATATGAAACTTTATATGGATGGCCGGTTGTACATTCGAGACGCGCTAGGAAGCGAAGTAAAGTCACGAATTCGTGAGTGGCCAGTAGTTCGCTGGGGAACTACTGGTAGAAAAGAAACATCACTTGTTCTGGAGAATATCGTTCGACAGGCGCCGTCTATGCCAACTCAACACTGGGAACTGAATTTAGATTAAGCACCCTTGGCTACGATGTAAGCAACTGCTTCAATAGCCAGAGATGCGTGCTTACTTGAGTAATTCCTATTTAGACTTTCGAGTTCAGAAATTAGTCGGTTTAATCTTGACTCATTTAATCTTATGATCCCTGGTGCTCTATTTGCCGCGATCACTTTTGCCAAAGTTGTCTGAGCAGCACTAATTTTATTTTCTAGGCTCAATCTTTTAGCACTTGCTCTCTCGGAAGCAATTGATTCATTATCTCTAACTAAAATGTCATTCTCTTTTAATTGTCTCTTTGCAACATCCAGCTCAATTTTGTCGAGCGCTAGGTTCAGAGCTTGTGCAGGAGTTCTTATTTCCGCTCTTCCAAATAGGTTGGTGGCAAGCGCCTGCAAGAGAGCATCTCCGGGTCCATCCACAAGATTTCCCGTTGATAAGTCAACTGAAGTACTCCAGAGTTCGAGTCGGGGACGAATTCCATGTGATCTTGCCAGATGAACTCCTATTAAGAATTCCTTTCCTGTTGGTAGCTCGGGTAGCGAGAGGGAGCCAAATCGATTCAAAAGACTCTCAGAAACAACCAGATCTTGCTTGACGCACTCCAATAATGGATGTCGTACCGATATCAACTCAACGTTGAAATTCGCAGCAAGTTCTGGCGAGAATGTAACAACTAGCCCAGACCCAGTGCCATCTAATTCACGAGCCAGGTTTGCTGGAGACATTGATACATTGCCGTTCTTACCAAAGAAGCTCGGATTTGACGCTAGAAGTCTTAAATCAGTTGAAATTTCTTTTGAACCATTCACTTGCCAGCGGTCATCACCAAGACTTTTTAGTGATCCATTTTTCTTGGTCAGGTACCTATCGACTATTCGAATAATCTCTTGGGACCCTAGGAAGCGGCCTCGGCCCGGTGTATGTTCATCAAACCCTTCAATCAAGAATGCATCAACACCACCAATCAAATTCTGATGGGCAGTTAGATCTTCAAGGTGCCCTTTCTTGCTTTTCACAGCTACATCGATTCGGTGCATCTCTCGTTCTCTCTCGGAATCAGAGAGCTTGGGGTTTAGTGCCAACTCTGTTAAAGAGAGTAGTTCATCTCTTAGAATCGGCTCCAACTCGCCAATTGACTCTTCAAACACACCAATTCTTGAGTAAAGGCGCATAAAAATGTCGTCCTCAATAGTTCCAGGAATTTGCATGTTGTATATAAAGATTTTGTCAGCCTTCTGCCCGAATCTATCTAGTCGACCAATCCTCTGTTCAACTTTCATGGGATTCCAGGGCACGTCGTAATTCACTAGTGTGTCACAAAATTCAAAGTCGAGACCCTCAGATCCAACTTCTGAACAAATGAGAATGTCGAATTCCCCACGACGGAAAGAAGCCATTAAATCCTGCCTCTCTTTTGGCGGCGTCACACCATACATAGTCTTCACATTTAAGTCAGCTTTGGACAATTCTCTTTTTAGATAATTAATCGTTCGCGTAAAGAAACTAAAAATTAAAACTTGCTTTGCCATTCCATTCTTCCGAGCATGCAGCAAAGCTTTTTCGAATTCCAAATACTTCGTATCCTGTGGAATTGCTGGGATTACATTAAGGTTGAAATCCATCAACCGAGTTATGGACTCGGCCGAATCATTTCCATCATAGGCGTCGAGGCCTTCATACTCCTCTGCCGCAAAGCCATATTTATCCTGAAGTAACTCAAAAGTTGCAGGAAGGCAACTAGCTGCCTGCCTGAGTGGCATTTGCAAGGCAAGGCCTGGACTAATCCCCTTCGCTAATGCGCGATCTGTAAACCACTTTCTAATGCTTGAATATGCTTCATGCTCTTCATCAGTCCAATTCACCTGGACGGATATTGGTGTTCGGATTGCGCGTTTTTCAGGAGTCTCTGCTTTTCTTGTTCTTGTAAAAACGCTTGCCAATGTGTTTAGTTCAGAGATATGTCTTTTTGCGCGAGAAATTTGATTCGTAGTCAATTTTTCAAGACTCAGCAACTCTTCTAGACTCTCAAAATCACTTCTTCTTACGATTGTGTGACCAAGAGCCGTACCCTTTATTGCCTTCAGGTAAGGAAGGAGTTCGCGTGGATTCAAATCACTATTTAATAAATTTCTCGCTATTTCATTCAAATACTTATTTGGTTCAAGTTGATCGTCAAAGACTGCTCGATCAAAGAATTGTGAACTATCTAGTAGATTCAAAAGGTTGAAGAGATCGTTGTTGCCAAGATTCAAAGGAGTTGCGGAGAGAAAAACGAGTGCATCTGCGATATCAGATATAATCTCACCAAGTGCGAAGCTTTGTGTGTTGTTATTTCGGAGGTAGTGCGCTTCGTCAACAATGATTAAATCAAACCTTGGTGCTAGTTTAGAGAGTCTTTCCAGATGAACCGATGATCTTAAGCCTTCCAGGGATGCGATTGCTTTTAGAGATTCGGATCTACCCAGTTCAATCTGGTCTAACCATGCACCAAGCCGTTCATTGTTGAGTTCTTCGAGCTTCCGATCAAATCGCCGATACATCTCATCTTGCCATTTTTTCTTCAGTGCAGCTGGGCAAATAACCAGCACGTTTTCCATAGGAGTACGTAAATCCAATTCGCTCCAAATTAGTCCCGCTTCGATGGTTTTACCAAGGCCCACCTCATCTGCGATAAGTATCCGTTGTTTGGTACCCATTAACATTTTTAGAACAGGCTTGAATTGGTAAGGCCTAAATAATGTGCGGCTTGTTTGAAAGGAATAAATCACATCGGTCAATGGATCCCTCAATTTTGTCGCAGTTAAAGTAAGGGCAATATTTTCAGCGTCGGACATCGGAGCATTAAGCCAAGTTGAGGGGTCACCTAGTAGCGACTGCAACTCTTGCAAATCTGATTCACGAACCTGCGTGATGCCGCGGTTGGTGAGTACCGAATAAAGAGCCTGACCCGAAATAACTTGTACTCGTTCCACTTTTCCAACAGTTCTGTCTGCCAGGAGTTGAACTGAAGACCCTAATGAAAACTTAGCAGTCTCACCAATACTCGATGCCTCATCCCAAAGTCCACTAAATCTCTCAACCAAATAAATTAGTGGATCCGAATCGCTCTCTATGAATTGCTGGCGTTCATTTGGGTTTGTATCTTCTCGGGATTTGCCGACGGAAGAAATTACTAAATGCCAGGATCCTTTTATACGAAAAATGGTGGTTCCAATAGGTAGATTATTTACTCTTGTGGGTTCAGAATGTCGAATCTCTAGGCCACTCTCAAGAGCTCGCTTGATTAAGTCTTGACTGGGGTCTCCAATCAACAAGACGTTCTTAAGGGAAATCTCTGACAAGATTTGTTGAGGCCAGGCCAAGTAAGAATTATGAAAGATGTCACCACTACCAATCATTCTGCACCTTTCACTCTCAATCTGAAGGAAGATATCTTCACTTAAATGGCCAAGTCTTTGGATCTACAGCCCAATTGGTTATTTCGACAGTCAGCGCCTTGAGTTCCTGGTTTCTGGAGCCAGGAGCCGTTACCGCAACACCTTTACTTGGATTTGGGAATACACCGGTCGTAAGCCATCCATTTCCGGCTGTGATTGGAATCGCCATATGAGGTGACAATTTTTTGAAAAATGTTGCTGCATCTTCAGACGACATTCTAGGCTTGATGGGTTTTCCGCTAGAGTCAACATTGCTTGTTAACTCAAACCAAACCGCTGCAAGTACCCGGAAGATGGTGCCGCTGCCCAGGAGGCTCTTCTGTCGCAAATCCTTAGGATCAAGATTAAAATCAGTTGCAAACGACTTTTGCATCACATCCAGGAATTGTCGCGCACGTCTCTCAAATTCCCCATCTTGTCTAGCAATCTCTTGAGAGCGACTCACGCGCCCAGTAATTCCAACCGAAAGCGCTCGAATGCAGTCGGCTAGAGTTTTTGCTGAAATCAGATATTGGCTTGCTCCCGCCACACGGTCTTTATTGAAATCAACCTTGTCCAACAACAATGCGTGAGGGTTTTCGAGGGCAATCGTGCTAGTGACCCGGTTTACTATCTTTGACTGGTCGAAGCCAATAGATAGAGCTTTGACCATTCCTTTGGCATTATTTGCAATATCTGCAAATATTTGTCTAGCTTCTCGGGCAGATTCGCAAATCAGAATGTCAATTCCCACTGATTCACGATTACTCCTCTCCAGATTGTTCTCGGCAGCTTCCACTCTTTCTTTTGCTTTTTCAATTACTTTTGAATTTCCGGCGCGCTGAGACTCAGACAAATGTAATTTAGAGTCAACAAGTTCTTTGTTTAGTTTAGCTATCCACATATGGAATCCTAGAATTCGGTGCTGCCCATCTAGAATTCTGATTGATTGGCGTGCATTTCTAGGCACACGGAGTACTCCGAAAACTGAAACTGCCTCATCAACAACGTTGTTTATTTCGGTGAGTGGATCGAAGTCGAGCACACCTCTTGGGCACCAAAGAAGAAGGCTAGGGCTTGCCCATTCCTCTGTGTCGTTTACATAGTCGCGGAAGAGTTTGCCTCTATTCTCGTCAACAATTCTGTTGTCATCCTGGGGAACGTTAATCGGCGGCGCCTCAATACCGACGACCAGCTGGGCAATCGACATATCCATGTGGAAGACCGGACGCCCACCCATATATTTGCGACTTGCTATGAAGGTGTCTTCCTTCTGGTAACCGGTTAGCAATTGCGTTCCGAGGTTCTTTTCAGCCATCTAGTCACTCCTTGTAGTTAATATGTTACAGAGAGTAACTACTTTTTAAATTTTCGTCAAGATATTAAATTAAAATTAAAATTTTATTACTTCTCAGAGTGGCTTAAATGTCCGGGAAACCAGTTATCCGGAGTGACAGCTGCTAAATATCCCCAGTGTTCCCCAAAATATGCAGCAATTTGCCCTTCCTGCGTGATTCTGAGCCTTCCCCCCGCTGGCTTGCGGGCGATGAGCAATGCGCCAATGGTTCCGCCATTGGATGAAACGTCCTCTAACAGGCTATCTGTGCCGCGATCCCTGATGCTGCCATTCAGGTGAAGCGTGTAGGAGTGAGAGATGAATGGCCCGGCGAGCTGAGCACCAACCTCAAGGGACTCGTTTTCAGTTAATGGCTGAAATGTTCCAACGATTTCAGAGGGAGAGCCAGCCGGGATTTCTTCGTCTGATTCTTCAATCTCATCTTCCGGCTCGAGTAAAGCAAGAATTTCCCCGCACTCTTCTGAAACTTGAAGTTCTAGAAGCCACGAAACCTTTCTCAGAAGAATACATAGGGACTTAAGTTCATCTGGGGTGGCTCGAATCTCGTTATGCACCCAAAGATGACGACTTCCCAGAACCTCTGCAAGTCGATTGTAAAAGTCCTTCCACTGAGCCTTTGGCACTAGCGAGCTTATTGGTGCGCGTAAGGGTGTACTGCCTACATTTACGATTTCCTTTAGAAGCACGGAGGGATCCTTGTAATTCACTTCTGAAATATTCATCTTTGCAAGCTGTAAATCAGTTAGCCAATTCTTCCCTTTATCCTTCGAAAGTCCCGAGTCAATAAAATCAAAGAGATCTTGTGCAAATAGATTAATGAGACCAATACCTGTGGAGTGGATTTGAGATTCACTTGTTAAGTCTGGTTTTGCAATTCTGTTCTGTTTCATTCAATTCACACTGCCTTTATTTCCAGACTCACTTGTGCCCGTTTTTTTGTACTCGTAGGTGGCCAAGTCAGAGAGAAATCGACTTGGCATAAATTCCTTAGCAATTTTTCAGAGGCATTTGGGTTCCCCGCAAGGGTAAAGCCAACATATCCGTCAAGATCTTGTAATATGTCAGCAAAAGCGTCCAAGTAGTCTGGATCGCGAATAGCTAAAGAACTATTCTCACCAAATTCAGATCCATTAATGAAAAAATTTAATTCTTTTCGAACTCCCATCATTAAGGAAGAATATAGTTCCGGTTCTTCATTTTTTGAATATCGCGGAGCTGAAAATGTGAGCAAGTCGTCGAAATAAGATTGATCCAATTTTTCTGGATTTCCCTCTTCAATCCGCTTTGCAAAATTATAGAGCAGCTTGTAAGCGAGGCGAAGTACTTCGTTAGATCTTCCGGTCGTTGTCCAGTTTCCTTCAGGATTTGAACTTGTTTCTGGGTCAAAAATCTCTTTGCTCATTAATATGCTCCATAGCCTTTCGAAAACTCCATGACATCCCATTCCAGCCGATTGGCTCTTCCAGAGATGAAATCCTTACCTGATGCGGTACTAATGTCTAGGGTTCTTAAGTAAAACTCTCCTTCGCGCTCGACTAGATCTGAGAGATTTACCTTGACCTTCTCTTCTGCGACTTCGCCTTCCGCACAACTAGGTTCACATAGCTTCTCTCTGAAGATGCCAGTGCCTTCGGCGCCACCTATTCCCCACTTACTCCAGGTGATTGAGTGCACCATCCATCCCCCATCAGCGCAGGTGAGCAGGATTGTCTCGGGTTTGTATTCAGGAATTTCGCAGTTCCATGTAAGCACATCAGAATCTTGGAGGGTCGCTGGGATGGCTACTGGAGTTGGAGAAGCGGTTGGTATTGGCGTGGGCGTATTGGGCTCGGTTGAGAAGAAGTTCACTGCAAGTGCGGCAGATAGGAATACCGCACTTGCAGTGAATATGTGTCGAGACTTCATCAAGCTGCGATGGTCTCTTCGATGGTCTTGATGCGATCAAGGCGTTTTTGGGCTTCATCTTCGCGGCCAAGGGCTGTGAGCGCTTTAGCAAGCTCCTTGTTTGCTGCGACGATATCTTCCCAATCTTTATCCTCATCGAGAGTAAGGATCTCTAGTGAACGAAGGAGATGCTTCTCGGCATCTTCATACTCGTCACAGAGAAGATGCGCTCTACCGAGTCGGTATCGTGCGTAGCCTTCCATTCCGAGGTCTTCAGCCACTTTGGTGTAGTTGAAGTAATGCTGTGCATGGAATCGTGCTTCTGGGCCGTTATTTAGGGCCATATAGGACAGTGCTAGATAGTTATCACACCAGCCTACGAATTCGGGGTTCTTTGCCTCTTTGCAGAGGG
>JACCDI010128036.1_pt1 | contig 18852 bp, 18 predicted proteins | sample 7442791 | NCBI WGS metagenome assembly JACCDI01 (sample SAMN15323434, study PRJNA562643) | freshwater metagenome | isolation source: river surface water | place: USA:Blue River Watershed | collected 2017-08-15
CCCTTGCGTTAGCCTTCTGGATTAGCAATACCAAAATTGCGGTATTGTCGCATCTTGGTGTTGACTCCCTTTTGCTGACCAATAAACATCACTGATTCCCCATTAACCAAACCAAAACCGCCGATCATTGCCTTGTCATCCTTTACGGTTCTATCTCCATGCAATTCAATCCATGTTCCTTCAGTCATTGCCTCGATATACTCAAGTGCATAAGGACGATCGGGATGACGGCTCAATTGCACCTTTTGCCAAGGATCTAGATTCTTATAAATTTCTTCGGTTTTCTCAAGCAATGCCTTTTCCAACTCCTGTACCGCGCTTTCAACGTTTACTCCAGTTTTTACAGCGCTATCCTTCAGCTTCTGAATCTGTTCATTCAGCTCTTTAATGGGTGCTTCAAATTCAAGGTAATTCCTCATATTATCGTTTTTACGAATGGGCAAATTAACGGCAAAAGATCATAACTTGTTTTTCTGAATCCAAGTTCTCCAATTTTCAAAAGCTTTTGCACGATGTGAAAGAAGGTTCTTCTCATCCATGTGCATTTCCGCAAAGGATCTTGAATTACCATCCGGAATAAAAATAGGATCATAGCCAAAGCCCCCCCAACCTTGGATATCTCTGGTTATTTTGCCAAAAACTCTTCCTTCAATGGTAAACGGTTTGTCTTTCCAATATCCTGCTAAAACAGTAATAAAATAGGCTGAACGATCTAGCTGATGTTGCATTTCCATCAAAACCTTGGCAATGTTCTGTCCATGATTCCCATGCTCACCAGCATATCTTGCTGATAAAACGCCAGGTTGGAAATTTAGACTTGTGACACACAAACCACTGTCGTCCGCGATAATATCTCCTGTCCATGTCTCCCTAATGGCATTTACCTTGAGCCATGCATTTCCTGCAAAATCAGGTGCATTTTCTTCTACGTCAACATCGATGCCCGCCTCTCTCAAGCCAATTACATCTCGGGACATTCGTTGGTATTTGAACCAATCCTTTACTTCCTCAATTTTATGATCATTGTTGGTTGCCAATAAAATTGGATTGTTTATTTTCTTATCCATTTACCATTTTTGTTTTTAGGCAGTTCTTTTACTCTTTCAATTTTCTTGGGTCGAAGTATCGGGTTATAATCAAACCAATTAGCCCAATCTGTTGGAATTGACTCGTGTTCTGGCACCACCCAAGTAACAACTTCACCCCATACATCATCGGTTGTTCCTTTAACAAAGGAATCAAATTCGACGTGCTTTTCAATTATTGCTTCTACTTGACTTGGGTAAATTTTCACACCTCCAGAATTAATCAAATCATCTGTTCTCCCGACGATTAAAAATTGTCCGTTGGAGAGCATTTCTAATTTGTCCAAAGATTGAACCTGGTTCTCTAATAATTCGTCTATAATCAATACCCCCTCATCATTCATTTCCAGGCTTACCTGGGACACCGTTGAAAAACCATTTTGAGCGTCCAAACCATTCAACTTCCTTAACGCGATATGCGTGAGGGTTTCAGCTGCACCATAACTTTCCCAAATTGGAAAATCAACTTCTTTTGCCAATTGCACCAATCTTTCAGATAATCTACCTCCGCCTACCAGTACTGTCGCATGATGTAAATTCAAGCCTTTTAGGCTTAATATAGAATCCAACATGGCAGGAGTTAAAGTCCACCAATGGATTACAACTTCTTCGCTGAAGTCGCCCAAAGTAAAATTCACCTTGGGCTCTATTCTCCAGAGAGACTGCTCACAAATCAAAGCGCGCAAAATATTCATGCGTCCTGCTACATAGGACATGGGCAAAGCATGCAAGACGTTCATTCCAGCGTGCCATCCAAAATGAATAGATGTTCGCTTTGCGCTTTGTATAATTTGATTTCGAGAAAATACAATTGTTTTTGGAGGTCCTGTAGAACCTGAAGTTTGAAATTCAAATTCATTTTTATCGGATAACCAAGCTTCTACCCAAAATAATTCTTCCGGATATTTTTGAAGCAAATCTGTTGGCTGTCCATTTTTGATGATTAAATCCATGGTTGCCTCCAATGCCTATCCTTGTTCCAACATAACATTTGCCCCTTCACCTCCAATGGAGATTCCCAATTGTTGGTGTACAAAGATCCAGTACCCAATCCCTGAGGAAGAATTGTATTGTACTTCAACAACCACTTGTAGATATGAGCAAGTCCCACATTGCTTTCTAAAGCTGATGTAGCCCACCATTGAATATTTTTTTCAGCGGCCAACGAAATCCACTCATCAGCGGAAATGAATCCACCGTGCAACGTTGGTTTGATGATCAAATAATCAGGCAAGATGGTATTTAGCAATTCTATCTTCTGTTGTCCTTGGATATTGATCAACTCTTCATCAAGTGCAATTGCAATGGGCGATTCTCTGACAACCTTGGCCATATTTATCCATTGACCAGGAGCAATTGGCTGTTCAATCGAATGAATATTATACTTAGAAAGAAATTCTAATTTTGAAAGCGCGTTCTCCACATCCCAAGCCCCGTTAGCATCCAATCTTAAGGTAAAATCGGAACCAAACTCATTTCGTAATTTCTCAATCAAATGGCATTCCGCTTGAAAATCCAGCGCGCCAACTTTTATCTTGATACAATCAAATCCAGCTTTTAACTTGACCGAAGCCTCTTTGTACATTGCCTCAAGTTCGTTCATCCAAATAAGACCATTGAATAACATTGGACGTTGATTTTGGGCTAACGTCTCCAGCGGGTTGTGTAAACATTCCAAGCCGAATTTAACTGCAGAAGGAAGTTCTTCAAACGAAACTTCATCGTCCCACCATCTTTTCACCCAAGTTGGGCAATCATCAACTCTTTCATTGGATAGATGTGTAAGTGGCGCGACTTCACCGCAATGTATTTCACCACTTTCGTTCTCAGCCAATAGATACAACACGCGGTGTTGGAGCAGCGTGCTCTTGGATGTTTTGGCCGGTCTTTGAAATTGTAAATTCCAAATGTGACTCTTTATTTCCCTGAACTGTCTTTTGACGAGATATACTTGATCAACCATTCCAGAGGAGCATTTTTATTGACCTTTCGTTTCCAAACCAAAATTCCCCAAAAGGTAGTTAGGATACTCAATGAAATAAACGTTAGAAGCAGATAAGGGTGTGCAAAGCCAATTACAATAGTTCCACTGTAAGCAAAACCCATGATGAACAAAGACCCCAACAAGTAAATTACCAAAAGCATTGTCAATTTGGATGTGGCCAATTCCTTCATCTTTGGAATCCAATCTCTTTCACCAATGAGCTCAAACAAGTGATTACAAAAGTTGACAATTAACCATCCAAGACCTATGGAGATTAACATAAACGAAGGCTGATACAAAAATTGATCAAAAGGGTAAAGAAACTTAGCGCTAAAGCTATCCATTTGTGCATACAAATCAATGCAATACAAATTGGTAAGATATCCCAGTAGAATGATGAAAAGAGCAATGAAACTTGTAGGAGGGAAAAATCCGCGTGGTCTCAGCACACCTTTACCAACGGCTAGTCCGCTCAAGAAAATGGATACCCACGGAAATATGGAGTAATAACCATTGAAACCCACAAATGCCAATAGTTTGGCCACACCATCTACCTGCACATCGAAAACAAAATATTTGAACTTAAAAGGAACATCCAAGTTTACCAGAACCAATGACAAAAGTATAATAGCTAATGAAATCACGTGAATGGTCAAAGAGTCCATTCGAAGCAACCAAGATCCAATGATAAATGATGCCCCTAGGATAATAAAGAAGTCCATGCCCCAGGTACTGGCTAGTAACAAACCTATACCCAACAAGAGAGAACCCTTTCTTTGCGTATTGACACTCAGTTTTTGACTACTTTGACTTTTGTTCTTGGATTGAATAGCCAATCCAACTCCCAACACAAACAACAACACAGCAGGTATCCAATCGAAATAAGCGAAATAAACAGGGATTTGCATTTTCTTGACATCTACTATTGAGAAAATACCACCAACTGTAATAAAGGGAATAATGAATGCCGTCGCGATTGAGAAAATCAACAAGGCAAAACTGATTCCATTAAAATGAGCAATCTTGTTACTATTCGATTTCATAATTGTCCGAACTTACAAAAAAGAAGTCAGGAACACCAAAAAAACAGCAAAAAAACAAGTCAATGCAAAGCGCTTGAGATAAGGGTCAAACTTTTCAGGATGATTTTCCATGGCGATATCATTCCATCTGGTGGCAAGAATAATCATGGGCAACATGGCTGACCAGTGCATGAAATTGTTTCCCTCTAAAATCCACAAACCGATACTAATGAAAGCTGTTATAAAAAGTGCAAACAGATACCTTTTGCTACCAATCCATCCCAATCTCAAGGCCAAAGTGTGTTTGAGCGCTTTGGCATCATCATCCATATCCCGCATATTATTCAAATGAAGCACCGCTACGGACATAGAGCCTACAAACAATGCAGCGAAGAAATTTCTTGAAGACAATTCATCATAAAGAACAAAGTGAGTTCCGAGTACGCCAACCAAACCGAAGAAAATAAAGACCGACACATCACCCAGTCCCATGTAACCATATGGACGGGGTCCAGCAGTGTAAGTATATGCCGCCACAATAGCCAAAACGCCAATGCCCAACATCATCCAGAAGTCGCTCATTCTTCCCAATAAAATGAGTTGACTGTAAATTAAAAATGTCCCAACACCGAGCGTAATAACAGCCAATAACGCAATGGCTAACTTCATTTGTGATTGTGAAATAGCGCCAGACTGCACTGCCCTGGATGGACCGGAAGTTCTGAACTGATCTGCACCATTTTTAAAATCTCCGTAATCATTGGCGAAATTCGAGAGAATTTGCAAAAGCAATCCTGTGATTAGCGCCCATAGAAATCCGGATGAATTCCAATTCTGGCCCTCATCTGGGATACCTCCGAGTATAATTCCTGAAGCCGCCAATGGCAACGTTCTCGGCCTTGCGGCGCTGATCCATTTGTTCATCACGGAAATTTAGGAAACTGTTGGAAGTTTGGATCTCTTTTCTCCAAAAATGCCTTTTTACCTTCTTGTGCTTCTTGTGTCAAATAATACAACAAAGTTGCATCTCCCGCAAACTCCATCAATCCGCGTTGTCCGTCTAATTCTGCATTCAACCCCCTCTTGATCATGCGAATGGCAAGCGGGCTGCGCTTCATGATGGTTTTACACCAATGAATGGTGGTTTCTTCCAACTCAGACAAAGGAACCACTTTATTCACCATACCCATGTCCATGGCTTCTTGTGCGGTGTATTGTTCACATAAAAACCAAATTTCTCTTGCCTTCTTCTGCCCTACATGGCGCGCCAAATAATTGGAACCAAAGCCAGCATCAAAAGATCCAACCTTAGGGCCTGTTTGTCCAAATCGAGCATTATCAGAAGCTATCGTTAAATCGCAAACCACGTGAAGTACATGTCCACCTCCAATAGCATAACCATTTACCATGGCAATGACAGGCTTTGGAATTTCACGAATACGTTTGTGTAGGTCCAAAACATTCAATCTTGGCACTCCATTGTCATCCACATATCCTCCAACACCTTTTACGTTTTGATCTCCCCCACTGCAAAATGCTTTATCGCCAATTCCTGTAAGTACGATTACTGCGATATCTTGACGCTCTCTGCAAATGTCCATCGCATCGATCATATCGACATTGGTTTGAGGACGAAATGCATTGTACACTTCAGGACGATTGATGGTAATCTTTGCAATTCCATCATACCATTCAAATAGAATATCGGAGTATTCTTTAATTGTTTTCCACTCTCTCATTTTGCTGCTTAAAGTATTCAAAGAACAAATCTAACTCAATTGGGTTCAATTCTCCTGAAGTTTTGACGATCAAAAAATTCAGGTTCCTATCGGTAAAAAACACTTCCAAATCACTTTCCGAAACTTCTTCCATGCACTTGGCATTAAAGCCCCAACCTTCTATCCACTTCAATAAATCGCGGCGATGAGGAGTCTCGAAAAAATACGGAACCGCGGGCTCATTTTTAGCACCGTCGATTATTTTAAAAATCCCTCCTCCTCCATTATCAACCACGATACATTTTAAATTACTAGGCCAAGGCTGGTGCCATAGTCCATTGGCATCGTAGAGAAAGGACAAATCACCCGTAACAAAAACCACAGGACCGGAGGTGACCACTGCAGCGCCAACAGCAGTGCTAGTCGAGCCATCAATGCCGCTAACACCTCGGTTCCCAAAAAATGTGAGGTCCCGGCGTTGGTTAAAGAGTTGAATGTACCGAACAACAGAACTGTTGCCCATCTGTATTTGTGCGTCCTTGGGCCATGTCAAGCTTAATTGATGAAACAATTTCAAATCAGAGAAAGGTCGATTTGAAAAATAATTTTTCAAACTTTTACTCTCTTCAGAATGATTGACAATTTCACCGACTTCTGATACATTGAAACTCACATCAGATAGCCAAGATTGAAGAAATTGACTTATCGAACAATTGAACACTTTAGGTTTCAAACGATATGTATCTATGGGTTCCTCCTGCCATTGAACCGACCAATGCGCCCGTGCCCGTTGTCTGATAATGGTTTTTATCTTCCTTGAAATGATATTATGACCCAGGGAAATGACAACATCCCAGTGAAGGTTATCCATTTCTTTTTGAGATAGCGACATCACCCAGCGGTCGATGCAATCCATGGCGCCACAGGCATGTGCATTGCTGTGGGTCTCAGACATTATTGTGATGTTGGAAAGACCCGACATCTTAGCCACCCAATGGCCAAGGTCCAATTGGTTATTTTGACCCAACAATACAAGATAAGACAAACTGGGATCAAATCTCACCTCCGGGTTGTCCGACTTTCTTATAGTCGGCGTAAATTTCAATTGCGTATTCGGATCATGGGTTTCCGCTTCAAGATACAATGGCTCATAAAATGGAACGTTGATGTGCACCGGTCCTTGCGGATATTGACTCGATTCGAAAATAACCTCACCCACCATTTGATGATTGGCCATTACTTCCTCGGCAGATTTTGGATCATCAATCAAAGAACATTGACGCTTAATGAAATTGCTATATATACCTATTTGATTGATGCACTGACCTTCACTTTGATTGATACTTTCCCAAGGACGATCGGCTGTAATGGCTATTAATGGCACCTCCTGATAAAACGCCTCTGCCAATGCTGGTGCGTAATTCAGAGGAGCCGTTCCTGATGTACATATGAGTACAACAGGCTTTTTTGTTTGCTGCGCCATTCCCAATGCAAAAAAAGCTGCGCTGCGTTCATCAACCTTTACGTGTACATCAAAATTTGGATTATGGTCTAAGCCAATTGCAAAGGGGGCATTTCGAGAACCCGGCGAATAAACGATATCTCGAATACCAAGTTCTTGTAAATGAAACAATACTGATTGTACCGCTGTTTTATTGGAAATGCGCATCGTTGGCAAAGATAAACGCTTGTCGCTTCCACTCCGTCTCTTGCCATTCTAATTCCGGAACACTATCATACATCACACCTCCACCAACATGTCCAAGCCAACCTTCAGCGCTTTTGTGACAACACCTCAGAATAACCATTGACCATTGTTCATCTCCATCAGTAAAATTCAAAACACCACCATACAATCCCCTGTTGAATGGCTCATTTTCTTCAATCCACAATATGGCCCTTTCCTTGGGCCATCCCGACAATGCTGGAGTTGGATAAAGCCCCTTTACCAAGTCCGAGAATTCACCTGAGAATTCACCACTTAAGGGCGTACACAAATGCTTCACATTTCTAAAAATCAATTCCTTGGTCTCATCACACTTGATATGCTTCACATCATATCTCAGAAAAGTATCTTCAATCATTCGCAGCACGACCTGATGCTCTTCTATCTCCTTATCTCCCCATGGAGAATGGTCTTCGTTGGACTTTGAACCTGCTAAAGCAACTGAATGTAAGTTTTCCCCATTTCTATAAAGCAGCAATTCTGGTGAAGCACCCATCCACATTCCATGCTGCGGATGATGAATGACGAAAACAAAAGCATCTGGAAAAGTCTTCAACCATTTTTCCATCAAATCTTGTTCTCCATTTGAACCGAATTCAATTTTAAAAATTCTACTTGTCACCAACTTGGTGCATTCTCCTGATTCAATATACCCTATAGCTTTCTTGACCAAAGATTGGTATTCAGATTGACTTTGGCAATGCGACACAAGCTCACCAGCGATTTGTCCAGAAGTTGAAAAACCCAAAACATGATTGTCATTGTCCCAAGTTTTCAATATTTCGCGACCACCAAATTGTCTGGGCAATCGAACAAAAAAGCCAAAGCTGTTCCCTTTTAAAATATCATTCCAATCAAGCATTTCACTTAGCTGGCTTAACCATGGTCGTCAATTTGGCTTTGGCAATCAACGCACCTTCTTCATCCACTATGTCCACATTCCAAACATGAAGGTTTCGTCCCAATTTGATGGGTGTCGCTATACCAGTTACCCAACCGTGTCGTTTGGATTTGAGATGGGTGATATTTAAATCTACGCCAACCGCAATGCTGTTTTCCTTTTGAGCAATTAAATAAGAACCCACACTAGCAACTGTTTCGGCCAAAGCCGCACTAGCCCCACCATGAAGGATTCCATATGGTTGATGGGTGCGTCGATCAACGGGCATTTTTGCTTCTACTCGTTCCTCAGTCATCAAGAGCATCTCAATACCCAAGGCTCCGAGTAAAGTTTTATCGGCCCAATCTTGTAATAAGTTCTGATCCATACCGCAAACTTAAACATACTTGATATAACTTTGGTTCATGACCAACAAGCACATCGTCGTTCTCAATTGGCACTTTCCTCCAAACGAGGGAATTGGCGGAAGACGTACCGCCCTGTTGGTAAAACACTGGCTCGAAGCCGGGGCTGAAATCACAGTGATATGTAAAAAACCACATGATCATCAGCGTTCGTCCGATTGGATTGATGAAAAAATTCTTAATCAAATTCGAATTGAATACATCGATCATGAAAATCCCTACAATGCCTTGTTTTTTAGAACAGAAAACAGGTCCAAGTGGATACGTATTTGGAAAAAGTTCTACTATAATTTCTTTGCCGTTGGCAATCCTATCGATCAAACATTTTTTTGTGGCGATGAGATTCTTTATCAGTTGAAGAAGATTCATGAACAGAAACCTATCGATTGGATTTTCACATCAGGTGCTCCGTTTTATTTGGCTTATTGGGCAGCGTTGTTCAAAGCCAAAAATGATTCGATTCACTTGTGGTCTGACTTCAGGGATCCTTGGTTAAATGCTATCAATTACGGCATGCTTCACTTAAGCGCTCCACAGCGAAAAGGAGATGATGCCGTTCGTGATTTCGTCACACATTATGCGGATTTTATATCCGCCCCATATCCAGAGGTTTTGGAAGAATTTGAAACAGAAAAGGAAGAAACGAAAATTTTAATTCCGCACTTTCACGATCAAGAATCTATGACAACAGGGGAATCGGAAAATGGATGGATATATGCAGGAGAGATTTATGAAAATTCTGAAGCATATTGGAAAAATTCCTTGACTAGAACACTTCAAATAAATCCTCAAATCAACATTTTTATTTATAGCCAACACTACCAAAAAATAAAACCCATTCTTGAATTTAATCAGGTGCAAGTTTTGGCTCCCATTGGCTCTTCAATCAAAGAACATCTCACAAATTGTTCCTGTATCATCATTTCATTGGGCGACCACAACAAGGACTTTTTTACGACCAAGTTCTATGACCATTTGGGCTATCAAAAGCCTTATTTGTACATCGGACCTTCTGGAAAAGTTCTTGACTTCATTGAATCCAACGGACTTGGGAGGCGAATGGAAGAATTTAACCCCGAGAAATTCACCTACAATTCAACTTTTGCTCATCAATTATGGGAAGAGCACAAAGCAAGCGTCATGGCGAGATTGATTTTGGATAAAATGGATAATCATGTCTAAAGTCTCAATCATCATCCCCAACTTCAACAAGGGCATTTTTTTAATGGAGACATTGTCCTCTGTTCAATCCAATCATTACCAGAATTGGGAGATTATTTTAGTGGATGACGGTTCTACAGACAATAGTATAGAATTGGCTGAAAAAGCCGCCGAACAGGATAAACGTATTCGCATCATCAAACAAAGCAATCAAGGGGGCGGTGTTGCAAGGAATAGAGGAATTGAACTCGCAACTGGTGAATACCTCTTATTCTTGGACTCGGATGATTTGCTTTCAGAAACCTGTCTTGAGAAAAGGGTAGAAATTGCACAAAAACACAACGATGGAATTGGGTGGGTGTTTTCATTAATTCCATTTCAAGGCTCATTCCAAGACAAGAAATTTGTAAACCCTTGGATTCCACCTGAAGACCGTTTTTTGGAGAGATTGATTGAGCATGATATTACCTGGACCAGTATGTCCCCTTTGTGGAAGACCTCGTTCATCAAAGAATTTGGGCATTGGAATCCTCAATACCCGAGACTTCAAGACATTCAATTTCACACCCAACTTTTGTTACAGGAGTCTAAAATCTATACCTTCCCCAATCTAGAAGCCGACTGCTACTATCGACTGGATGAGCGTAAACTCGTATTGGGGAACAGGTACAATTATTTAGAAAAATGGGTACACGGATGTGGTCTTTATCAACAAGAATTCATTCCGAAACTTCCCCAATCTCTGAAAAGAAAAATTACCAAAACCTCCATTTCATGCATGGAAGTAATGGGCCATTATTTGAGAAAAAAGCAGATTACCACGTCGCAGTTTGTCGTGTTATCCAAAGCGCTTATTGGTTACAATCCATACCACGGTCAACGAATGATTTTCCAGATTTATTCTAAACTGCTGCAACACCTCCCTTTCCACGTTCCTGGACTTGCCAAGCTTTTCAAAATTTGCCTCCGCTGAGCTCCGTATCTTGTTGTATTTTTGAGGGATGAAAAAGAGCCTTCTTTTTGTTTTAATTATCGCCTTAAACCTTTCATCACTGGCGCAGCGTTGTTTTACCGACTATCGTGTTTTTCATTTACCTGCTGCAATCAATGAAGGTATTGACTCGCCCTACATTGAATTTTATTTTGAATTAGATGGTAATTCATTTAAAGCCGTTACAACCAATGGTAGCAGTACAATTCAAGCCGAATTTCTAATTACCATTTCCAAAGAAGACAAAATCATCGGGTATAAAAAATTCAATGCTGAATTCCCTTGGAATACCACTGAAGACAAGTCCAGACAATGCATGGCCATTGAGCGTATCAGCGCCATGAATGGCGATTTGGAAATTGACATTGAAATAACAGACAAAGGGCAAATAGCAGCTAAGCCTCAAAATTTACATGATCAAATTCAAGTACTCAACTTGAGTCAAGGTGCTTTTGTATCCGATATCAATTGGATTAAAGCATACAGCGAAACAGTAACTCCCAATGGTTTTTCGAAATCGGGATGGGATATGTTTCCCCTACTATCTAACGTGCGATTTGATGAAGAAGAAAGGATGGATTTTTACTGCGAACTATACAACACCGATAAGTTCTTTGGCAATGATCCATTCATCGTACAATACCAAATTGAGGATGCCAACAAAAAAGTTGTGGCAGGCTTTCAGCGAATCAAAAGAGAAGTTGGGAAACCTGTCCTTCCATTGCTGTCCACATTTGACATTACGCAATTGCCCACTGGGGATTATGCATTGGTGATAGAAATCATGGACAAAGCAAGAAACTCAGTCTCTAAAAAAGAAAGAAAATTCAGCAGAAAAAATTCAAGGGTGGATGCCAAAGAATTGTCTGCCATTCAAGTTGCCAACAGTTTTGCTGGACAATACAAGGATTCGCTGATTTTGAAAGAGCACATTCGCTCCTTGACTCCAATAGCCCGAGGCAATGAGAAACAATCGATACTTGCCGCTATTCAATCATACAACCTTGGACAGTTACAAGGATTCTTGTTTCAATTTTGGTACAAAAGAAATCCACTCTCACCCGAATTAAGTTGGACGCAATATTTGGAACTGGTTAAAGCTTGCGAGGAGTTTCAAACCAGTATCAAAAAAGGTTGGGAAACAGACCGCGGCAGGGTTTACTTGCAATACGGTAAGCCATCCACAAGAGTGGTTCGCAATCATGATCCAGACTACTGGCCATTTGAAATTTGGCATTACTACGAGACCAACAATCATTTGCACAACAAACGTCTTTTGTTCTACAACACCAGTTTGAATGGAGACATGGAATTGCTTCATACAGATATTCCAGGTGAAATCATGAACTATGATTGGAAGAACTTGGTCCGTTCAAGACAAATGAGCGACCCTGCAACTGTAACCCGAAATCAAAACAACCAAAGGCAAGACCCTTATTCTGGTGATGAATTAGAGAGTCTTTGGTACAACCCCCATTAATACTGATGAAGTCTGTTGCAGTAGCCATTTTAAATTGGAATGGGCGGTCTTGGTTGGAAAAGTTCTTACCCAATGTCATACAATACAGCCATGATGTTGCTGATATTGTCATTATTGACAATGGCTCAACAGACGATTCTCAAATATTTTGTCAAGAAAATCACCCACAAGTCAAGTGGATTGGATTAACAAAAAATCATGGTTTCGCTGGCGGATACAACGAAGGATTAAAGCAACTTGAACACAAATATTTCATGTTGCTCAACAGCGATGTGGAAGTCACCGAAAACTGGCTCATTCCCTTGTTGAATTGGATGGAAAGCAGAGAAGAACTTGCGGCTTGTCAGCCCAAAATCATTGACTTCCAAAGCAAGGTGCAATTTGAATACGCCGGAGGAGCTGGTGGTTATTTGGACAAAGACGGTTATGCCTTTTGTGCTGGACGGATGTTCTATGCTTTCGAAAAAGACCAGGGGCAATACCAAGGAAGAAAAGATGTTTTTTGGGCCACAGGAGCTGCGCTTATGATTAGAAGAAGCGCATGGGAAGAGGTTCAAGGGTTTGACGCTGATTTTTTTGCGCACATGGAAGAGATCGATCTTTGCTGGCGTTTAAAAAATCGCGGATATAGCATTGGAGCCGAACTGAGTACAACAGTATACCATGTAGGCGGAGGAACATTGGACCGCCAAAACCCAATGAAGACCTATTTAAATTTCAGAAACAATCTATTCCTCATCACCAAGAATCACCGACGGAACGCTTTGATCGTGCAGATTTTTAGAAGGCTTATTCTTGATGGAATTGCTGGAATAAGGTTTGCAACAGAATTCAAATGGTCGCATTTGTGGGCTGTTATTCGGGCGCACTTCTCATTCTACTTTATGCTTCCCAATATGCTTAAGAAAAGAAGTTCCGAAGGCAGGCACATTGGGCAAATCAACAATTCTGGCCTTTATCAATCCAGTGTTGTATATGCATTTTTTATTCAACAAAAAACCAAGTTCAGTCAACTCGACACTCGTTCATTTGTGCAATAGCACAAAATAATGAACCGAATTTGGCGACAAAATCCTTTACTACGAATTTGCACTCCTTTGCTCATTGGGGTATACCTCTGCGAAGATTATAGAAGTGCCTTGTTCTATCTTTTCACCTCGTTCATTTTCTTCACGGTTTATTTCATTTTCAGAAAAATTGTTTGGATCAGTGGCGCTTTTTTCTTTTTGTTCATCACAGTGGGCAGCAGCTGGAATGCCTTGATTCCTGACCAAGAGCAACCCACCCTTTGCCCAACCGATTGGGAACCCAATGAAAGAATTACGAATCCTCTTGCGCAAGTTATCACCACCAAACTGAAAGACCACTATTCACCTGATGAGTTGGGAATCATTGTCGCCTTTCTTGTTGGAGACACCTCCTACCTCAGTAAAGATTTGAGGGAGCAGTATAAGGCAATTGGCATAAGTCATCTCTTGGCGGTAAGTGGCATGCACATTGGGTTACTGTTTGGTCTAGTTTATTGGATATTGAAAAAAATAACGTTCAATCGCTATCCCAAATGGATCACTTTATTGGCTCTTACTAGCATTTGGATGTTTTGCTTTTTATGTCAATTCCCGCCATCACTAAATAGAGCTGGCATTATGTTCACATTTCTTCATCTTGGAAAAATATTCCTGAAGAAAACTCATGCCATCAATCTGCTTTGCCTATCACTAATTACCCAAATAGTTTGGAATCCTGCAGAAAAAGACAATTGGGGACTCATACTCTCTCATCTTGCCGTAATTGGAATTGTCTTATTCCATAGACCTGTTCAACTTCAAATCAAGCATTGGCGAAAATTACCTAAACTTTTGGTCGAAAATATCCTAGTAACCATACACGCTCAATGGAGTACTGGTCTATTCTTACTTCCAATAACCGCCAATTTCCCAACTTACTTTCTAATTGCAAATATCTTATTGGTTCCTATATCCAGTGGCCTATTGTATATGCTATTCATATTGATTTCTCTTCCTGAAAATTGGAACTTCACATTCATTCATACCTTTATTCAAGGATGGATTCAGCTCATGAACGGGATTGTAATCGAAATCAATCATTGGCCCTCACCTCAAATTAATTTCTTAGGATGGAGTTGGGTGGATAACCTCATTTGGTTGATTATCGGTTTGGGATTCTATTATTTGTGGAATCGAAATCCCCAAAACACAATTAGACTTTTTCTAATGGCAATAACACTTTGGACATTCGAACCCCAATTCACTCCTCGACAAGAAATCGAACTTCACTTGTGGAGACACAATGGGCAGCCATGTGCGCTTTACAAAACCGAAGAGCAAAATTTTTATCTAGGTCCCAAGATGACACACTCATTTATTACCAAGTCGCATATCCCATTGTTTATCCAATGATATTTAAAATTACTTTTGTTTCATGAGTAATAGTCTTCATTGGGTAGAATGTCCAAGGGATGCCATGCAAGGCATGCAAAGAATAATTGATACACATGTTAAAATTGATTACATCAATCACTTGATCGATGTAGGATTTGAGACCATTGACATCGGCAGCTTTGTTTCGCCCAAAGCCATTCCTCAAATGAAAGACACCCATGATGTCATCAACGGCGTTGAATGGAAAAGTAAAAAGCCCGAGTTCTTGGTGATTGTTGCCAATGAGCGAGGCGCTGAGGATGCATGCAAGGAATCTCGAGTTGACGTGATCGGATTTCCATTTTCCATATCAGAAACCTTTCAGCAAAGGAACACAGGTTCCAGTATCGCTGAAAGTTGGAAGAGACTAAAAACAATCGAAGAGCTGGCCATTTCCGCTGGAAAGAAGTTGGTGGTTTATCTCAGCATGGGATTTGGCAATCCTTATGGAGATGCCTACAATGAAGAGATTGTTTTGGATTGGTCTCAAAAAATATCTTCAGCCTTGCAAGTTCAAGCCATTGCGCTGAGTGACACCATCGGTGCAGCAACACCAGAGCAAATTGATCGGGTATTTAAAACTTTAACCGAACAATTGCCAGAGGTTCAATTGGGTGCTCACTTGCACGCAACACAAATGGATGCTCACGACAAACTAATGGCTGCTTGGAATGCAGGATGCCGAAGAATTGACACAGCCATGGGTGGATGGGGCGGATGTCCGATGGCAAAAACCGAACTAACAGGAAACATGCCCAGCGAGATTTTACGTGATTTCCTCATTACGCAAAATGCGACATACAATTGGGAAGCCTTTCAAAGTGCAAGTAACATGACCAATAACATTTTCCATATATGATTCGCGGGATTTTGGTTTTACCCTTGGTTTTGCTCTGGACTCTGATTAGCGGCTTGATTGGGCTGTTTTTACGAATTGCTTTTCCAGCCGAAAAATGCGTTTATTGGGTTGCCCATTTTCTTTGGAGTCCTGTCGTATTTCAACTTTACGGGATTAAAATTCATTTGACGCAAAAGCAAGAATTACCGCAAGAATCAGCGATTTATATAGCCAATCACTCGTCTCAATTGGACATTGTGGTAGTCGTTAAAGTAATTGCGAAGGGTCTATTTTTTGTTGCCAAAAAAGAACTTTCAAAGGTTCCTTTTTTGGGGCAATACATGACCGTAATGGGGATGATTTTTGTGGATAGAGGAAATAGAGAGCGTGCTATACAGAGCATGAATGAAGCCGCAGCCAAGGTAGTTGCAGGCAAAAATTTGGTCACCTTTCCTGAAGGAACCCGCAGCAAGGATGAGGTTTTTACATCGTTTAAAAAAGGTAGTTTTGTTATTGCTCAAAAATCAAACATTCCCATAGTACCCATTGTAATCAAAGGCGCTTCCAAGGCCTTGGTCAAAGGGAGTTTTATAGGACGAAGCACAGATATTCAGGTGTGCATCGGTGAAGCCATTTATCCCAACCAATATCCCAATCACAGTCCTGGTGAATTGGCGCAACTGGTACAAGCAAAAATGCAATCGATTTACGATTTACTCTGATTGCTGCACTATCATCTTTGCAACAAAATGCACTGATAAGGTGTTAGCGTGATTGAAGTGCCAATGCTGTATGAACTGCCGGACAAAGATTCCGACCACACCCCCTGCCAAGCAGCAGGCGCGGTAAAAGTTTGACTTGAATTTCTCACATTGGCAATGATGACAACATCGTTACCATTCAAATTCTTCTTCAATGCAAAAATATTAGATGACGAAGCGGAAGACACAAAGCCACGTTTCACAACCTCATTGTTGGCATACCACTGCATAAGATTCTCATAAAACTGCAACATACTGGGATTGGAATTCCAATTGATTGGCGAATTAGAAAAGAATGGTGTTGTAGAAGAACGACCAACTTCTTGACCGGAGTATAGCATGGGCACTCCACCTGTAAAAACCGTAATGGCGGAAGCAGTCATGGCTCCATCTATGCCACCAAATAATGTGACTGGAGATGCATCCCAAGCCGATTCATCGTGATTGGTTGTAAAACGCAAACGGTGTTTGCCCACTGGAATGGATGTGTACTCAGCATTGTGAATGGCCAAAAGACCTGAAGCCGGTTGGCCATTGTAGACATTCTTCAAACCGTTGTAAAAATCCCAACCAAAAGTCATATCAAATCCTGCATTCAGAAGCCCTACTCCACTACCCTCAGCCAACCAAATCAAATGTCGATTGGGAAGCGCGTTGAGCTCATTGATTGCCGATTGCCAAAAATCATTGGGTACACCATCGGCATGATCACATCGGTAACCGTCGATATTGGCTTCCATCACCCAATATTTAAGGGCATCAATCATGGCCAATCTCATTTCAGCGTTGTCGTAATTAAGATCTGCGACATCTTGCCAATTCGTCCCTGCCGGCCAGATAATATTGCCATTGGCATCCTGCGTATACCAATCGGGATGGTCGGTCACCCAAGCGTTGTCCCAAGCTGTGTGGTTGGCGACCCAATCCATGATTACACTCATCCCACGAGCATGAGCTGCATCTGTCAGTTGTCGCAAATCACTGAGACTCCCAAACTCCTCTCCCACGGCTTTAAAATCTTTGACAGAATATGGAGAATTCACGGAATTGATGGTTCCTATGGGATGAATGGGCATTAGCCAAATGGTATTGATACCCAAGCTATCCAACTCGTCTATTCTTGACAGAACTCCTTGCAAATCTCCACTTATTGAAAACGCGCGCAAATTCACCTCATACATCAGCATATCGCGACCATTTGGAACCGAATCCAAAGGAATCCCATATTGAACATAACCCGCATTATCATTGCCATTATCTGGTGTAATCTCTGGTTCTGGACATTTTACGCAACTGGCCTGGACCATTGAAAAAGCCAATAGTAATCCGCAAAAAAGATTGAAAATTCTCATTGGGCTAAATTGATGAAAATACCCCAATGGTTTGCGTAAATTCTTTTTTTTGAAATTCTCGAGGATATGAAGTAAATTCGCGCTCCTCTTCGGAGGGACTTTACCAATGAGGCTTGGCGAAGCAACAAAAATAAGTTTAACCCATTTGTTCATGCCTCCGTAATGGAACGAATACAATTTAAAATGCCACATGGCAGAAAACACAAACCCGGCTGAAAACGCCGAAAACACAGGAGCTGTCGCTCCAGTTAAAGCTGAAGAAACCATTTCTCGTGAAGAGCCAATGGATTTGTACAGCACCGCAGATGATGCGCAATACATGAACAGTAACGGAGAATTCAACTGGGACGCCTATGAGGCTGCTGGTGGATACACTGCAGAAGAGCGCAAGCGCTTCGACGAAGTTTATGGAAAAACATTGTCAACTATCAAGGAAAAAGAAGTGGTTCAAGGAACCATCGTTTCTATTGGTAAGAAAGAAGTTGTGGTTAACATCGGATACAAGTCTGAAGGCGTAGTTGCTGTGACTGAATTCCGTTACAACCCAGATTTGAAAGTAGGTGACGTAGTTCCTATTTTCATTGAAACCCAAGAGGACAAATCAGGTCAAATGCGTGTATCTCACAAGACAGCTCGTTTGTTGAGCGCTTGGACAGATGTAAACAATGCATTGGAGTCTGGTGAGATCATCAAAGGAGAAGTGAAGTGCCGCACGAAGGGTGGTTTGATTGTAGACGTATTTGGTTTGGAAGCATTCTTGCCAGGTTCTCAAATCGATGTGAAGCCTATCCGCGACTACGATGTGTATGTAGGTAAAGTAATGGAATTGAAAGTTGTTAAGATTAACAACGAATTCAAGAACGTTGTTGTATCTCACAAAGCACTTATCGAGGCAGAGATCGAAGAGCAAAAGAAGCAAATCATGTCAGGTTTGGAGAAAGGTCAAGTATTGGAAGGTGTTGTCAAAAACATCACCAGCTATGGCGTA
>JACCDI012005844.1_pt1 | contig 18840 bp, 16 predicted proteins | sample 7442791 | NCBI WGS metagenome assembly JACCDI01 (sample SAMN15323434, study PRJNA562643) | freshwater metagenome | isolation source: river surface water | place: USA:Blue River Watershed | collected 2017-08-15
CGTGAGCTCAATATCAATACTCATGAATTTGGCCCTTTACTATCATCCTATACATTCGCAGCGGCGATTGCTGGAATCTTTGCTACTTACTTTGTTGATCGCTTTGAAAGACGCGTTCTGTTGCTAAGCCTGTATGGCTGTTTTATTGTTGCTACTTTAGTGTGTGGTTTGGCGCCTGACTATCACTCGCTTTTCATTGCACGAGCTTTTGCGGGTGCATTTGGAGGCATCTTGGGCTCGCTAGTGCAGACGATCATTGCTGACTCGATTCCTTTTGAGCGAAGGGGGAAGGCGCTTGGTTCTGTCATGGCAGCATTCTCGGTCTCAACTGTCGCTGGCGTGCCACTCAGTTTATTTTTGGCTAACAATATCTCTGCATTAGGATGGCGTGCCCCCTTTATTTTTATCGCATTAATTTCTAGTTTCATTCTGTATCTGGGTTACCGCAATATTCCTAAAATAACTGGGCATTTAAATCATATTCATGAAGGTAGCCGTCTGCGTCAGATATGGAATATCTTTTTTGCCAAAGAACATCTGCGGGCATTTGTATTTATGGGATTAATCATGCTGACCGGTTTTACAGTGATTCCCTATATTGCCTTGTATTTAACTGCTAATGTTGGCATTGATAACTCGTATATCTCCCTGATTTACCTATGTGGGGGTCTTGCGACTTTACTCACTTCCAGGGTGATTGGCCAGCTTGCGGATAAGTATGGCAAGGTCAAAATATTTAGAGTGCTGGCGATTGTGAGTCTCATACCGCTGCTGGTAACAACCAACCTCATGCCCGTTCCTTTATGGGTAGTGCTCATCAATTCAACGGCTTTCTTTGTATTGGTTTCTGGTCGCATGATTCCAGCGATGGCTCTTGTTAGCCAGGTAGTCGATGCAAAATTTCGTGGGACTTTTATGAGTTTGGTGGGTTCGGTACAGATGCTCGCTTCAGGTATAGCATCCGTTATTGCAGGTATGGTTGTCACAATTGGGGCTGATGGCAAAATGGATCACTACAACCTTGTGGGATATGGGGCCGCAATATCTGGCTTGCTTACTTTCTATTTGGTGGGATATATTCACAAAGACTCGCAATTATTCTGATAACAGGGCAATCTCAAACCCTTTGATTAATCTAACAAAAGAGACCATGATGATTACTTTTAATAGACCTGATGGCCAATCCGTAAATGCCTATTTAGCCGAACCTGCAAATGTAAAGAATGCCCCTGGTGTAGTGGTTATTCAAGAGTGGTGGGGCTTAGATGATGAAGTAAAGGCGGCAGCCAATCGCTTAGCTGAAGCTGGCTATCGTGCTTTAGTACCAGATTTATATCGAGGTAAGTTAGCGCTAGAGGCTAATGAAGCAGAGCATTTAATGAATGGACTGAACTTTGGCGATGCTGCTAGCCAAGACATTCGTGGTGCTGTTCAGTACCTTAAGGCTAGCGGAAGTGCAAAGGTTGCGGTAACTGGATTTTGCATGGGCGGTGCATTAACAGTTCTTTCCGCTGGCCTTGTGCCCGAGTGTGATGGTACGATTGTTTGGTATGGCTATCCTCCATTGGAATATGTTGATGCAAGCGCCATTAAGAAACCCATGTTGGCGCACTGGGCCTTGCACGATGAGTTTTTCTCAATCGCTGGGGTTGATCAACTTGAGGAGAAATTAAAACAAGCTGGGGTCAATTACGATTTTGAGCGCTATGACGCCAAACATGCTTTTGCCAACCCCAAATCAGATCAACGCCATATGCCGCCCCTCCAATACAATCCGGCTGCCGCCCAACTCGCATGGCAACGAACCTTGGACTTTCTAAAGAAACACATTGCATAGCGATTGATTGATCTATTGATTAACTTATTAACTAACTGAGTTTTACTGATACTGAACAACAATTCTCATTCATCTCTTTTCTGAAAACCTGGCCGTAGAAATTACCACTTATTACCGTAATCTGGCGCTTGGTCATGGCGTGACCCCAAAAGTGTTTACATTGGTCAACGCACAAGGGAGTCAATATCTATTCTTTATTGATGATTTGCCACTGCAGGAAGATGAAATTGATCATTTTTTGGCGTACATCGTTCAAGAGCATGATGCGGTTTGTTATGCGCGGGGCACTTTGGTTATTCTGGAGAAAGCAGATCAGTTGATTGAGTTTGCTGTTATTGATAAGGATGATGAGCAAGCAATTGTTTGTTCTGCAACCTTAACTAGGGATGTTGATGGCAAGCTCATAGGTTTGAGTGAGTTTGAAAAGATCTTGGCTCCAACAAAGACAATCTTCTTTAGCGGCTTATTTAAGCCAGTCACACTTTCTGCCGATAAGACTGAGGAGTTTGAGAGTCTTTGGGAGGAGATGAAGCCGAAGATCTTGCATCGAACGATGGGGGTCTAAGGCCTATTGAAAACCGGGATTTCATCCCAATATAGAGTACTGAGGAGTATTTGGTGCCCAGGAAGGGACTCGAACCCCCACAACCTTACGATCGCCAGCACCTGAAGCTGGTGCGTCTACCAATTTCGCCACCTGGGCATAGCCTTATTATAAAGGTATGTGCTTATTGGCCCCTTTTCCAACCCCGTTCGGCTTTTTTCTCTCAGACCAATTGGTTTGATACAGTAGCCTAATAAATTGTAATTATTGATATATAAGGCATGTATTGCCGAAGGAATTAAATGCGTAAAGCAAAAGACTTGGTGCCACGAGAGGCTGACCGACTTGGTACAGTCCAGGGCCACCGAGATGGATTTGGATTTGTTATCCCTGATGATGGTGGCGAAGATATTTTTCTCTCAGAAAGAGAAATGTCACGTGTCATGCATGGTGACAGAGTCAATGTCAGAGTATTAGGAACAGATCGACGTGGCAGACCTGAAGGTCAAATCGTTGACGTCGTTTTACATGCCAACAAAGTCGTCATTGGCCGTCTTTTAAATGAGAATGGTGTTTTGATTGTTGCGCCGGAAGATAAGCGCATTGGCCATGATATTTTGATTCCTCCCAAAGGGCAGGGCAACGCTAAATTAGGGCAGGTTGTCAGTGTTGAAATTATTGACTATCCCGATAGCTATCGTCAGGCAGTTGGCAGAGTGGTTGAAGTCCTTGGGGAGATTGATGATCCTGGCATGGAAATAGAAATTGCCGTGCGTAAGTACGGTGTTCCCCATGAATTTTCTGTAGCTGTTAAAAAAGAAGCGGATGCTTTGCCCGATTCGGTTCAGCAGTCTGATCTTGAGGGCCGCGTTGATCTCAGAGATGTACCGCTAGTTACGATTGATGGCGCTGATGCCCGTGACTTTGATGATGCAGTCTATTGTGAACCAGTGATGTATGGCAAGAGTAAAGCATGGCGTTTGATCGTTGCTATTGCTGATGTGTCTCATTACGTAAAACCAGGTCAACCATTGGATGACGAGGGCTTGCTACGGGCTACTTCAGTCTATTTTCCTAGACGTGTCATACCAATGTTGCCGGAAAAGATTTCTAATGGCCTTTGCTCCTTAAATCCAGGGGTCGATCGTCTTTGCATGGTCTGCGACTCAGTAGTAGATACAAACGGGCTAGTTCTCGCTTACCAGTTTTACCCAGCCGTAATGCATTCTGCTCAACGCTTTACCTACGATACCGTTTGGGAAATCCTGTCAAACAGCAAAGGCCCTGAGGCAACCCGCTTTGCTCAGTTTCGTCCACTATTAACGAATTTATATTCCCTATATAAAACTTTGCTTGAAGCCCGTCATAAGCGTGGCGCAATAGAATTTGAAACTACTGAAACCCAAATTATTAGCAATGAGTTGGGCAAGATATTGCGTATTGAACCCCGCTTACGTAACGATGCCCATCGCTTAATTGAAGAGTGCATGTTGACGGCCAACGTATGCGCAGCAGATTTTATTGATCAGAATAAACATTTGAGTTTGTATCGGGTTCACGGCGAGCCCTCAGAAGAAAAGTTAGTGACCTTGCGTCAAGTGCTGCGCACCTCAGGGCTTTCACTGGGTGGGGGAGAAAAACCAAAGCCCAAAGACTTCGCAAAACTCATGCGAGAAATTAAAGATCGACCCGATGCCAATATGTTGCAATCGGTTGTTCTGAGAGCAATGCAGCAAGCTATGTATCAGCCAGATAATGAGGGCCATTTTGGCTTGGCTTATCCAGCCTATTCTCATTTCACGAGCCCAATTAGGCGCTATCCTGATCTATTGACGCATCGGGTGATTAAAGCCATTTTAGCGAAAAAGCCCTATGTACCCGTCTTGCCGCCAAAAGTTCCTCTAAACCTGACTTTGCCACGCAAAGGTAAGGGGCGTGAGAATGCCGTTAATGCTAAAAAATCACACCAAGATGCTAAAGATGCCAGTGCTAAGGGAACGCGTTTACCTAAAGGGGCTAATGCCGCTCTTCCAATTTGGGGACAACTTGGTGTACATTGCTCCTCAAATGAGCGCCGTGCAGATGAGGCTTCGCGTGATGTGGAAGCTTGGCTCAAGTGTTATTACATGCGCGACCATTTAGGTCAAGAGTACGCAGGAACAGTTACTGGTGTCGCAAGCTTTGGTTTATTTGTTCAACTCGAGAGCTTATTTGTAGAAGGAATGATTCACGTCACAGAACTGGGTGGTGATTATTTTCAATATGATGAAGCCCGCCAGGAGTTGCGTGGCGAGAGAACGGGTATTCGCTATCGCTTAGGCGATCGAGTTCATGTATTGGTCAGTCGCGTTGATCTCGATGCTCGTAAGATTGAATTTAGCCTGGTTAAATCGGTTGGGCTTGAGCCCGGTGGTGCAACAAACCGGCGTCAAATTATTCTCGCTAGCGATACTGGCCGACCTAACAAGAAGGCGGCCCCCAAGAAAGGTCGTGTCAGTAGCAAAGAGCCTCAAAAGCATGCGGGCGTCAATGTCAATGCTGCCAAGTCGGCAGGAAATCTAGGTGCCAATCAATCTAAAAATAAGTCGGGGCGAACTGCCAGTAAGGTTGCCAAAGCTGGTAAGTCAAATCGATCGATTGGAAAACCCGTCAGTAAAAAGCCTCCAGTGCGATCCACTAAAGCCCGTCGTAAATAATTTGAGAATATGTAAAGATGAAGCAAATATTAGTTGGTTTTCATGCAGTGCAAGCGCGCCTAAGGGTTGATCCAGCTAGCCTGAAGTCAGTTTATTTTGATCCTAGCCGTCGTGACCGTCGCATGGGTGATTTTTTAAAACAGGCTGAAGAGATTTTAGGAGAGCGATTACACGCTGCTGATGCTGAGCGTTTGCATAAATTAACGGGCCATGATCGACATCAAGGCGTAGTTGCTTTAGCAGAGAGAATGACCGTAGCACGCACGATTACTGAGGTAGTCGAGGATGCCCAAGAGAGTCAGAATAAAGTGATGTTCTTGGTGCTTGATGGCGTAACAGACCCCCATAATTTTGGTGCCTGCTTGCGGGTTGCGGATGGTGCTGGCGTTGATGCAGTGGTGATCCCCAAAGACCGTTCGGCATCGATTAATGCTACTGTAAGTAAGGTATCTAGTGGTGCATCTGAAGTCATGCCAGTCATTACCGTAACCAATTTAGTGCGCAGCATGAAAGAAATGCAAGATGCTGGAGTGTGGTTAATTGGTACTGACGATGAAGCAGAGAAGTCCATCTACGACATCGATCTCACTGGCCCGATTGGCATTGTGATGGGGGCAGAGGGCGAGGGCATGCGTCGCTTAACACGTGAGACATGTGATGAGTTAGTACGCATTCCCATGCAAGGGGTTGTTGAAAGCTTGAATGTTTCTGTGGCTAGTGGCGTATGCTTATATGAAGAATTAAGACAGCGCCAAGTAAAGAGTGCAAAATCGTCTGCCTAGTTTTTTTAAGCGAATTACTATCAAAAAGAGGTTTTTATGAAATGCAATATTGGTCATACTGATCGCGTAGTGCGCATGACTGTTGGTGTAACCCTGATGGGCTTAGCAGGCTTTGGCATTACTGGGCCTTGGGCTTGGATTGGAATCATTCCCTTAGTCACTGGGATGATTGGTAATTGCCCAGCTTACAGTATCTTGGGCATCAATACCGCTAAAAAGTAAAGGCGGTTAACGATTGGCACCAAATAAATGATTAGCTGGCCAATTGATTAACAAACTGCTCTAGTTGAGCTGGCGGTAGAGCCCCGCTGACGCGATGTACCTCTTTGCCGTTCTTAAAGCCTGCAAGCGTTGGTATGGAGCGAATATTAAATTGCGCTCCCAGCATTTGTTCTGACTCAGTGTCTACCTTGACAAATAGCACCTTGTTAGCATGGGCAATTGCGCTTGCTTGAAATGTTGGGGCAAACATCTTGCAGGGTCCACACCATGGCGCCCAAAAATCTACAATTACTGGCAGCGCAGTCTGGGAAATTAGTTCAGAAAAGTTAGCCGCAGTTGCATTAACTGGTAAAGACAGTAAGTCTTTTTTGCAAGCGCCACAGCTGGGGTTTTGGTTCAGTCTTTCAGCAGGAACACGGTTCCCTTTGGAGCAATGAGGGCACTGAATAATCATCTTTTTCCTTTGCCTAAGAAATTATCAATTTTGCTATGCACTTAATAGTGCTTCTAACTTTTCAGTATCAATACAAAAATTACGAATACCTTCGGCTAACTTTTCAGTTGCCATGGCATCGTTGTTTAGTTGTAGTCTAAAACTGGATTCATCCAATTTCAACTCAGTGATATTCTCATCGGCCAAAGCTTTGCTGGCATTTTTGCTGCTTAGCTTTTCTGAAACGCTCACGGCACTGTTTTGTAATTCACCTAAAATTTCAGGGCTAATTGTTAATAGGTCACAACCTGCTAGCTCTAAGATTTGGCTGGTATTTCTAAAACTGGCACCCATAATCTCCGTGGAAATACCGTAATGCTTGTAATAGTGAAAGATTCTCTTGACTGAACTAACGCCAGGGTCATTGGCGCCACCATGATTGGCATCACTCCAATTGGCCCCCAGTTTTGCTTTGTACCAGTCTGTGATTCTTCCAACAAAGGGTGAGATAAGCTGCGCTTTTACTGAGCCGCAGGCAGCTGCTTGAACTAAGGAAAATAATAAGGTCATATTGCAATGGATGCCTTCAGCCTCTAAGGCCTTAGCTGCTTGAATCCCTTCCCAGGTAGCAGCCAATTTGATTAATACACGCTGACGATCCACGCCGTGGGACTCATAAAGGGCTATAAGGTGCTTTGCTTTCTGAATCGTGGCTGCGGTATCAAAGGAAAGGCGCGCATCTACTTCAGTAGAAACTCTTCCAGGGACAATCTTGAGGATCTCCAGACCAAAAGCAACCAATATATAGTCAACCAGATCACTGGATTTCAGGCCGGGATGAGCATCTTTAATTTTTTGTACCAGCGCTTGATAGTTGGGCTGTTGCGCTGCTTTCAGAATTAAAGAGGGGTTGGTAGTTGCATCTTGAGGTTGATACTGTTGCATCCGCTCAAAATCTCCAGTGTCGGCGACAACCGTAGTCAGTTTTTTGAGTTGCTCGAGGGTGGAGGGGCTAGATGTCATCAGATTTCTTAATTTCGGCGTAGATTAGTCGTGTTGTAATGCTCAATATCATATGATAGACGGGTAAATCATCGTGTTCCAGTATATAAAGGTGGGCTAGTTAGGCTATGAATCAAGATCAATTAAAACAATTAGTGGGTGAGGCAGCTAGAGATGAGGTGCTTAAGTTGCCTGCTGGGCAAATTCTCGGGGTTGGAACAGGCTCTACGGCTAATTGTTTTATCGATGCTCTAGCGCCTTATAAAAGTCATTTTGCAGGAACGGTATCAAGCTCCAATGCAACGACCGAGCGCCTACTCAAGCATGGTTTTACCGTTTTAGATCCCAACGAAGTAAGGCAGCTACCAGCTTACGTCGATGGTGCTGATGAGATTGATCCCTTAGGAAATATGATTAAGGGTGGCGGAGGTGCCTTGACCAGGGAGAAAATTATTGCCTCTATGGCTCAGCAATTTATTTGTATTTGCGACGCCTCCAAGCAAGTCCCTGTATTAGGCGCATTTGCCTTGCCAGTAGAAATCATTCCGCTCTCAAGAGGTATTGTTACGAGAGAATTGGAAAAGTTAGGCGGTACCGTGAGCTTGCGCCTCTCTAAAGAAACCCGGTCGGATCTGGGTCAAACCCCCAGTCAAGCTTTTGTGACTGACAATGGGGGATGGATCTTGGATGTAGCCGGTCTCAAAATCAGTGATCCTTTAGCGCTAGAGGCGCAAATCAATCAAATCGCTGGGGTGATCACGGTGGGTCTATTTGCCAAAGAGAAGGCAGACATCTTATTAGTGAGCAATACGTCAGGCGTTAGTCGCCTGACATTCTGAGCTATAAATTATTTTGCTTCATCTGCTGGTGGAACATAACCTTGCGCAGTATCTGCGCCACCTTCAAAAAAGTACTTTTCCACTTGCTTAAGAAGATACTGACGCGCACGTGGGTCGGCCATATTTAGGCGGTTCTCATTGATGAGCATCGTTTGCTGTTTTAACCAGGCTGCCCAAGCTTCTTTGGAAACTTGATTCCAAATCTTCTTGCCAAGTTCGCCAGGCAAAGGAGCGAAGTCCATACCTTCTGCTTCTTTATTGAGTTTGATGCATTGAACCATCCGTGCCATCTGTATTGCCTTTCAACTTCTTTAGTTACAAAAAACTTACAGAAAAATACTTATAGGTCTTTAGTGAGCACCATGGACTTACGATCCCAGTTGTAGATTTGCTTTCTTTCTTCAGGCAAATCATCTACTGAGGCTCGTTTAAAGCCGCGTTTGAGAAACCAATGCTCAGTTCTAGTCGTGAGAACAAATAATTTTTTAATTCCTTCTTGTTTGGCTCTCATTTCAATGCGCTTTAGTAAACGCTCTCCATCGCCGGAGCCTTGAACATCTGGATCTACTGCCAGGCAGGCAAGTTCACCAACCCCGTTAGGAAAGGGAAAAAGTGCGGCGCAGCCAAACAGCACCTTGTCGTGCTCAATCACAGAAAAGCGTTGAATATCGCGCTCAATCACATCTTGACCTCGGGCTGCCAAGATGCCTTCTTCTTCCAGAGGGCTGGTAAGTTGCAGAATGCCCCCCACATCATCTTGATTAGCTTCACGCAAGTTCTCAATATCGGAAGACGCCAACATCATGCCAATACCATCGTGGGTAAATAGCTCCTCAAGCAGCGCGCCATCTTGATTGCAGGGTAGAAAGTGCACACGGCTCACACCTGCCCGAATTGCTCTGCCGGCAATGTTGAGTAGGCTTTTCATACCAATATCTAAATTGGTATGCTGAGCAATATATTGCTGAAGTTGTGGCATCGATAATTCAGTAATGAAGTCACCTTCATCATCTTTAAGGCCTTCATAAGGACTCAAGAAAATCAGCTTATCGGCTTTCAATGCGGCTGCAGTAGAGGCCGCAACATCTTCAAAGGCAAGATTAAAGGCTTGGCCTGTTGGTGAAAAGCCGAGGGGCGATAGCAAGACAATCTTATTGCTATCAAGGGATAATTTGATAGAGGTAGAATCTACTTTACGCACTAAGCCAGTATGAAAGTAATCGATGCCTTCAACTACGCCAACCGGCATGGCAGTAATAAAGTTTCCTGAGATGACGGATATCCGAGAGCCTGCCATTGGGGTATTTGGAAGACCACGACTAAAGGCTGCTTCAATATCTAGACGTAGTTCACCCGCAGCCTCTTTGACACACTCTAAAGCAGCAGCATCAGTAATCCGATAGCTGTGCATAGCACTTTTACCAAACTGGCTTTTGATATTTCTGAGGGTCAGTTGTTCTTCAATCTGCGGGCGGATGCCGTGAACAAGCACGATCCGCATGCCCATAGCGTGAAGCATGGCGATATCTTCGATGAGATTTTCAAGGCCGATTTCTTGTACTAGTTCGCCGGCAAACGCAATGACAAAAGTCTTTTCCCGAAAACTATGAATATAAGGGGCAACATCACGCAACCACCCAACAAAGGGAAAGTTAGAGCCTGAATTTTCAGGGATTGAGGGTGGGTTTGGTGCGTTTGTTGGCATAGTGAGAAAATTATAGGGTGCAAGAGCCCATAAACCAACAAAAACTCAAATCCATGGCAGCAGCTGTGCCTGCTTCCAACACCTCACGCTCCTTGGAGATTCGCTTTCCAGAAGAGTTGCCAGTCTCAGGACAGCGTCAGGTCATCAAAGATGCGCTGACTACTCATCAGGTGCTTATCGTTTGCGGGGAAACAGGGTCGGGAAAAACTACCCAGTTACCCAAGATCTGCTTAGATCTTGGTAGGGGCAGGATCAATGGCGGTCGACTTATTGGCCACACCCAACCCAGGAGGATAGCTGCCACTGCCACCGCCAAGCGCATTGCTCAAGAACTAGGAACTCCGATTGGCCAGGATGTGGGCTACCAGATTCGTTTTGCGGACAAGATGAGTCAAACTGCTTCAATTAAGTTGATGACGGATGGGATATTACTCGCGCAGACACAGCGCGATCCCCTTCTAAAGGAATACGACACCCTCATCATTGATGAGGCCCATGAGCGCAGCCTCAATATTGACTTTCTACTGGGATACTTGCGTCAACTTCTGCCTAAACGACCTGATCTCAAACTCATCATCACATCGGCAACGATTGATGCCAAGCGCTTTTCAGAGCATTTTGCAATAAATGGGAAGCAGGCTCCCGTAGTTGAGGTAAGTGGCAGGTTATTTCCGGTCGAGCAACGTTATGCACCACTTGAGCCAGACACAAAGGCAGATGGCAAAAAAGAGCCCAATGAAGTTATGGAAATCCCAGAAGCAGTTGCACAGGCAATTGCCAATGTCTGGCGCGAGGGAGCTGCGGGTGCAGGAGATGTGCTGGTCTTTCTGCCCGGTGAGCGAGAGATTCGGGATTGTGCCGAAGCCTTACGAAAAGACCATACCTTACAGCAACGTTTTCATCCTGAGATTTTAAGTCTTTTTGCACGTCAGTCTGTCTCAGAGCAAGAGCGTGTATTTAATCCAGGCAATGGTCGAAGAATTATTCTGACTACCAACGTTGCCGAAACATCATTGACTGTTCCCAACATTCGTTATGTGGTCGATAGTGGTTTAGCAAGAGTCAAGCGTTACTCGTATCGCAATAAAGTTGAGCAATTGCAGATCGAACCGATCTCCCAAGCGGCTGCTAATCAGAGGGCGGGGCGATGTGGTCGTGTAGCTGATGGTATCTGTATTCGACTCTACAGCGAACAAGATTATTTAAGTCGGCCAAAGTTTACCGATCCTGAAATTCTGCGAAGCTCTTTAGCGGCAGTATTGCTACGCATGAGTGCTTTACGCTTACCCAAAATTCAACACTTTCCTTTTATTGATAGACCTCTTGGTAGAGCGATTGCGGATGGCGTGCAACTACTAGATGAGCTTGGTGCCATCGTTTATGACGAAGATGCAGTTGGTAGCGATAAGGATGAAGGCAATCACTTTAAATTAACCGCTATTGGTAAGCAGCTAGCCGATCTTCCTTTAGACCCGCGTATCGGTCGAATGCTACTTGCGGCTAGAGAGCAAAATGCCTTGCGCGAAGTCACCATTATCGCCTCAGCCTTGGCCACCCAAGATCCCCGCGACCGCCCCATGGATCAGGCAGCTGCAGCAGATCAAGCGCATCTTCAATTTGCAGATGAGCGCTCTGAATTTCTTAGTTTTGTGAAGTTATGGGATTGGTATCAAGATGCCATAAAACATAAGCATAGCAATCGCCAACTAGAAACTTTGTGCCGTTCAAAGTTTTTATCTCCAAGACGCTTGCGAGAGTGGCGCGATGTTCATGGTCAACTTCATACGATGTTGGGAGAAAAGGGATGGAAAGAAAATATCTCTGCTGCTACTTATGAGCAAATCCATCTATCCTTATTAACCGGTTTATTGGGTTATGTTGCAAAAAAAGAAGAAGATGAAAAATCCCAAGAGCGCAACAGCAAAACGGGTGGGTATATTGGTGCGCGAGGTATTCGTCCATTTATTTGGCCTGGTTCCACGATTGGTAAAAAGGCAGGTGCATGGATCTTAGCTGGCGAGCTACAGGAAACCAACCGCATGTACGCCAGAACGATTGCCAAGATTGAGCCGCAGTGGGTAGAGAAGGTTGCTGCACATCGTTTGGTGAAGTCGCTCAGTGACCCATTTTGGGATAGCCGCCAAGGTGAGGTGATGGCTTTTGAGCGAGGCACTTTGTATGGCTTGCCTATTTATTATGGTAGAAGAGTGCGTTATGAGACTCATAATCTTGAGGAAGCCCGTGAACTCTTCATTAAACAAGCTTTGGTGCAAGAGGAGCTATTTGGTCGAATGGATTCTCCAGCCTTACAGCGTGAAACCGAAGCCTATGCGAAAAAACAATATCCTGGCCTCTTTGAGTTCTTCTGGCATAACCGCAAGCTTATAAAAGAGATTGAGGCCCTTGAACATCGTTCGCGTCGACCCGATGTTTTGGTAGATGATGAACTCTTATTTGCCTTTTATGACTCTCGCATGCCAAAAGAAGTACATAGCAGAGAGTCGATGAAAGCCTGGCTAAAACACCCTCATCAGCCGATTGACAATAAAATCCCAAATCCTGATTCGGGATTACGTCTCTCAAAAGCAGATCTGATGCGTCATGAGGCTGCAGGCATTACAGTAGATCGCTACCCCAAAAAAATGTCCTTAGGCGGTGGAGAACTTTCTCTGACCTATCACTTTGAGCCTGGAAGTCCGAAAGATGGGGTAACCCTTATTATCCCTTTAACTTTACTCAATCAAGTCGATGGTCGAAGATGTGAGTGGTTAGTGCCTGGCATGTGCGAAGAAAAAGTTCTGCTGCTCCTCAAATCCTTGCCGCAAAAATTGCGTCGTCATTGTGTGCCATTACCAGATTATGCGAAGTCTTTCCTGGAGCGCGTAATGCAAGACAAGCGCTTTGGAATGGGGGATTTTCTAGATGCTCTAATAACTGATATTCGTAAAGAGCGTGGGCTGGAAATCAAGCGCACAGACTTTAGACCTGAATCCTTGCCTGTGCATCTGTCCATGAATTTTCGTTTAGTTGATGAACACGGTCGCCAACTAGAGTTGGAGCGTAACCTGGCGCGATTGCGTTCAGAGTATGGAAAAACTGCCAGAACAGCGTTTCAGGCGATCGCACAAGAGGCGGCGGAAGCTGAGCTTGGCATTGAAATGGTCGCGCCTAAATCCCAGGTCTCAACAGGAAATGCAAGCAACTCTTCGATTAGATCGGTTGAGCAGGGTGGCTATCGGAGTTGGGATTTTGGCGAATTACCAGAAACCCTGGAGATCCAAAAAGGGAATCGCACACTGTTTGGCTATCCTGCTTTAGTTGATCGCACAGAATGCTGTGACCTTGAAGTGTTCGATGATCTTGTAGAAGCCAGAAAGCATCACTGGAAGGGTCTGCGTCGTCTCTTTGCGCTCGCCAATAAAGATACCTTAAAGGCATTACAAAAACAGTTACCAGGTTTGCGAGAGATAGGGCTGCTATTTATTAATGTTGGCTCAGTAGAGAGTTTGATCGAACAGATTCTCAATCTTGCAATTGAGCGTGCGTTTATGAATGACCCATTACCCATGAATGCCGAGCAGTTTACTGATCGCTTGCAAGCTGGCAAACCAAGACTAGCTTTAATTGCTCAAGAGCTGGCTAAACATACTTTGGCGGCTCTGCAGGCTAATGCTGAGTTGCAAAAGAAATTGTCACAAGCTAAGGCGGTATCACCAAATGCATTTGCCGATATTGGGTCGCAACTTCAAGGCTTGGTTTTTCCTAGAATGGTTGCTGATATACCCTACGAGCAATTAGTTCATGTGCCACGATACCTAAAGGCAATCGCCTTAAGAATCGACAAATTGAGATCCAATCCTGGCAGGGATGCTCAGTGTCAAAAAGACTGGGAGTCAGTCGCAAGGCCATGGCAAAAGCTTGTTGCGGTCAATCGAGGTTTGACCACAGAGTCATTCGACCAGGATCAGGCGCTCAAGGATTTTCGTTGGCAGCTAGAGGAGTTAAGAGTGGCCTTATATGCCCAGGAGCTCAAGACTCCGAGCCCCATGTCTCTGAAACGTCTTGAAAAGGTCTTGGCAAGCTTGCGCTAAGTCAAATGAACTATAAATAGTGGGGTTTTTAGCCACCCAGAATGCTTACAATAGGCGCTATGCGTACATTTCTCACAAATAAAGCATTGGGCGTTATTTCTGCTTTTGTAATTTATTGTCTGGCATTGCCAAGCATCTCATTTTCTCAGTCAAGCCCCACTGCGGAGTCAAAGGGTGAGCCAAAACTCGCTGTAGTACTCAATTCAGGAGAGGCAACCGTCAGTTTGATAGATATGCCAACGCGCAAAGTGATTAAAACTGTGTCAGTTGGTAAAGAGCCACATCACTTGATGTTGACTCCTGACCAAAAGAGTCTATTAATTGCCAATGCCGCAGGCAATGACGTTGATCTGATGAATCCGGTAAGTGGTGAACTGACAGGAAAAATTGCGAATATTATTGATCCCTACCAAATTGGCTATTCACCAAACCACAAGTGGTTCGTTGCCAATGGCAATCGCCTCGATCGAGTAGATATTTATCAAGCGCAGGGCGCTGATCTTAAGCTGGCTAAATCTATTAAGCTCGGAAAAACACCAAGCCATGTAGCCTTTACTGCTGATAGCAAAATTGCGTTCATTACACTTCAAGACTCTAATGAGTTGGCCGCAATTGACTTGGATACGCAGGCTGTTCTGTGGAAGATGACGACTGGTAAAGTGCCGGCTGGCGTTTGGATGACGCCAGGCGATCAATATATTTTGATTGGCATTACTGGCGAAGATAACGTACAAGTCATTGATTGGAAAAACCGCAAGGAAGTAAAGCGTATATTCACTGGCAAAGGTGCCCATAATTTCCGCCCATTAGGCGATAAGAAGCATGTCTTTGTTAGCAATCGGGTTGCCTCTACTATTAGTTTGATTAATATGCAAACCCTCGAGAAGGTAGGCGACATTACGGGACTTCCCGCAGGTCCAGATGATATGGAAATCACCCCAGATGGCAAGACGCTCTGGGTGACCTTACGCTTTTCCAAAAAGGTTGGGGTTATTGATATTCCATCAATGAAGTTGGTGACTGTCATACCAGTAGGTAGGTCACCCCATGGTGTTTTCTTTATGCCGCGCGCTGGTTGGGAATAATCATTTTTTAATGCGTTTACGCCTTTCCTTTGTCTCTTGCCTGACGGTCGTATTTTTATCGATTTGGCCTTCGTTTGCGCATGCAACTGAAGGCAGTTGCCCAAAAACGATTTACCTCACTTTCGATACAGGCAATATGTCTGTCGCGCAAACGGTTGCTGATATCTTGAACCGTCAACAAGTGAAAGCAACCTTTTTCTTGGCTAATGAAAAAACCAATCAAGGCGATTTTTCTCTTGATGATGCATGGAAAGCTTACTGGCAAGAGCGTGTGAAAGAAGGCCACCATTTTGGTAGCCACACCTATGATCATGTTTATTTTGTTAAAGACGGTCCAGTGGGCGAGATTTACGCAAAGCCGCAGTTTGGTAGCAAAGCTGGGTCTACTCTTTTATATAACGAAGCTAATTACTGCCGAGAGATCAGAAGAGTGGATGATCGCTTTAAGGAGCTTACAGGAACCCATATTCAAAAAATTTGGCGTGCGCCTGGGGGTAAGGCTTCACCTCGTTTATTAAGAATGGGCGCTCAATGTGGCTATGAGCATTATGGCTGGAATCCAGCAGGTTTTTTAGGGGATGAACTATCTTCTCAAACACACCCAAACAGCGTGCTACTGGAAAAAGCCACCAAGAATTTAGCCGACGGGGACATTGCAATGGCCCATTTAGGTATTTGGTCTCGAAAAGACCCTTGGGCTCCCGCAGTCTTAGAGCAATTGATTGTGAACCTTAAAAAACGTGGGTTTTGTTTTGGCACATTACCCAAAGAGACTAAATAAGTCACAATATTGAGTATGGAGTCGAGCGCCCTATTAAACGGTATATCTGATGCTTATGCACAGCTTCAGGAGCTTATTTTCTCTGAAGTCATTGCTCCCATTCTGTATCACTTTGATTTAATGGCTTGGGCTGAAGATGCATTCGATGGCATCGATTGGTTTCTTTTTGGTTGCATACAAATTCTATTGATTCTTTTAGTTTTGCGCACTTGGGAAAGGATTGCACCTGCAGAGCCTCAAGAGCATTTTGCAAAATCCACTAAAGCTGATGTCATTTACACTTTATTTCATCGCTTAGGAATATTTCACGGCCTTATTTTTATCGCGTTATCTGGATTTTTTTTCGAGATCGATGCAGTCTTGCATGACTTTCGTTTTGGTAGGCTGAATGTAGAGTCTTGGTATCCGCCGATTACTGCCATTCCATTGGTTAGTTTCTTTATTTATTTTGTGATGCTTGACTTTGTCGAGTATCTTTACCATCGTGCATCGCATACTATTCACTGGTGGTGGCAATTGCATGCGCTCCATCATAGTCAAACCGTGATGACGGCATGGTCCGATGATCGTAATCATGTTTTAGATGACATCATGCATGCAGTGGTATTTGCTTTTTTCGCCTTATTATTCGGCGTATCGCCAAGCCAATTTATTTTATTGGTGGTGCTAAGTCAGCTCATTCAGAGTTGGCAACATGCGAACATTAAGGTAAATCTGGGCCCACTAGAGTATGTGATCGTATCCCCCATGTTTCATCGGATGCATCACGCCATTGGTTATGGATATGAAGCCAAGGGCAAGTCCGGTGTGTTGGGAGGTTGTAATTTTGGCGTACTGTTCCCTTGGTGGGACATGTTGTTTGGAACAGCGGTCTTTTCTAAAGAGGCTTATCCCACTGGCGTCAAAGATTTATCAGTTTCACACAATATTTTTCGTCAGCAGTGGCAATGCTTTAAGCATGCCATTCAAGCATTGAAAACAAAACATTAATGCGAGCTCAAAAGGTCTAGGTTAAGCACACATGGATAGTTTCCAGCAAGTTTTTAAGTCATTTGGCCTCGCAATGGTTGGAACCATGCATCCGAAAATGCTTTGGCTCAGTTTGCGACCGTTTTTGATTGTGTCTATTTTATGGGGCACCTTAATATGGTTGATGTGGACGCCGGCATTGGAAGTGTTGGGAAATTTTTTAACCACTTCCGTTTTTACCAGCTGGATTCAGGAGGGTCTAATTTGGGCTGGATTTGAAAATGCCAGAGCATGGATAGCGTCATTGTTTTTTGTCATGCTCTTAATTCCATTGATTTCAATTAGCCTTTTAGTTTTTATTGCCTTTACTACCGTTCCCGCGATTGTGAATAAAGTGGCACGTCAAGCGGCATACCAAAACCTTGATAGAAAGAAGGGTGGTGGTTTATTTGGCAGTTTCGTGTATACGATTTGGTCGGCTCTGATTTGTTTGGCTTTGGTGATGTTAACTTTGCCTGTTTGGTGGATTCCACCTTTGGTTGCCGTTTTGCCGCCCTTGATTTGGGGCTGGCTAACGATGCGATTAATGTCTTATGACGTACTCGCTCAACATGCTACTGTTCAAGAACGTGACCAGTTGCTAGAGAAGTACCGTTGGCCTTTGCTTGCAATGGGAATTATTTCAGGCATGCTGGGGGCAGTCCCCACTTTTTTCTGGGCTACATCCGCATTAGCTTTGGTTCTATTTCCGATTGTGAGCTTTGTAGCCCTGTGGGTCTATTCGATCATCTTTGTATTTGCAGCCTTGTGGTTTACTCATTTTTTACTGGATGCTTTAAAAGAACTGCGTGAGGAAGAGCTCAGTAAATCCTTGAATATCGAGGCTCGTGTAATTGATATGGAGTTGCCATACCATGGATGATGTGCAAAAAAACTTTTCGATTGATGCGCCCCAAGACCCAGTACGCCGTTTTGGTTTGATTGTGATTGGTGATGAGATTTTGTCTGGCCGCCGTCAAGACAAGCATATGAGTAAGTTGATTGAGTTACTCAATGAGCGAGGTCTGAGTCTATCTTGGGCAAAGTATGTTGCAGACGATCCTGAGCAAATTACCGCAACCCTAAAGGAAAGCTTTTCCAGTGGTGATGTGGTGTTTAGCACAGGCGGCATTGGCGCTACGCCAGATGATCACACTCGTCAATGTGCTGCACTTGCATTGGGGACTACCACTCAATTGCATCCTAGTGCACAAGAATTAATTGCAGGGCGCATTCAATCGATGGCTGAGGGTGATCCTATCAAGGCAGATCTATCGACACCAGAAAATCAACATCGCTTCAAAATGGGCGAGTTTCCAATTGGCAGCGACATCATTCCAAATCCCTATAACCAGATCCCTGGTTTTCGTATTCGGGAGCACCATTTTCTGCCTGGATTTCCGGTGATGGCTGCGCCGATGATGGCATGGTGTCTTGATGAGTACTATGCCGATCTATTTCATCGTGAGAACTGGGCTGAGCAAAGTTTTATCGTCCCCAAGGGTATTGAGTCCACCTTAACGCCTCTGATGGAGAGGATAGAGGCTGACTTTCCTGGGGTGAAGGTATTTAGCCTGCCCTCTGTTGGCGATGCTAATCGTGGGGGGGTGTATGCCCATAGACATATTGAATTGGGTATTAAAGGCAATGCCAATCTCCTGGGGAATGCTTGGATTGCTTTGCGTACTGGCACCCAGGCTTTGGGCTATGAAATTCATGATATTGCCTAGCCAAATTAGCACTAAATTGGTGCAAATTCCGCAATTTTGAGGGTTTTGACCATCTTTTGGGCACTTAAATAGTGCAATAATGAGC
>JACCDI011045374.1_pt1 | contig 18788 bp, 15 predicted proteins | sample 7442791 | NCBI WGS metagenome assembly JACCDI01 (sample SAMN15323434, study PRJNA562643) | freshwater metagenome | isolation source: river surface water | place: USA:Blue River Watershed | collected 2017-08-15
AATTGCATTTCCTGTGAAATTCCCTATTTGTGGGAAGGTATTATCTGGACCATCATACACTCTTAGAAAGTCAAAATTGTTTTCTAATTGGAAAGCTGTAAAAGATACAGTAACTAAATCTGTTGAATTATCAGGACAAATTGTTGTTGTTACATTCAAATTATTAGTATAATTCCCTGTTGGTCCTCCTGGGTCAGTAAAATTACCACCACAAACAGGAGGCAAAGTTGAGGTTGTATAACAGAATGGTCCTGCCCATTCGCTTGATGAAGCCGAACAAATTGCTCTCACATAAAAACAATAATTTGTATTTGGAGACAATCCTGATTGTTCAAAATTGTTTGTAGAGGAAGTTCCTGTAGGAACTCCTGTGGGAGTTGCAGTTGCCAAAAGATGCTCTATTTCAAAAGTGGTACCTACTCCAGACCATGAAAGAGTTGCAGAAGTAGCCAATGGCGCTGATGCTAAAGCAGTAGGATCTAAACACTTCTCGTTCATTTGAACATTATCCAAAAGCCATCTATCACCGCTCAAACTTCCTGTTGCCTGAAAATTTTCCATTACAAAGGCAATGTAAACGTTCAGCCCTTCGTAAGCTACTGGTACGTTGATCACTTTTTCTTCATATACATTGAACACTGCAGACAATTGATCTTCTGTATATTCTTGTAACAAAATGTATCCATTAGGATCATTTTGTGGTCCAGCAGTAACTGGTTTAATCTTTACTTGATAAAGTGTTCCTGCATTACCCGCCGTAAAAGTTCTAGAAAAAAATCGAATTTCTGAGTTGGGCTGAACAAATACAGATGGTGTAGCTAAATATTCTTCAGATGTAATTCCAGCACCAATATTCTGTCTATTCATGTACGCAGCTAATAGTCCTTGATAGGAGTTGGCATTAGTGCCCCAATTTAAAGTTCCTCCTACATTGGTGTCAAAAGTAGCCCAATTGGTTGGCGGAAAAGTCGAACCTTCAAATCCTTCAAGAGCCAACTGCGAATAGCCCATAAAAGAAGAAATGAAAGCAAAAAGTAACAACGTAATTTTCCTCATTTTAATTTTTTTAGTTTATTGATTAGTAGTTTGATTTATTAACTCCCAAATTTAAAAAATTTTGCGAAATATGTATTAAAAATGTGGGCTTTAACCCTACTTTCTGTTAATCAGTTAGATTTTATCGACGAAATACAAATATAATCGTTGAGAATCACTATTTTTGTTCCTTATTTTAGTCTATGTTAGAAAAAGAAAAGAAAAATTTCGAGAAAACAGTACTTGTGGGAGTAATCACTCAGGGGCAAAACGAAGAAAAATTAAAAGAATATTTAGATGAATTAGAGTTTTTAACGTTTACCGCTGGTGGTGAAGTTATAAAACGCTTTTGGCAAAAGATGGATCGCCCAAACCCAAAAACTTTTTTGGGAACTGGTAAGATGGACGAGATTCACCTTTATGTCAAAGAAAATGATATTACAACTGTCATATTTGACGATGAACTTTCGCCTTCTCAGCAGAAAAATATTTCGAAGCTCTTGGATTGCAAAGTCTTGGACCGAACCAACCTCATCTTGGATATTTTTGCTCAAAGAGCCGAAACGTCGTATGCCCGAACGCAAGTAGAATTGGCTCAATGTCAGTATTTATTACCGAGATTATCAGGAATGTGGACGCACCTTGAGCGTCAAAAAGGAGGAATTGGACTACGTGGTCCGGGTGAAACCGAAATTGAAACCGACCGTCGTATTGTGCGTGATCGAATTGCGCTTTTGAAAGACAAAATCAAAACCATTGACAAGCAAATGTCGATTCAACGGAGTAACCGTGGAGCGATGGTGCGTGTGGCTTTGGTAGGTTATACCAATGTTGGAAAATCAACCTTGATGAATGTGATTAGTAAAAGCGAAGTTTTTGTTGAGAATAAACTTTTTGCCACTTTGGATACTACGGTTCGAAAAGTGGTCATTGGAAATTTACCATTTTTACTTTCGGATACGGTGGGTTTTATTAGAAAACTTCCTACTCAATTGGTTGAGTCGTTTAAAAGTACACTTGATGAAGTACGCGAAGCCGATTTATTGCTTCATGTAGTAGATATTTCTCATCCCGATTTTGAAGACCATATTGAATCGGTGAATCAGATTTTACTGGACATCAAGAGCAATGACAAACCGACAATAATGGTATTCAACAAAATTGATGCGTACAAGCATTTGACAATTGATGAAGACGATTTGATGACCGAAAAAACTACGAAACACTACACTTTGGAAGAATGGAAACAAACTTGGATGTCGAAAATGGGTAAAGATAATGCCTTGTTCATTTCGGCCATCAACAAAGAGAACTTTGAAACGTTTAGAGAAGTGGTGTACGAAAAAGTGCGTGAAATTCACGTGACTCGTTTTCCGTATAATAAGTTTTTGTATCCCGATTTTAAGGATATTGTTCTTGATTAATAAGGGTTGCGATAGCGATTGTAATGAAAAGCCCGCAAGGTTTAGCTTGTTATTTTGGAGGAATTTTGGGCGACCAACGGAAGCCCAAAAATGACGTACAAAATACAAGCTAAAACGAGGACTTGGAATGGAAAGCGCGGCCATTCGCCATAAAAAAACCTTCAGATGCATTTCTGAAGGTTTTCGTTTATTTTAGGTTGACTTAGAATCCGAAATTTACTCCTAAACCAAATACTTCACGTACCTGAACTCCAGAGATGGCATTGTCGTCGTAAATGGCTTGGAAGGCAACGTTGGTCGACATATACTTGTTGATTTTCATCACCAAGTTCATTTGATAATCGATGTCAACATTTTGCGGATCTTCTAAATAATTAGAGTACAAATTCAGAATATTTTCCATGGTAACATTCTCCATCAAAGTGAGTTTGTAATACGCGTTTACCGCAGCTCCAAACTCAAAACGAGTTGTTTCGTTTCCTTTGACGCCAAAATAGGTTACACCATCGGGCAAACCGTCGGTAAATTCGCCGTGAACAATGATTAAACGTGAGGTTGCTGGCGCGATGTTTACCTTAAGATTGTCGCTTTTTTTCCACAGCATACCCGGACCAACTTGTAGGTACGCAGGCGAGAAAAAATGCGTTGTTTTGATTCCGGTTTTAGCATCAAAACCAGAGTCCATTTGAGTTCTAAAATTTAAGAAACCCGAATAATACCAATTGCTCTCGCCTGCTTTTTGTCCGTAAAGCGAAGTGAATTCCAAACGGTCGTCCGATTTGGTCATGTCTTGGTCTTTGATTTTAGTCAAACCGTAAGCAGCAATTAACTTGTTATCCCAAACTGATCTTTTGGACGAATAATTGTAATCGTAATTGATAAGGAAGTTTCCGGCCACATTAGAAGTTCCGCCCGCTTGCCACTCGTTATTGAAGGCCGATTGATTGAATAAAAAGGTAAAATTTCCGCCTCTTTTCCAGCCTAATTTGGTAGTATCAATTGCTTTTCCGGCAGCTTCGGCCGATTTTTTTAATGCTTCTTTTTCGTTGTCTTGTGCCAAAGAAGCACTTAATGACAAAACGAAAAGTGTTGAAAGTAATGTTTTTTTCATTGTTTTTTGTTTTAAATTCCCAGTGCAAAGTTAGAAATACCTTTTACTCTAACAAATTTAAAACAGACGACAAACCATTGAAAATGTAGAAATTATACTACTTGGGTTTTTTGTACAAAGGCACGGCAGAGCACGCTTCTCCATACATGATGCTTTTTGCTATGGGTTGAAGGTATTGAACTGCCAAAATATACGCGCTTTCTGGAACTGGTTTTTTGGAACAACCTTTGATGATAACGGGTTTGTCTTGATAGGTAGAATAATCCAATTGGCTTAGTATTTCTTGATACAAAGCGGATTCTAATTCGGAAATCGTGCCTAAAATTACTTTCTGCGCAAAAGGAGTTACATGAGTAGCAACTAAAATACTAGCCCAAGCCGGAATAATGGCGTCGGTTGAACAATTAATGGCAACAAAATGATTTTGATACTGTGACCAATCGTAATTTTTCAAGGCTTCTCGAAAGTCTTTTTCTTTCAATAAAAAACCTTCATGTAGCCATTGTGAAATGTCGATTTGAGTTCGAATTCCGTTAGGATAATAGTCTTCCAAATCGAACACTTCGAGGGTTGAATTGGCTACTCTGTTGATGATTTCGTCCATTTAAAAAGTTTCAAGTTTCAAGTTTCAAGTTGAGTAACCTGAAACTTGAAACGTTAAACAAATTTTACAACATTCCTAATTCTAACTTCGCTTCTTCGCTCATTAAATCTTTGCTCCACGGTGGATCAAAAGTGATTTCTACTTCACACGATTTTACCACATCGATTTTGGTGATTTTTTCTTCTACTTCGCGCGGTAAAGTCTCGGCCACTGGGCAATTGGGTGATGTAAGCGTCATTAGCACTTTTACTTCGTTGGCTTCGTTGATCATTACATCGTAAATCAAGCCCAATTCGTAGATGTCAACGGGAATTTCAGGATCATAAATGCCTTTGAGTACTTTTACTACGTTTTCTCCTAAGTTGATATCGTCTTTAAATTCTTCCATAATGTCATTTCGATAGCTTGTCCCGATTTTCTGGAAACGAAGCAATCTCGCTTTATTTAAATTATTAATTTTCCTTTTTGCCGCAAAGGCACTAAGTCACAAAGTTTTTAATTTTTACTGCTGAACGCCAAAGCGTACATTTTTATTTGTTTAATCATCGAAACCAAACCGTTGGCGCGGGTTGGCGATAAATGTTCTTTCAAACCAATTTCATCGATAAAATCAGTATTGGCCTCCAAAATATCGGAAGCTTTTTGGTTGGAAAACGCACGGATTAAAACCGCAATAATTCCTTTGGTTAAAATCGCATCACTATCTGCAGTGAAAACAATTTTATCGTCTTTTTGCTCGGCGTGAACCCACACTTTTGATTGACATCCTTTGATGATGTTGTCTTCTGTTTTGTATTGCTCGTCTATCAAAGGTAATCCTTTTCCTAAATCGATGATGTATTCGTAACGTTGCATCCAATCATCAAACATCGAAAACTCATCTACTATTTCGTCTTGTATTTCTTTTATGGTCATAGTCATTGCGAGAGCTTGTCCCGATTTTCGGGAAACGAAGCAATCTAATTTGTTATGGTTTACTATCTTACTCTTTTTCTTCAGCTAATGCCACAATTTTGTTCACCAATTTTTCAATTTCTGCTGGTGGAAATCCGTGGTCAAAAGTTACGGTTTGGTAGTCTTTTTCTTTGTGTTTTATTTTTAAATCGGCCATTGCAGCGCCATCGTAAAACCGCTTTTGAGTTGGATCTTTGTAGGACGATAAATTGTCCAATTCAACCGTTTCAAAATACGTTACTAACTCTTTCCAATCAGCATCAGAAATAGCTGAAGAAGTTCCTTTTTCGGTTGAATTTCTGTCGGTTGAAACAAAAACTTCTTTATTTTGAATGGTGATTTTTTTATAAAATCCGCGTGTGTTGGCGGTGTATTCAATAATTGTATTTTCCATGTCGTTTTTGGTTTCTTGCGAACACCCTTTTCCTAAGAAAATAGTTAATACTACTGCTATAAGTGTTTTCATCTTTTTGTTTTTTATGACAGCATTGTTTTTGCTTTTTTTACCGCCTCCACAAAGATATCAATTTCCTCTTTAGTATTGTAAAAAGCAAAACTGGCTCTTATGGTGCCTGGAATTTTATAAAAATCCATAATAGGTTGAGCACAATGATGTCCGGTTCGTACTGCTATACCTAATTTATCGATAATCGTGCCAATATCATACGGATGAATGCCTTTGATGTTGAACGAAATCACCGAAGCTTTCCGATTCAAATCTTTGGTTCCATATATTTCAACACCTTCTATTTCGAGTAATTTTTGCGTTCCGTATTCCAACAATTCTCGTTCCTGTTGCGCGATGTTGTCAAAACCCACTTCGTTCATATAATCGATGGCAGTTCCAAAGGCAATTCCGCCACAAATATTAGGTGTTCCAGCTTCAAATTTGTGCGGTAAATCGGCATACGTTGTTTTTTCAAAAGTTACCGTAGCAATCATTTCACCTCCACCTTTGTACGGTGGCAATTTGCGCAACCATTCTTCTTTTCCGTACAAAATTCCGACTCCAGTTGGACCGCACATTTTGTGAGCCGAAGTCACGTAAAAATCAACATCCAAGGCTTGAACATCGGGTTTTAAATGCGGACAAGCTTGTGCACCATCAATCAACACAGCTGCGCCCACTTGATGGGCTTTTTCTATAATGAATTCTATCGGATTAAGCGTTCCTAATGCATTGGAAATGTGATTACAAAAAACGATTTTGGTTTTCTCGCAAAGCAATTTTTGATATTCATCCATCAATAATTCTCCTTCATAATTCATCGGAATTACTTTTAGAATTGCGCCTGTATGTTCGCACAACATTTGCCACGGAACAATATTACTGTGATGTTCTAAAGCCGAAACGATTACCTCATCGCCTTTTTGCAATAACGAAGCAAAGCCATTGGCAACCAAATTGATACTTTCAGTTGTGCCTGAAGTAAAAATAATTTCGTAGTTGTGTTGGGCGTTAAAATGCTTCTGAATTTTGGTTCGTGCTTGCTCATAAGCATCGGTTGCCATTTGGCTCAGCGTATGAACTCCGCGGTGAATATTGGCGTTGTATCGTGAGTAATAATCAACAATAGCATCAATCACTACTTGGGGTTTTTGAGAAGTCGCTCCATTGTCAAAATAAACCAAAGGTTTTCCGTTTACTTTTTGCGAAAGAATCGGGAAATCGGCGCGTATTTTTTGTAAGTCTAACATTGAATTATTTAGAATTTTTCTAAATACAAAAGTAGTAAAATTGAAACTGATTTTTACCAAACAGATGTTAATAATTTAGACATAACTTTAACACAGATTCCACAAATTAGCACTAATGCATTTAACTTTAGTTTGTGTAAATCTGTGCAATCTGTTTTTATCATTTTATGTTATCAATTTAGACGTAACTTTAACACAGATTCCACAAATCAGCTCTGATTAATTTAACTTTAATTTGGGTAAATCTGTGCAATCTGTGTTTATCAATTTATGTTATCAATTTAGACGTAACTTTAACATAGATTCCACAAATTAGCTCTGATGCATTTAACTTTAATTTGGGTAAATCTGTGCAATCTGTGTTTATTATTTTGTATTTTGCATAAAATTTATTCCTATGAAAAAGTTCCTCAAAATCTTCGTCTTATTGCTTTTGGTAGTTTTCGTTTACCTTCGAATAGAAATCTATCCGCAACTCGATTTGATTTCGGGTTTTGCTTCTAAAAGTGTGGCTTCGGGACATTTTATTGATGGACGAACTTTGGAAACCATTCAACAAGGTGATAACGATATTGACAAAGTGGATTGGGCGACCAATGAAATTGACGATCAAGGCCGATTTGCTACCGCTACTGTTCACGGTTTTAAAGAACGAAAAGCGATTTATCGTAACGGTTTGGGTGCGACATTAATCAACGATGATTTTGATGTAAATGCGCCGTATTTGGTTCCGAAACGCATTCAACTTAAAAATGATTTGCCTTTCCCTTACGGAAATAACGAACCTACTGATACTGTTTTTTCTACTGTAGATTATAAAAAATTGAATGCTGTTGTGGATAATGCTTTTGATGCTAAAGGTAAAAAAGACAAACGTACGCGTTCGGTGCTCGTGATTTACAAAGACAAAATCATAGCCGAAAAATACGCCGACGGTTTTGACAAAAACTCGCGAATTTTAGGTTGGTCAATGACCAAAAGTTGGACCGCAACCTTTTTCGGAATTTTACAAAAAAAAGGCAAAATCGACATCATGAAACCCGCGCCAATAGCCGAGTGGAAGAAGGACGAACGTTCTAAAATTACCATCAACGATTTATTGCACATGAACTCGGGTTTGGAATGGGAAGAAGATTACGGCAAAATTTCGGATGTGACTAAAATGCTTTTCATTGAAGAAGATATGACGACTTCGCAAATTGATAAACCTTTAGTTGGAAAGCCTAATAACACTTGGAATTATTCATCTGGAACGACTAATTTATTAAGTGGTATTTTGAGAAAGCAATTCAAAACCCATCAAGAATATTTAGATTTTTGGTACAGTAGTTTGTTTGATAAAATTGGTATGAATTCGGCTTTGACCGAAGTAGATATGAAAGGTAATTTTGTGGGTTCTTCTTACGGTTGGGCAACCACACGTGATTGGGCCAAATTTGGACTTTTGTACTTACACAAAGGCAATTGGAACGGCGAGCAATTGTTTGATGAAAGTTGGGCCAACTACGTTTCCACACCCACCAACACCTCCAACGGACAATACGGTGCACAATTCTGGCTCAATGCCGGCGGAAAGTTTCCAAACGTTCCAAAAGACATGTACTACGCCAGCGGTTACCAAGGCCAAATGGTGGCCATTTTCCCAAGCCACGATTTGGTTATTGTACGAATGGGTTTAAAAGAAGATCCTGAATTTGATTTTAATGGGTTGTTGAGTGGAATTGTTTCTAGTCTAACCGCAAAGAGCACAAAGTAAAAATCGCAAAGAGCGCAAAGTAAAAACCTTGCGCTCTTTGCGTAAATCATAGCGAACCTTGCGGTAATTTTTATGAGCTTGCCTCGTTTCCCGAAAATCGGGACAAGCTCTCGCAATGACTACAAATCAAACCCCAAATTCACGCCCAATTTCATCGCAATGATTTTGGTGATGCGCTGTTTGAGTTCGGGTATTTTGATGCTTTCGATGACTTCGTTGGAAAACGCGTACATCAATAAGGCTTTGGCTTCTTTTTTCGGGATTCCGCGTTGTTGCATGTAAAACATAGCGCTTTCGTCTAATTGTCCAATCGTACAACCGTGCGAACATTTGACATCATCGGCAAAAATTTCCAATTGCGGTTTGGCGTTGATGGTGGCTTTATCGCCTAATAAAATATTGTTGTTTTGTTGGAAAGCGTCGGTTTTTTGGGCTTCTTTTTCTACGAAAATTTTTCCGTTGAAAACACCAGTAGCGCTATCAGCCAAAATGGTTTTGTAGTTTTGATGACTTTCACAATTCGGCGTAGCGTGATTCACTAAAGTGTAGTGATCAACGTGTTGCTTGTCGCCAATAATCGTAATTCCTTTTAAAGTCGAATCGATGCGTTCACCAAAATGATAGAAATTCAGGTTGTTTCGAGTGATGTTTCCTCCGAATGAAAAGGTGTGCACCGAAACTCTACTTTCTTGTTTTTGAGAAATGTACGTATTGTCAATTAGGTTTGCCGATTGCAAATCGTTTTGAATTTTGTAATAGTCAACAATGGCACGTTTTTGAGCAAAAATCTCAGTAACTGAATTGGTCAACACCGGATTTTCATTCAAACTTTGATGGCGTTCGATGATTTGAACGTGTGCATTTTCGCCTACAATCACCAAATTACGCGGTTGTACCATCAAGGCATTTTCAACTCCTGTTGAGAAATAGATGATTTCGATTGGTTTTTCAACTACCTTACTTTTCGGAATGTTGATGTACGCTCCTTCATTCGCGAAAGCGGTATTCAGCGTAGTCAAACTCTCGTCTTTACTGGCAATTTGATTGAAATAATCGTCAATCACCATTTTGTATTTGGGTTTGGTTAATGCCGACGACATCAAGCAAACGTCCAATCCATCGTGGGTTGTTGAAGATAAAAACGAGGAGAATTTACCGTCTACGAAAATCACTTTGTAGGTATCAATTTCGTGCAAAAAGTACTTTTTTACGTCGGCAAATTCAATTGCATTTTCGTGTTTTGGGAAAACAGTAAAATCGTTTTTCAAAACCGAATTCAACGAAGTGTATTTCCACGCTTCCTCCTTTTTGGTTGGAAAGCCTTTATTTTCAAAATTTTTTATAGCCGAAGTACGCACATCATGCAACTCTGAATGAACATCAATTTGTTCTTCAAAAGCCATGAACGATGATACTAATTTTTCTTTTAAATCCATTTTGTTCAGTATTCAGTCGCAGTATTCAGTCGCAGTTTCTGTTCACTGTGACTGAGACTGTAAACTAATTCAACTCACTCTTAATCCAATCATACCCTTTTTCTTCCAATTCGAGCGCCAATTCTTTTCCGCCCGATTTTACGATTTTTCCGTCCATTAAAACGTGAACGAAATCGGGAATAATATAGTCTAACAAACGTTGGTAGTGTGTGATGACTAAGACCGCGTTGTTTTCGTTTTTCAACTTATTGACACCATTGGCTACAATTCGCAATGCATCGATATCCAAACCTGAATCGGTTTCATCCAAAATGGCTATTTTCGGTTCCAACATCGCCATTTGGAAGATTTCGTTACGTTTTTTTTCACCACCTGAAAAACCTTCGTTTAAGGAACGCGATAAAAACTTGCGATCAATTTCTAATAATTCTGATTTTTCGCGAATTAACTTCAACATTTCGTTGGCGGGCATTTCTTCTTTTCCGTTGGCTTTTCGGCTTTCATTGATGGCGGTTTTCATGAAATTGGTCACTGAAACACCCGGAATTTCAACAGGATATTGAAACGATAAGAAAACGCCTTTGTGAGCGCGTTCTTCAGGCGCCAATTCGGATATGTCTTCACCTTCTAAAAGGATTTCGCCATCGGTTACTTCGTAATTTTCATTTCCTGCAATGATCGACGAAAGCGTTGATTTACCAGCGCCATTTGGACCCATTATCGCATGGACTTCTCCCGCTTTAATTTCGAGGTTAATTCCTTTTAATATGTCCTTATCTTCAACTGAAGCGTGCAGATTTTTTATACTTAACATTATCTCTTTTTTTAGTATGTTTTTTGTGTTTGTTCTTCTGTTATTTTATCGTTTTTTTCAGGAAGGATTTCCATAAAATAATAAATAATTTCACCAACTGATCCTGTAAAAATAAAAAGCAAAACCCACAATAAAACCTTGTTTCCTGTGTCGTTTTTATTGGTTTTTACTACGTGAATTATATCGAAAACTTTGATTCCAATTGCAATGATTACTGAAATCATTATGATTAAAAATGCTCCTATAAAGCCACTAAAAAACTCGGCTGGATTAGGTTCGGTTCCGTTCTTTCCTATGTTTTCAATGGTTCCAAGAAAAAAGAAAAAAAAGAAAATGATATACAAAATGAATCCGACAATTGGCAAGAAATGTAAAATTCCGATGATAATTTTTTGACTTTTAGATAATTGCATGATTTATAATTTTATCCGACTGAACCTTCGAGTGAAATTTCTAATAATTTTTGAGCTTCAACGGCAAATTCCATTGGTAATTTATTCAATACATCTTTACTGAAACCATTCACAATCAAAGCAATGGCTTTTTCGGTTGGAATTCCGCGTTGGTTGCAATAAAACACTTGATCTTCGCCAATTTTAGAAGTTGTTGCTTCGTGTTCGATTTTGGCCGATGCGTTTTTACTTTCAATGTATGGAAAGGTGTGAGCGCCACAATTATTTCCCATCAGTAAACTATCGCATTGCGAGAAATTACGTGCATTTTCGGCATTAGCACTAATTCGAACCAAACCACGGTAACTGTTTTGTGATTTACCAGCCGAAATTCCTTTGGAAATTATAGTCGATTTGGTATTTTTTCCTAGATGAATCATCTTGGTTCCGGTGTCGGCTTGTTGAAAATTATTGGTTACTGCTATTGAGTAAAACTCGCCCACCGAATTATCTCCTTTCAACACACACGAAGGATATTTCCAAGTTACGGCTGATCCTGTTTCTACTTGTGTCCACGAGATTTTAGCACTTTTTTCGCACAAACCTCTTTTGGTCACAAAATTATAAACTCCGCCTTTTCCTTCTTTATTTCCGGGATACCAGTTTTGTACAGTAGAATATTTGATTTCGGCATCGTCCAAAGCAATCAATTCAACCACTGCTGCGTGCAATTGATTTTCATCTCGACTTGGCGCTGTACAACCTTCCAAATACGAAACATAACTGCCTTCGTCAGCAATCAAAAGTGTGCGCTCAAATTGTCCTGTTCCTGCTTGATTAATACGAAAATAGGTTGACAATTCCATTGGGCATTTTACGCCTTTTGGGATGTAACAAAAACTTCCGTCAGAAAAAACGGCTGAATTCAAAGCTGCGTAAAAATTATCTTTTTGAGGTACAACTGTTCCGAGGTATTTCTGAACTAATTCGGGATGTTCTTTTATTGCTTCTGATATTGGACAAAAAATGATTCCTTTTTCAGACAATGTTTTCTTGAATGTGGTTGCTACAGAAACAGAGTCGACCACAATATCAATGGCCACATTGTTCATTCTTTTTTGTTCATCAACTGAAATTCCGAGCTTTTTGTACATGGCTAGTAATTCAGGATCAACATCGTCTAATGTTTTATTGGGATCGGCTTTTTTGGGAGCTGAATAATACGAAATCGCCTGAAAATCGGGCTTTTCGTAGTTTACATTGGCCCATTCAGGTTCGGTCATTTCGGTCCACGCTCTGAATGCTTCCAAACGCCATTCGGTCATCCATTCGGGTTCTTCTTTCTTTTTAGAAATAGCGCGAACGATGTCTTCGTTGAGTCCGATTGGAAAAGTTTCAGAATCCAGATTGGTGTAAAATCCGTATTCGTATTCTTTATTTTCTAATTCGACTTTTAAGTCTTCTTCGGTGTATTTTGACATAAATTTTTATCTAAAAAAATTGAAAAGATCTAAAAAATCCAAAAAAATTAATACGCAAGATGGTTTTTTTATTCTTTATGATTAATTTTATTCTGTTTTTCTAAATTCTTTAAATACTTGATGTAATTACCGAGTTGTTTTGATATTTCTAAAACATCATTTCTGTGATTATAGAAATTTTCTTCATTAATGTACTCTAATAATTTCAAAAAGTTAAACATATTTCTACATTCTCCAGCCGAACCTTTGGAAAAATAAAGAAATCTAATTAATTCTTTTTTTGTTTCTCTTTCAAAACCTTCGGCAATATTATTTGAAATTGATAAAGCGGCTCTTTGTAATTGATCTTTTAATCCAAAATCCTTGGCAATTTTTTCATTTGTCAACGTTAATTTATATATTTTAACTCCAAATTCAAGAGCTTTTTGATAAACTTCCATTTCTTCAAATGAACTATACTTTGCCATTTTTATTTATTTTAGATTCTTTTGATTTTTTAGATTTAATTACAACGAAAAACTCTCACCACAACCGCAAGTTCTGGTGGCATTGGGGTTATTGAATACAAAACCTTTACCGTTCAAACCACCCGAAAATTCTAGAATGGTTCCTGCCAAGTAAAGGAATGATTTTTTTTCTACGGCAATTTTCACGTTATTATCTTCAAAAACTTTATCGTTTTCTCCAAGTTCTTTGTCGAATTTCAATTCATACGACAAACCCGAACAACCGCCACTTTTTACACCAACACGAACGTAATCGCGGTTGGCGTCAAAACCATCGTCTTTCATCATTTCGATGATTTTTTTGCTTGCTGTATCCGAAACTTTGATCATAGCTTATTTTGATTTTGTCTAAATTAACCGCAAAGTTACTACAATTATCCATTTTTACTACAAATCATAACATTTTTATAACTAATGTTGGGATAGAAAAAATTGATTTTGTAGTATCAAAGATTTTGAACAATTGGAATGAACTTGTTTCTTTAAAATTTTAAATAAATATCCGACCCAATAGCGCAATCTATGTTAAAATTAAAACTGTAAGTTATTCAAATAAAAAACCAGAACAATGATTGTTCTGGTTTTTTATTTTTGTTGGGTTGAGTAAAATTTGAAATAACTCAACTAATAGTAAGTTTATTTATCTTCTAAGGTTTTCAATCGTTCTAATACTTTGATCAAAACGGCGTCTTGTTCTTCAAGTTTTGTTTTTAAACTTTCATTTTCTTGTTCCAATGTTTTTGTTTTATCATTTAACTGTTGATTTTTTTGCTCCAATTCTTGTAACGCATTGATAGAAGCGACCAAAATAGGATGCATATTAAAATTTAAGAACCCATCTTTATCCGTTCCGACTGCTTCAGGGAAAACTTTTTGTACTTCTTGTGCGGCAAAACCTGCAAATTCAGTTTGTAATACTTCAGGATCAAAAGTTCTTTTACCCTTGTTTTTATAATTGTAGGTAATTGTTTCGAGTTTCATGATCTCATTCAAACCTTTAGTATATTTTCCGTTAATTGTTTTTAATTGTTGGTCTGATGTTATCGTCCAAGTACTAGTTCCTGGTTTTCTTCCTTCATCAACGCCCAATTCAAAACGACCGTTTGGTGTAGTTGTTCCGATTCCAACATTAACATTTGCTGAGGCTCCATTCAGACCATTGATACTTCCTAAAACCATAGTGTTGCTAGCGCCTACTTGTGCTCTTGCACCGATAGCGGTTGCATTGGTCAAATTTGCTGCACCAACATTAGCATAACTTCCAAAAGCAGAATTAAATGTACCATCACCATTGCCTTGCATTGTACGTGAACCCATTGCTGTATTATTTGAGCCAGTAGAATTAAAGTATAAACTGTTATATCCGTGAGCTGAGTTTTCTGAACCACTCACATTTAGTATCAATGAATTTACTCCTGTAGATGAATTATAATTTCCTATTGTATTGTCTCTTAAAGAAAAGTAGCCAGATGAAATATTTTCACTACCCGTTGTATTTGAACCCATAGAACTAGCACCCAAGGCTGAATTAAAAATTCCTGTAGTGTTATTTGCTAAAGAACCGAAACCAATAGCCGTATTGTTTATACCGGTAGTATTACTTCTGAGAGAAAACACTCCTACAGCAGAATTTTGTACACCAGTTGTATTGTAGTCCATTGATGAAGCTCCAAATGCAGCATTAAATGTACCAGTAGTATTTGCTAAAAGTGCATCACTGCCAAAGGCGCTGTTGTAGGTACCGGTGGTATTAGATCGCAAAGCATTAGAACCCATTGCAGTATCTCTAAATCCACTAGTGTTTGATAAAAAAGATTCTCTTCCTAGAGCTGTGTTTTCAAAAGCTACTCTTCCTGAAATAGCATTGTTTCTTCTGAATATAAAATCTTGATTATCTGAAGTTCCAATAAAATTGGTTGTTGGATTAGTTCCCGAATTCCCGGTTATTCCCCAAGCCGAGTTTGTTACATTTTGCCATGTAGCTGTTCCGTTAGCATCACTTGTTAGTACTCGACCAGCGGCTTGATTTCCATCTACCATTCTGATATTGCCTACTACATGCAAACGGTCCAAAGGAGTGGTTGTTCCAATTCCGATATTTACGTTAGATGTAGCTCCATTCACTCCATTAATACTTCCTAAAACCATTGAATTATTTGCGCCAACTTGTGCTCTTGCACCAATAGCTGTAGCATTCGTCAAGTTATTGGAAGCAACATCTGCTCTAGAACCCAAAGCTGAATTTTCACTTCCTGTGGTTACCATTTGCAGTGCTAATCTACCTATACCTGTATTGTTACTTCCCGTGGTGTTATTTAAAAGTGCTGCCGTTCCTCCTCCCATATTTTCGTTTCCGGTTGTATTGTCCTCAAGTGTTCCTAAACCAAATGCAGCGTTGTTGATTCCTGTTGTACTTGCAAACATACTGTTATACCCAACAGAAGTATTGGCACTTCCTGTTGTGTTATTAAATAACGAAAATCCTCCGCCTGCAAAATTATCATTACCTGTTGTATTTCTTTCTAAAGAAGCTGCGCCAACAGCAACATTTCTTATTCCAGTAGTGTTGGCGGTCAACGCATTAAAACCTATTGCAGTATTCTGATTTCCTGTAGTGTTTGCAACTAATGTACTACCACCTAATGCGGTATTATTAAAACCTGTTGTGTTATTTCTCAAACTATTGAAACCCAATGCTGTTATACCGCTTCCGGTAGTATTACTTAAAAATGATTCTCTTCCTAAAGAAACATTAGTAAATCCTATTCTTCCAGAAACTAAATTATTGCGTCTAAAAATCAAATCCTGATCATCGGTTGTTCCAAGAAAATTAGTTACTGGATTTGTTCCAGAGTTTCCGGTTAATCCCCATGCCGAAGCAGAGGCATTTTGCCATGATGCTGTTCCATTAGCATTACTTGTTAACACACGTCCTACTGCCTGATTTCCATCTACCATTCGAATATTTCCTACCACATGCAAACGATCTTGTGGTGTGGTGGTTCCAATTCCAACATTCACATTAGCAGTTGCGCCATTTACACCATTAATGCTTCCTAAAACCATTGAATTACTTGACCCGACAACTGCACGTGCGCCAATGGCTGTTGAATTGGTTAAAGTACCTGAGGATACATCGGCATTCATCCCTAATGCCGTATTTTCGGTTCCGGTAACGTTAAAATACAATGCACCATGTCCAACTGCAGTATTCAAACCTCCTGTTGTTGTTAAACCCATAGAAAAACCACCCACTGCAGTGTTATTATTAGCGGTTGTATTATTGTTCAAAGCAGCAATACCAGCTGCTGTATTTTCATTTCCTGACAGATTATTTCTGAGTGAAAAATACCCATGAGCTGAGTTTCTGTTTCCAATTGTGTTCGCTAGAAGAGCGATAGAACCATTGGCAGTATTTTCATTCCCTGACACATTATTTATTAAACTCCAATACCCATTAGCAGTATTATTACTTCCAGTTGTATTAAATAAAAGTGAGCCTGCGCCATTTGCTGTGTTAGCATTTCCGGTAGTATTACTTTGCAAAGCGGTTTGACCTGTAGCAGTATTAAAATCACTTTGATTATTTTGTAAAGTTCCAACACCGAGACCAGTATTTCCTGAACCCGTGTTAAATTGCATAGCAACCTGACCTAACGCAGTGTTTTGATTTCCATTACTGATTTGTAGCGAAGCATTTCCTATTGCTGTATTTTGATTTCCCGTTGTGTTTTGTTGAAGTGCTTCTGCTCCAATAGCGGTATTGTTATTTCCTGTTGTGATACTTTGAAGCGCTCTAGTACCAAAAGAGGAATTTAAAGGTGCAAGGCGTCCTGCTGTGATATTATCTCTTTTAAAAACAACATCATTATTGTCGGATGTTCCAATAAAATTAATGGCCGGATTTGTTCCAGAATTTCCTGTAAGAGTCCAACCTGTAGTACTTGTTCCAGACAATGAAAGCCACGAAGTAGTTGGATTATTCCAATAGTAAAAACCAGGTAAATTACTGCCCGAAGTAGTGGTCAAGTAGACCAGCATTCCTTGTTGATCTACCGTAGGATTAACAGCAGGGAAAACATCAACTTTGGGTATTATCAATCCGTCGGTATTGGAAGGAACTGCTTGATTAGAGGATTTTATTTCAAGTTGTGCATTGGGAGTTGTTGTGTTTATACCCACTTGAGCACTTGCTGCACAGGTCAATAGTATGACCAATAAGGTTAAAATTCTTTTTCTCATTTTTTTTGTTTGTTTGAATCTCAAAACTAATTTACAGATAACAAATCATAAAAATAACTCGATAAAAGAACTATTAAATTCGACAAAAGTTATTTGATGGGTAAGATGATAAATCTTTTACAATGAACTAAGTACTTTAAAATTTTCTGTGTTTTGCTTTGATATAAAATTACTAAAACAAACAAAACATTCATTCAACTGATTAAAAAAACTACTCTTCATTTTCCAAATTTTCTACTCTTTTTTGGAGTTCAATGATTGTATTTTGTTGTTCTTTATTGGCTTCAATCAGAAGAGCAATAAGAGCAGAATAATTCACAAAAAGTTCGTTAGAATCGTTACTCTCTACCGCTTCTGGTACTATTTTGGCGACTTCTTGTGCTAAAACTCCCGCCGATCTCTTGGGTTCAACTTGTTTTTGTCGTTCTTCTTCACTGATGATGTAAGTGTAAGTGTAGCCCGAAATACTGTTTACTTTTTGAGTTGCATTTGAAAGCCGGACAATATCCTTTTTTTTATTTTCATCAGAAACCTGAAAATACTGCCCATTTTGATCAATATAGGCACGTTCAGCTCCATTATCATAAGGGTTTCCGTTGCTGTCAATCCATAAATCTTCATCCAAAAACCGCACTAATCTACTGCCATCAGCTGGCGCCCAAATGGTCACATTATCGCCATCACCTCTAATTCCGGCTGTTTCGGTGCTGTTCTCTTTTGAAGCTAATAAAAAATCGTTTAAACCATTACCAAAATCCAAGTTGTTGTCTGAAAAATGACTGTATTGATCCTCATTTTTAAGAATTGCTTCGTTGTTAGGTGTTGCAATATTGTTTATTTTGATCTCTCCATTAACTTTGAGCACTCTGTTGTCAAATTCTCCGTAAATAAGTGGATCAACTGAGCCCGAATTATCAATATATAACCGATTGGAATCCGTTGAATTGTAGCCCGACTGATGACCTAAAAACACATTGTTGCTTCCGGTACTAAAACGGCCACTGTTGTGTCCTATCATAACATTATTCGAAGAATTGATTGAAGCGAAACCGGCCAAATTACCCATAACCACATTTTGTGAACCACCGACTAATGAGGTTAGGGCTTGCCTGCCAATGGCAATATTATTGCTTTGATTAGTTGGACCATAAAGACTCATACTTCCAATAGCTATATTACTTCCGCCCGATACGTTATTGTATTGCGCGCCTGTTCCTACCGCTACATTGTCTTGAGCTGTAACATTCTCGTATAACGACCGATATCCAATAGCAACATTTTGGATTCCTGTAGTATTGTCTCTTAGTGCTTCTGCACCAATAGCTACATTACTGG
>JACCDI010113663.1_pt1 | contig 18781 bp, 14 predicted proteins | sample 7442791 | NCBI WGS metagenome assembly JACCDI01 (sample SAMN15323434, study PRJNA562643) | freshwater metagenome | isolation source: river surface water | place: USA:Blue River Watershed | collected 2017-08-15
CCTAAACCACCATAGAACATCTCAGAACCATTTGCCCATTCACCTTCCATGAAGTTGTAGAATTCAGCAGCTGGCCCTGGGTCATTGTAAGGGTAAGCAGATGTAGATGTGTAGTAAGTGAAGCGACGCATACCGAAACGCTCGTTGTCGATGATGCCATCAGAGTAACCAATACCGATACCTTTGTAAACGATACCATTGTTAGCCAAGGCATCTACAACTGTAGGTACAACGTCTGTTTGGGTAGCCTCGTCGTAGTATGGGCCTGGGTTGTCAATGCCATCTGCATCTTGGTAAGGACCTTCAAAGAAGTCACAACCAATTGCTGGAGGGTTTTCACCGTAACCTAATTTACCACCATCCGCTTCGTCGAGGAGGTCACCATTGTACATGTAACCCAAACCGCGTGAAACGTCACAACCAGTGTAGTCATCGGCGTAGTTTCCGACGTCGGCATCTAGGTACTGAGAGAAGTAAGTGTTGTAAAGGGTTTGGGTACCGCGGTTGATGAGTTCGTAGTTGTAGAACGTCATGCGGTTCACTTCGTCGTTGGTTGCAAAAGAGAAAGCTTGTGCGCGGATCTCCATACCAATTGGGTCACCGTTGGTTTCGGTGTGGATGTTTCCTTTGTCGTTGAAGACCCACCAGTGTGTTTCGTCACCGTAAAGTGAAATGCGACGGTCGATACCACATTCGATGTCGTCACGACCTAGGATGTCGTCGTACCAAGGGTGGTCACCGTTGTCTGGATTGTAGTTACCATCTTGGTCGCGGTCGTAGAAAGGCGCTAAGAAATAATCTTGACCTCTTGAGACGTCACCATGAGCTGGCCATCCGTAGATTCGGTTGAGTTCGTCATTAGTAGGTGCCGTGATGTCATCGCAACCTTCTGTTGTGATACCTGCGTTACATTCCCACCAAAGGTTGAATTTGATTACTTCAGCTTTTCTGATCGTGTAGAATTTATCGTAAGCGATACATTGGTCTGGATCGATGTTCGCCTCACCAAAATCGCGGATAGCGTCGTCGCCAACCGGATTGAGTGGGTTGAAGTTACCTGAACCAGGCGTAACCGTAAGCGGACCAGGCCAGAAGTCGTTACCAGAGCGGTAGCGCAATGCAGCTAACTTGAGCTGGCCATTGACGTCGGTACCACCCATCCAGAGTGCACCTGCAAAAATAGCGAAGCGATTACTTCCTTTTGGAACTTCGTAGGCAGCTACTCCGGCAGCACGGTTTTGGAACATACTTCCACCCTGCTCGATGAGCGCCGATACATCGTTGAACTTCATGGTCAACTTTGCAGTTGCTGGGCTACAGTTTGCCTTTGGCTTTGCTGTAGGCTTGTAGTCTTTGTCATTTGGGCCTAAGTATGCAAATGCTTGTGAGCAAGATACGGTTAGACCAATAAACGCGGCAATGAATTGCTTTTTCATAATACTTCGTTAAAGCTTCTTAAAAATCAAATTTTACTCCCAAACGAATGGTTCGAGGTACACTGATGTTAAACGGATTTTGAATCTTCATGGTGTAGTAGTCACGGAAAGATTGCTCATCGATTTGGTTTTGGATAGATGTTTGGCTCGCTGCAGCTGCAAGATAGCCGTCGTCATCCCAGTTACCAGTTGCGCGGTAAACGTTCAAGACATTGAACTGATTGAATAAGTTAGTGGCACGAACATAAACTTGTAAGAAGGCTGTTTTCTTCTTGTTGTCTTTGTTGCCATATTCAATGTTAATGGTTTTGTCAGCTTGGATATCCAAACGGTATTGCCAAGGCAAACGAGAACCATTTAAAGTACCGTTGATACCTGCATTAAGGTTACCGATACCTTCATCTGTAATGAAAGTTTGTGAAGAGTACGGTGAACCTGAATTGACATTTGCGATGAGGTTCAAACCAGTATTTTCTAAAATGCGCGTTTTGCCGATCATTGGGCCGTTGTAGTCTTGACCTTCACCGTAACGGTAGTCGAAAGTGAAGTTAAAGGCATGGCGCTGATCGTAGCTGTAAGGGAAAATCACACGTAAGTTAGGCAAGCCGGCATTGACAAGCGCAGACATTGAAGTAGCATCTGAACCTGTACCATCTGCAAACTGCAAGGTGTAGTTTGCTGTCATGCGGATGTTTCCTGTCTGGCGCATGTCGTAAGCAACAGTTAATCCTTTTACCGTACCGAAGTCGCGGTTACCAAAGGTTTTATAAGTTACTGGGTATGCTTCAAACACGTTGATCAACTGTACGTTGTCGCGTTGCTCGCGGTAGAATGCTGAAATTTTAACTGAAGACGTACGCGTTACGACTTGTTGGAAACCAAGTTCGTAGTCGACTGTTTTCTCAGGTAGTAAGTTAGCATTGTTGATGACTGCATTGCGCGTTTGGATAAACTGATACTCATAAGGGTTGAAGCGGAAACCTGAAGTAGGGCGCTTCGTGAGGATGTCGTAGTGAGCAAAGAAAGATGCTTCCTCAGAAATCGGGAAAGAGAATGCGATACGCGGCATTACGTTTACTTGAGCTTTGTAGTCTTCAAAGGCCTCAGCTGTTGGCGTTTCAAGTGAAGGATCTTGTAACCATGGCGCAATACCTGCCGCACCACGGATTTTAGATGGATCTTCGATTGGCGTACCAGTAGCATCGTACCATTGTGAGCCATTTCTAAAGCCGTTGATGCTAGATGGATTGTTGACATCGTTTACATAAACTACGTAATCGTCGCCCATACCTTCTGGAAGGTCAACCCAGCTGTATTGGTTTGGATCACTTTCTGAAAGTGCTCTTGCTTCTTGAACTGTTTTGGCAGTATAGAATAAGAAAGGATCTTTCAATACTGGTTGGTTGGCATCAAATACGTCAACACGTACACCGACGTTGAAGACGATGTCTTTGAACGCAAATTTGTCCATGATGTAACCAGCCATATAAATTGGTTGGAACGCACCTACAAAACGCTTGTAGTTGCCGTTTTCATCGAATTCGTTGAAGTATTTGTTGATGTCGGTGTTGCCACGAACTTTTTTACCTGTGTGGTCATAACCCCAATAAGAAACATAAGACTGGCCGCTGTTGAGGAGTTCGTCAGGGGAGAACATGTCAAATTGGAACAAGTTAGGATCGTATTGATCGATGTCTACAAAATCAGTACCTGCAGGGTTGTAGCCCAATTTTTGACGAAGATTGTAGTCAAAGAAAGATTGTTGGTCGTTGTTGACCTGACCACCGTATTCGCCAGTGCCTGTTTGGAAGGCATCGCCTGCGTTCAAACGATTGTAGGTAATGGCTTTGAATGATCCAGAGTCGGTAACTACGCCTGAATTGAGGTCGAGTTCTTTGATGTGGAAGTTAGCTAACTGGCGTGCAATAGACCAAATGCTTGATGGGCCGTTGTCTCCGCTTGTCCAGCCGCGGTCTACGCGTTGCTCGTATTCAAAACCTAAAGAAATAGAGTGGTCGCCGAGCACAACAGAACCCGCACCTGTGACGCGGAATTGGTCGTTTTCTGACTTGCCAAAACCGTTAGATGGTGCGCCAATGTTTGCCCAAATGCCATAAACACTATTTGGCAAGTCACCATTGCGAAGTGCGTTACCTTGTTGGATTTGGAAAAGGTTTTCGTAACGGCCGATTGGGTTGCCTTCGTAAATGTTATAATATTGTGTGGTGATGGATGCCAAAGCAGAATTGGTTTCAGATGGTGTGAAGTCTACTTCTACATCGCGGAAACCATTGTGGACATACATTTGTGTAGCCGGGTCGAATTCGTAAGACGGAACTCTTGTGGTAACAAACTTACCAACGTGGCCATAATTAAAGATATTGTATTTGTGGTTCGGGTCATAAGACTCGTTGAAAGACTTAGAGTAGTCGACCATCAAGCTGTAGAGAGCAGACTTGATTTTTGAGCTTGAGCCCTCTCGGTCGTTGTTGAAGCGCTGGGTGAGACGCCCGTAAACGCGGTAATCTAAGTTTTTACTAACTCCGTAGTTGGTGAAGTTGAGTAAGGACCCACCGTAACCGTAAGATGTACCTTGGAAATAGTTGAGGGATCCACCGAACTGAAGGTTGACTGATGGCCCGGTATTGACATCGATTTTACCAGAGGCAGAGAAGACGTTGTTGCGTGCATTCATGCGCCAGTCTGTTTTCTCGAAGTCATCGGCTCTTAGGAAAAGTGCGTTGTGGAAAGTACCAAAACCAGTAGAGGTTGGGCGCAATGGGTTGGCAAGTAATTCTTCGCGCGCTTCTTTGGTGATGCGGTATGAGCCACCTGCAAGTGGGCGTGAGTCTAGCTGGTCTGTGTAGTTGGCTGATACTAAGAAACCTAAGCGCGGACGGGTTTTGTTGCCAGCGGAGTCGCGTTGCATCCAGAGTGGACCTGATAACATACCTTCAACAAGGTTGTAACCAAATTTATCTAAACCGAAAACTTTACCGTCGTAGCCGTTAGGATCTGCTCCGTTAAGGTAGATACCAGAACTAACCGCTTCTAAACTTCCGAAATAAACTGAAGATGGACCGCGGGTTGTGATGGAGATGATACCACCCGTAACGTCGCCGTAGTTGGCAGGAACACCACCTGTGATGACAGAAACTTCTTCAAGTGCTGACTTAGGAAGGTTGGAAGATCCGCGAACTTTGATACCATCTATATAAAAGTAAGTTGCATCTGAGCGCGTACCACGAACAGAAATTGCTCCTGAACCTTCATTGACATTGACCCCTCCTACTGTTCCTGCAACGGCAGTAGCAGAACGTGCTGGGAGGCGAGCGATGTCTTCACGGGTCACTGTAGCGCCAGAAGAACCACCATCTTGATCAATGAGCGGAACTTTATAGCGAACTACTTTTACCTCTTTGGTCTCTTGCGTTTTGGTTGTCAAGGTAAGTTTATCCAAGAAAGTGATGCGATCTGGCGAAATAGAAACTCCCTGCATAGTGAGGTTTTGATAACCTCCTTCAGCGTTTCTAACCTCCACGTCGTAGGAACCTGGTTGGATACCGTTGATTTGGAATTTACCTTTATCGTCGGTGATAGCACTACCACGTATAGCGCCGGCTTGCTTTAACAAGACCTTGCTAAACTCCAAAGGAGCTTTAGTTGCTTCATCCGTCACGGTACCGCGAAGCGTACCAAGACCCGATTGTGAAAATGCATAAGTGCTTACAAATAAAACACTTAAAAACAATAATTTCAGTCTACCCACCATATGAATGCGTATAAATTTTACTAATTCTCGTTTTTTAAAGATTGTAAATATAGAAAATTCCATAGTCTTAACATAAAATTCATCAAAAATCTATCAGATGTTTGCGCATCTTTGTACAATATTCTAGCATTCAATTGAGATGTACGAACTCTTTAATTTCAAACTCCCCGATTTTCAATTTGCCTTATTGAGCTCAGATGCATTTGATCCTGGTGTCGTCGTCGTTTATCCCGAAGAAATTGAGTTACTCAATACCCGTTCTAATCCTAAACGCAAAAATGAATTTTTAGGGGTGCGGCACTTACGCAACCAACTGAAAATCAATTCGCCAATTTTATATCACAGCAATGGGCGTCCTTATTATGCTGCAAGTGAATTGGCACTTTCTATTTCACATACCAGAGAGTTTATTGCGCTAGCCAATGCGGGTTTTCCTATCGGGATAGACATCGAACAGAAAGACCGCGATGCAGGGCGCATCATCAATAAATTTGCGCGCGAAGATGAAAAAGTTTTATGTTCAACTGAAGACAAAGATTGGTACTTGCAATTGTGGTGTGCCAAAGAAGCGATTTATAAGTTAGTGGGGCTAGACAATCTTTCTTTCAAAAACGAAATCCACGTTCACACGAGGCATAAGGAAGCGGAAACCATATTTTTAAGTGCAACTGTTCATCAGGGTACTCAAAAACATGAGATTGAAGTTCAAATACGCGAAACGATCGGCCTTCATATGGCCGTTGCCAAATTTAAACCTGCGCCTTGAGGCTCATGTCAAGAGCCTTCACCGAATGTGTGAGTGCCCCTACAGAAATAAATTGCACGCCAGTTTCGGCATAAGCCCTAATTGTTTCTTCAGTAATGCCGCCCGATGCTTCTGTCTCGACCGTTGAAGGAATGAGCGTTAGGGCTACTTTGAGCGCCTCAGGCGTAAAATTATCTAGCATGATGCGGTCATAGGGATGGTCAATAGTTAAAAGCTCCGTTAATTCATCCATTGAACGGACTTCAACCTCCACTTTTAAATCCAAATTGTGGTCCTGAAGATATGCGTGCGTGCGCTCGAGGGCAGCGCTCAGGCCACCAGCGTAATCGATGTGGTTGTCTTTGAGCATGATCATGTCGTAGAGCCCAAAACGGTGATTCGAACCACCGCCAATTTTTACCGCATATTTATCCAAAAAACGTAGGCCAGGAGTTGTTTTTCGGGTATCTAATAAAGTGCAATTTGTACCTGCAATGAGCGCCACATAATGTGCAGTTTTGGAAGCAACGCCGCTCATGTGTTGCATGCAATTTAACAACAAGCGCTCAACCGCTAAAATAGAACGCGCTGACCCTTCCAAAGTGAATGCAACCTGACCATAACTGACGCGGTCGCCATCTTTTAAAAATGTGGTCATTTGCAAGCTTGGGTCGTAAATTTCACAAATTCTTTGGGCCACTTGCATCCCCGCCAGTACACCCGCTTCTTTGAGTAATAAAATCGCTTTTGACTGAGCTGTAGCAGGCACACAAGCCATTGAGGAGTGGTCGCCATCTTGGATATCTTCCTGTAAGGCCGATTTGATAAATTCATCTAGCATGCAACAAAGATAAGAAGAGCGAGATATTCCGCACAATGTTTCTAATTTTGAGCTATGATTTCCAAAGACCAATTGACCAATAAAGTAAATACGCTGCCGCACAACCCGGGAGTGTATCAATTTTTGGATCAAAATGGGACAATCATTTATGTAGGGAAGGCTATCGACCTTAAAAAACGCGTCAGTTCCTACTTTCAAAAGGATCATTTAGACGGTAAAACGCGTACTTTGGTGAAGCTCATCTGCGATTTGCGCTTTACGGTCGTGCAAAACGAGCTCGATGCCCTATTGCTCGAGAACAACCTCATCAAGAGTTACAAGCCGCGTTATAACGTTTTGCTCAAAGACGACAAAACTTATCCTTGGATCGTCATCAAAAATGAAGCTTTTCCGCGGGTTTTTCCGACCAGACGCAAGTTCAATGACGGGTCTACCTATTATGGCCCCTACCCTAACGTCAAGCAAATGCATCAATTGCTGACGCTCATTCGCGAGCTTTTTCAGATCAGAACTTGTGCACTCGATTTGCGGACGCAGAAACTCGAACAACGCAAATACAAAGTATGTCTTGAATATCATATTGGCAAATGTGCAGGGCCTTGTGAAAACTTGCAAACGAGCGTTGCCTACGACCAAACTTTGCAAACCATTCGCCTATTATTGGAGGGTAAAAACTTTTCTTTGATCCAGCAACTCAAAAAAGATATGCTGGTGCACGCGAGTACCCAGGCATTTGAGGCTGCACAACGCTGTAAAGAACTGATAGATGCACTTGGGAAATACCAAGCTAAATCAATGATGGTATCGGATCACACGCAAAATTTTGACGTTTGTTATGTCGAAAAAGCCCAGCCGGATGCCTGGCTGAGTTATCTTGTTATTTGCGAGGGAAGCATTGTCCATGCTTACACTTCAAAGGTATCGGATCCGTTAGATGTACCGCTCGAGACATTATACAGGCAGATTATCCCACAACTGCGGGGACATTTTGAAAGCAGTTCCAAAGAAATTGTGGTGGGGCTCAAGGAGCCGCTTTTACTCGCTGATGCCAAAAGTTTATTTCCTAAAATTGGCGAAAAGAAGCAATTGCTCGAGATGGCCATAGACAACGTACGCCATGCACAGCTTCAGGCCCGAAAAGCAGCCATGAACAAGAGTACAGCTGTTCAAAACGTTCCGATGCAAGCTGTTTTAGAATTGCAGAGTGCACTTGGCTTAGCTAAGCCACCTCTACACATTGAATGTTTCGATAATTCGAACTTACAAGGCACCAATCCTGTCTCGGCCTGTGTTGTTTTTAAGAACGGCGTACAGAGTAAAGCAGACTACCGTCACTTCAATGTCAAAACTGTGATAGGCCCCGATGACTTCAGCACTATGAAAGAAGCTGTTGGCAGGCGCTACAGCCGCTTAAAAGCCGAAGGGCAGCCACTACCCGACCTCATCATCATTGATGGCGGCAAAGGGCAACTTGGCGCTGCATTAGAAGCAATTGAAGAAATTGGTTTGCAGCATGAACTCAAACTCGTTGGTTTGGCCAAAAGATTAGAAGAACTTTACAAGCCGGGCTTTTCGCGGTCACTGATTCTAGACCGTCGCTCGCTCGCTTTAAAGTTAGTTCAGCAACTCCGCGACGAAGCGCACCGTTTTGGACTGAGCCATCACCGCAACCGCCGCAGTAAAAATGCAGTCGGCTCAGCCCTTGATCAAGTGAAAGGTTTGGGGCCCAAAACCATAGAAGCACTATACCATGAGTTTAAATCCTTGACCAAAATAAAGGAGGCGCCGCCAGAACTCATCACAAAAAAAATAGGAGCTGCCAAAGCAAAACTCCTATTTGATTTTTTCAGTAAGAACGAGGATGACTTGAATTGACCTCGTTTCACCTAAATTTATTTCACAACAAATGGTCGGATGCTAGATTCGCCATTGAGTTCAAGTACCATGAGGTAGCTTCCGCTTGCCAATTGTTTGGTATCGGTGATGATTAAGTTAGCGCCGGTTTGGACTTGCAAAGGATAGTTTGCAATGCGCTTACCGCTGATATCAGTAATGCGCATTTGCGCCGAACCGCCCACTTGAGCGGTAAACTGCACATGGATGTCGCCATCAGTTGGGTTTGGATAAAGATTTAAATCCGCGAATTGATTCTGCCCTACTGCCGCCAATACTAAATCGTTGGATGGGCCACCACTGTACAAATTGATGTCGTCTAGGAAGAAGTTGTTACCACCCTCGCCTTCAAACTTGAAGCGCATGCGGAAATTATCAGTAAAGTAGTTGTTGGTAACGTTGGTCATGTGAACGGTGACCCAGTCGGCTTGGCTTGATGGTGCCCATGCCGTTGAAGAAACCTGATTTGATAGTTGGTTTCCGCCGAGGGTTTTTCTTTGTGCCCAGTTTTCACCGCAGTTGCCAGTAATGAATACTTTGAGGTATTCGTAGTCACTGGTCGTTCTTTTGCGATATGCATAGCGGAAAGAAAGGGTAACTGAACCGGTAGTGGTGTCGATACCAGACAAATCGATGTTGGTAGAGGTGAGCTCATCTATGTTTGAAGCCGCCTCGCCAAAGTTATTCAGGCGCACACATTTTGTACCAGAATGACCGAAATTAGACTCGATGACAAATGCGTTGTTAAGTGGCGCGTTGTACAATTCCCAATTCGGAAGGTTATTCAAAGATGAATAAGCCTCGAACCCTTCCCAATAAGGGATACTTGCAGGAGCACCCAATACGCGGATGAATCCTGTTTTGGTCTCGGCGTCGCTGTTGGTGCCATCTGTTGCAGTCAGTTGGACGTCGTACATACCTGGCGTATCAAAAGTAACCGCAGGATTAGCAGAACTTGCCGATGTGCCATTGGCAAAAGACCAACCAGTTGAAGGCGTAATCACCCAACTCCAAGTTGTGACTGCGTTGTAAGATTCATCTTGGAACTGGACGGTATTGCCAAGACAAATTGTAGATTTATCGGCGCTGAAGTCTGTTTTACAAAGGTATGGCGTTCCTGATGCACCTACTGCTGCTAAATTGGCTGCAGAAATTACATTAGCACGGCCAGTACTCGTCACTTGAAGTGCGTTGCGCATGCGGGTGCGTTGGCCTTCAGTATACATTTTTGAGCAATAAGAGTAATCCATGTAGTTTTCGACGTTGTCGCGGATGTCAAAACCCCAATAGTTGTTGTCTGAATTACAAGTGTTGGAATTGAGCAAGCAAGCAGTAACACCAATACAGTTCGGGGTGTCTTGAACGTTGTCGTCGGTGCTGCAGCTCGATGTGTTACCTGGGTTGTTGTTACCGCCCCAAGTGTGGTCGAGGTTGAGCCAATGCCCAACTTCATGAGTGAGTGCACGGCTTGTGCCTACTGATCCGGTACCAATTGCTCCTACATAATCGTGAAGGATCCAGATGCCGTTTTGCATGCTAGTGGCGGCCCAGTTACTTGGTTTGTAAGTATAGCCCGCAGCTCCACCGATTTCTGCACAGATAAAGATGTTGAGGTATTTGTTACCTGGCCACTGACCGTTGTAAACGTTGTTTCCGGCTACGATGGCGTCTACTTGGTTGCCCCCGTCGTCGCCCTGCAGGCTCAACGGAGAGAAGGTACGCGTAATGCCGCTAAAGCATTGTCCGTTTGGCGCTATAGTAGCCAACTTGAATTCGATTTCTATATCGGCAGGCATTCCTTGAAAATCTGGGTGCACATTTGCCGTATCTGCATTTTGCTTGCGGTAATCTCTGTTTAAGATCGCAAGCGCATTAAGAATTTGCTCGTCGGAAATATTTTCAATACCACCGAAGTGCAGCACGTGAAATACAACCGGAATGGTGTAAATAGTTGCTTTCTGACTTTCTCCTTTTTTTGAAACGGTTTCGAATTCTGCTTCAGCAATAGCTAGGCCTTTAACGTAGTCAGGGTTTTGAAGCAAAGCTGTGTGTTTTTTGTGCGTGATGCAGTATTCTACATTTTCGCCTTCGCGCATGTTTTGCACGTCCAAAACACGTTGCGGTTTTTGTGCTTGAACAGCTGAAAATAAAGAAAGTGCTCCAAAAAAGAGCAGTAAAATGGAGTGGCGTTTCATAGTTGATTCAGATAGAGCATGATAGTTCTTGGTAAAAATACAATAAGTCTGCTAAATTTTATATTGTCCTTTTAAATATTATCGATAACATTGATTCATTAACTTTGTTCTATGAAAGCCAATAAAGCAATTGACACCCTCGCTATTACAACCAAAATTGTATTGCCCAACGACACCAACACGCTCGGAAATCTTTTCGGAGGCCAACTTCTTGCTTGGATGGACGTCATTGCGAGTGTCTCTGCACACCGCCACTCCAAACGCGTTGTGGTCACGGCTTCAGTCAATAATGTATCTTTTCAAAAACCCATCAACCACGCTTCAATTGTTACCCTAGAGGCCAAAGTTTCTAGAGCTTTTAATTCGTCAATGGAGGTCTTTTTAGATGTATTTGTAGAAGATGCCGTCACCGGACAACGCGAAAAATGCAATGAGGCAATTTACACGTTTGTGGCTGTAGATCAGAATGGGAATCCGATTCAGGTGCCCGAACTTATCCCGGAAACCGAAGAGGAAAAAACACGCTATGACGGAGCCCTTAGACGCAAGCAATTGGCACTCATCTTGGCCGGAAAAATGAAACCTTCCGAGGCCACTGAACTCAAAAAATTATTTCTAGACGACGCACACTAATTGAGTGCTGCAGCAATTTGTTTTAAATCTTGCTTGCGCATGCAGTCAAAATGACCTTTCGGACATTGCTGATGACCAATTTTAGAGCAGGGCCTACAGGCTAAATCCGGCACCTCGTAATGGAAAACATCTTCTTGTTCTAATCTGTACGGATACATCCCAAAATCACGGGTGGTATTGCCCCACATGACATGAATGGGCAAATCAAAACTAGCGCCAATATGCATGAGGCCGGTGTCGTGGGTAAGCAATGCTTTTGCGTTTTGAACCAACCAAGCCGACTCATGAATATTTGTCTGGCCCACTGCACTAACCAACTTATTGTGCCGACAATTCTTAGCAATTAGTTCAGCTGTTTGTAGGTCTTCCTTTCCACCTAAAAGGACAATTGGCTGCCTCATTTGCCCAATGAGTTGAATGAGTAAATCTGTAGGCAATCGCTTGGTGGCAAACTGTGCGCCAATGGCAATAGCAATATAGGTTTTCGGCTTAACGTTAAATCTATTTTCGATGTCGAATTGCGCCATATTAGGAATCTTGTACTGGAAAGCGGCATGCAATGGCTTCCAATCATGTACGAATTCTTGCAGCGGCGCTAGATAGCGCTCGACCACATGCGTTCGTTGCTTTGGGCGCACCTTAAACTTGGTCAACAACCATTTTTGGATGTTGTTTTTAGGAAAGCGATAAACGGGAGCTGCACAAGCAAAAAGCAACAAGCGCGTGCGCAAGTTGTGGTGGAGGTCAAAAACAGCATCGTATTGCTTGAAATCTAGTTGTTGACGCAATTGTGCCAAAGAGTTGTCATAGAAAAAAGCCTGATTGATACCGGGGCAAGCTTCGAGTAACGCTGCAAACTGCTTTTTGGTGATGTAATCTATTTGACAAGCTGGAAAATAAGATTTGATGGCTGCTACAACAGGAAAAGTCAGGACGATGTCGCCAATAGAACTCAGGCGAACAATGAGAATTTTCTGGGGAGCAGCACCTCGCATGATACGAAAGTACGAAATCTATTTTGTGTGCTGAAATAGCACGCGATCGCGGTCTATCTGACCCTCTAAGGCAGTAAAGAAGTTAGCTTTTTGCGGCTCTTCGATGCAATCGAGCGGAAAAGAAAGTTGGAGGTTTTCGCTGTAGTCAAAGTAAACAGTTTGCTGACTAACGGACACTTTTCTGAGGCCATTTAGATAAATGAGCAAGACTTCTCTGTCTGCAACAAGAATGGCTTTTGAGCTCAGCCCCACCCTAAAGTTTGCCTGATTGATCATGACAAAAAGAAAGGAGTCGAGCGCTAAAATGAGGTAAACCAGTAGCACGAAAATAGCAGATGGCGTCAAAAACCAATGGGCAAAAGAAAGGCTCAAAAAGACAACGCCTTCTATGGAATTGTAGACAAACACTCGCATGCGGCGCTCTTTGCTGATGGGTGCATTCCAAACAAATTTGCCCACTTGTTTGACCATTGATACGCCCATCCAGCGGCGGATGGTGCGTCTGAGGCCAATGATCAAGAGTATCAAACCCAAAACAAGGTAAACTTCATTGCTGTATGGCAGACGCTTACCGGTGGTATTCAAAAAGTCGATAGGGAGGTCAAAGCCCACAAAAACTGAAAACAAGAGCGTTGGAAAGCTCAAGACCAGCAAAAGTAAATTGATGAAGCTATTCATTCGGAATGAGTTTGAGCTTGGCTTTCAGGCCTTGGATTTTTTCTTGTGCTGCTTGGACTTTTTTCTCGACGTCGAGGCGAAGTTGGTCTGCGCCTTTGGAGCGCGCAAAGAATCCGAGGTTGTTTTCTAGCGTGAAAATATCTTTTTGTAAGAAGTCTATTTGCTTGCGAATCTCTTGGCGTTCTGACTGCAGAAGGCGTTGTTTGTCTGGTGAAGCCAACAGGCCTTCGAGTTTGGCTTGAAAGAAAATGCGTTCTTTTTCTTGTCCTTCTAATTTGAGGTCTTTGTAAAGTTCATCCATGCGTGTTTTGAACGCTGTATAGACGTTTTGGCGTTCTTTGAGCCCTACCTGACCAATTGCGTTGAATTGTTGCTGAAAATCGCGCAATTGAGCCAATGCAGCCTGCTTATCTGTAGGTAAGGTAAACTGCTTAAGTGTTTCGATTAAAGCGAGCTTAGCGGTGAGGTTTTCGGTATGCTCTGCGTCTTGCCCTTCAAAATGTGCTTGGCGCGCATCAAAAAAGCTGTTGCAAGCCGCTCTAAAATCTTTCCAGAGCTTGTTCTCGTAGCGCTGACCTGCAGAGCCGAAATCTTGCCACTGTTTCTGGAGTTTCTTGAGTTGACCGGCGGTGTTTTTCCAGTCTGTAGAGCTACTCAAGGCTTGTGCTTTTTCGATCAGGCCTTTTTTCTTTGTGACGATCTCTTGACTTGCGGCATCTATCTCCTTGGAGAAGCTCTTCTTCGCAGCAAAGAATTCATCGCAAAGGGCTCTAAACGCTTGATAAATAGCTTCGTTATCTTTACGGCTTCCCGAGCCAATTGTTTTCCATTGGGCTTGTAAGTCGAGTACAAAAGCCGTTTGGGTTTCCCAGTGCTTGAAATTGTTCCATTGGTCGGCTTCTTTCAAGCGCTCAGCTAGATCTGCCACCAATTTTTTCTTGGCATCGATGTTGGCTTTTAAGACTTGTCTTTGGGCTTCGTAGTGTTCGTTGATTTTGTCATAGATGCTGCGAACGGCTTCCCAATAAGCAGTTTTCATGAGCTCCCAATCTTCGTTTTGAACCGGGCCGATTTCTTCCCATTCGTCTTGAAGTACATGAAGCTGCGCTTCTAGATCGCGCTGTTCGAGTGAGGCCACGCGCAACTGCTTGAGCTTGAAAATCAAGTCTTCTTTGAGTTGTTTGTTGCGGCGGTAGTCGTGGTCTTTGAGCTCTTTGTATATTTTAATGTTATAAAAGAAGATCTCTAGCAAACGCGAGTATTCCTTTTGGATGGTTTCGCGCTGCTCGCGCGGAATGGCGCCGATTTTTTTCCAGGTTTCATGGATTTCTTTGTAGGCCTGAAAAGCCGTGCCGATTTTTTCTTCGTTGTCTATGACTTCTTTGAGCCTAGTAATGAGGTCCCTTTTGAGTTTCAGGTTTTGTGTTTCGAGGGTCTGCTGCAGTTGTTGTTGGGCTTTGCGCTTGGTTACAAAAGCATTGTAAGCTTCAAAAAATGCCTCTTTTTGTGGCTTGTAGTCGATTTCTTCATAGGTCTGACCTTGCTCAGCGGCTTCAAGTCGCTTGACTTGCTCTTGGCGTTCGAGTTCAATCAAAAGATCTTCAAAATGCTGCTTGTGCTCACTGGCGGTGCGGCCCAATTGCAAAAGGTCTTCGTGCTGGCTCAAAGCCACAATTTGTTCGGTGTAGTGCTGTAATTCCATTAGGCTTCCAGTTGAAAGGTAGATAACGCGACAAATTCTTGCATGCGTTTGTGTAGGTCTTCTTGATTGATTTCGAGTAAACGCTCGGTTCCGAATTTCTCCACACAGAATGAGGCAAGTGCAGAACCTGCAATAATGGCGCGTTTCATGGTTTCGAAATCTAGGGTTGGCGCCGCGGCGAGATAGCCCATAAAGCCTCCGGCAAAAGTGTCTCCGGCTCCGGTTGGATCAAAAACTTCTTCTAAGGGAAGTGCAGGGGCATAAAAAACATTTGCGTCATGGAACAATAACGCACCGTGCTCACCTTTTTTGATGATGAGGATAGATGGCCCCATAGCTCGGATAATTCCGGCCGCTTTGCGCAGCGAGTAAACACCTGAAAGCTGACGCGCTTCTTCGTCATTGATGATCAGGATGTCAATATGTTTGATTGTTTCTTTGAGGTCCTCTAGTGCGATGTCCATCCAGAAATTCATGGTGTCCATTGCGATGAGCTTTGGACGGGTAGTCATTTGCTTGATTACAGACAATTGAACAGCGGGGCTCAAGTTGCCGAGCATCAAGAATGCTGCATTTTGCGCTTTCGCTGGAACAACTGGTGCAAAATCGCCAAGCACATTGAGTTCTGTAACGAGGGTATCGCGCGAATTCAAATCGGTATGGTAACGACCCGACCAGAAAAAGGTTTTTTCGTCATGCTTGACTTCAATTCCACTGATATCTACCCCTTTTGCTTCTAATAAAGCAAGGAATTCTTTAGGGAAATCTCCGCCGACAACAGAGATCAGACTCTGTTCTTTAACAAAGAAAGAAGATGCCAAGGCGATATAAGAGCCTGCGCCACCAACAATTTTGTCTGTTTTCCCGAAGGGTGTTTCGATTGCGTCGAATGCGACACTACCAACTGCTGCTAAATTCATAGTTCTAAATTGTGCCGCAAAGATAGGCAATTTCAGCGCTTTGCCTATTAAATTACTATGATTTCAACGCTCTTGGATGCGCGCTTCCATAAGCCTTGCGCAATTGGGCAAATGAATTGTGCGTGTAGACTTGCGTAGCCGATAAATTAGCATGGCCGAGCAGGTCTTTGAGGGTCTCGAGTCCGGCGCCATTATTGAGCATATGTGTGGCAAAAGTATGACGCAATACATGGGGGCTGCGCTTCTCTACACCGCTCAAAGTGCCGAGCACTTCTCTGACGAGGCGATAAACGAGTTGCGGATACAAAGCCGAACCGTTGCGGCGCACCAACAAATTAGGGTGATCTAGGCTAAGTGCTTGTTTTGCCGCGCGATATTGATTGATTTTAATTGCGAGCTCAGGGGCAATAGGAATAAGGCGCTCTTTATTGCGCTTGCCCAACACTTTGAGGTGCTGCGCATTGACTGCAGACTCCTTGAGGTCGATGAGCTCAGACAGACGCATGCCCGTTTGATAAAAGAGTTCTACGATAAGTTGATTGCGCAGTCCTTCAAAATCTGAGCTAAAAAGCGCACTTACTTTGTGCGCAGCGAGTTCCGTTTCTTTGACAAAAACAGGCAGGCGTTTTTCGCCTTTGGGGCCTTGTATGCGTGTCATGGGGTTTTCGGCGAGTCTGCCCTCTTTGCGCAACCACTTGAAAAAGGTGCGTAAGGAGGCAAGTTTGCGATTGACAGTTCGCTTGCTCAGGCCTTGTTCGAGCAGCGATACCATCCAACCTCTGATGATGGCGCTATTTTGCTCTTGCCAATCGGAAAGCTCGGCGCAGCCAGCAAATGTGCTGAACTGCTGTAGGTCCTGGATATAGGCTAAACAGGTATGGGCTGAGTAGCGTTTCTCTTGGCGTAAGTAATTGTCGAATTCTTGGAGCATAAAAAAAGGAGCCGAAGCTCCTTTCCATACGTATTTTGTAGCAAATGGTTACAATTGCTGACTTTGCATTCTTTGTTTGTAAGCAGCACGAATCACTTCCTGACGGTTTGTAATAGATGGCTTCACGAATTCTCTTCGGGCACGCAATTGTTTCATTACATTGGTTTTCTCGTACTTCTTTTTGTACTTCTTCAATGCGCGTTCGATGTTCTCGCCTTCTTTAATTGGAATGATCAACATATGCTTTAATTTCTTTGTTATAAACTTAGGGTCGCAAAGATACGAGAGAAATTGAATTCTACAAAATTATTTCAATATTTCTCTGGAAATAACCAACTTTTGAATTTCTGAAGTTCCCTCCCCTATAGTCATGAGTTTGGAATCTCTGAGAAATTTCTCCGCTGGGTATTCTTTCGTGTAGCCATAGCCCCCCATAATTTGAACGGCTTCATTGCCACACTTGACCGAAACCTCTGAGGCGAAATACTTGGCAAAAGCGCCCTCTTTGGTGACGGGCAACTTGGCATCTTTCTTCGCAGCTGCCTGAAAAGTAAGGAGTTCGGCTGCTTCGATCTGGGTAGCCATGTCAGCTAATTTGAAGCTGATTGCTTGGAATTGAGCAATAGGTTGGCCAAATTGCTCGCGTTCTTTGGCATATTTAACAGCAGCTTCAAATGCGCCTCTGGCGATGCCACAGCTCAATGAAGCAATAGAAATACGGCCGCCATCTAGAATTTGCATGGCCTGAACAAAGCCCTGCCCCACCTCGCCAATTACGTTTTCTTTGGGGATGCGTACGTTGTCAAAAATGAGCTCGGCGGTTTCACTTGCGCGCACGCCTAATTTGTCTTTGATTTTGACAGCCGAGAAGCCCGGTGTACCTTTCTCTACAATAAAGGCCGTAATGCCTTTGCTATCTAGAAGTTCACCAGTGCGAATCAGTACAACCGCAACATCGCCTGAAAGCCCGTGTGTGATCCAGTTTTTGGATCCGTTCAAGACCCAATGATCGCCATCCAAAACCGCTGTAGCTTTCATGCGCATGGCATCAGAGCCTGTATTGGCTTCGGTGAGCCCCCAAGCGCCAATCCACTCACCGCTTGCTAATTTGGGTAAATATTTTTGCTTTTGAGCCTCTGAACCGTGGTAATAGATGTGTCCAGTGCAAAGAGAGTTGTGTGCAGCTACACTAAGGCCTACGCCGCCGCAAACCTTGCCGAGTTCCATTAGCACAGTTGCGTATTCGTTGTAGCCGAATCCAGATCCGCCATATTGTTCGGGGATGAAAATGCCGAGCAAACCGAGTTCGCCCATTTTTTTCATGACCTCTATAGGGAAAACTTCGTGGTCATCCCAGTGCTTCATTTGGGGGCGAATTTCTCGCTCAGCGAAGTCTCGGACCATTTGGGCCAAAAGCTGCTGTTGTTCTGTAAAATAGTTACTCATGTTGTTGATTGATGATTGTTGTTGGATGTTGATGAAATGTGACGTGCGGGGGTTAAGTCATGTGGTCAAATTAATAATGAACAATGGCGGTAATTTGCTCGCTGAATTTTGCGAGGTGCTCAGCGCCATTTAAAAAATCAAGTGCCACCAAAAAGTCAAAGCCTGCCACTACCCCACCACTTTTTTCAATGAGTGTGGCCGCGGCGACGGCAGAGCCTCCGGTAGCAAGTAGGTCGTCGTGGATCAGGACGCGCTGCCCTGCATTGATGGCATCGGTATGCATTTCAATGACTGCCGAACCGTATTCTAAGTCGTAGGAATGTTTGATTTTATCATATGGCAGTTTGCCTTCTTTTCGAATCAGTACAAAAGGCAACCCTAAACGCATGGCTAACGGATAGCCAAAAAGAAAACCACGGCTTTCAATACCTGCAATGGCATCAAGCTCAGCATCTTTATATTGGGCTACCAGGTGATCAAGTACCGCATTTGATACTTCCGGACTGAGCATAATCGTTGAAATATCCTTGAAGAGGATACCGGGTTTTGGAAAATCGGGTACATCGCGGATGACCGCTTTGAGTTGTTCGTGAA
>JACCDI010288043.1_pt1 | contig 18777 bp, 16 predicted proteins | sample 7442791 | NCBI WGS metagenome assembly JACCDI01 (sample SAMN15323434, study PRJNA562643) | freshwater metagenome | isolation source: river surface water | place: USA:Blue River Watershed | collected 2017-08-15
CCACCCGCGCGGACCTTGCGCGCGGGGCAGAGGTGTCGGTTCTGCCCACCGGCGACATCGCGCGGTATGAGGGCGGTCTTTACCGCCTGATCGGGCGCAAGCGCCGCATGTCCAAGATTGCCGGTCTGCGCATCGGCCATGACGCGGTTGAGGCGGCACTGGCCGAGGCGGGCGTGACTGCCGCCGTCTGGGGCGACGACAGCGCCCTACATGTCGCGGCTGAGGGAGGCTTGGACCCCGATGACCTGCTGTCGCGCCTTGCCGGCCTGACCGGTCTGACGGGGTCGCATCTGCGGGCGACGGTGGTGCCCCGCCTGCCGCGCCTGCCCAATGGCAAGCCCGATTACCCCGCGCTGCACCGCCTGCCGCCGCCCCGCCCGCAAGGCGCGGATCTGGCCGAGGCGTTCCGTCTGGCCTTTCATCCCCGCCCCGTGCGCGCGCAGGACAGCTTTGCCAGCCTTGGCGGCGATTCCCTGCGCCATGTGGAGCTTTCCTTGGCGCTGGAGCGTCACCTTGGCCACCTGCCAGCGGGGTGGGAGCAGATGGCGCTGTCGGACCTGCGCTCCCTTTCGGTCCATGACCGCCCCTCCGCAATGACGCTGGGGGTGGAACATCCCCTGCGCGCGGCGGCGATTCTGGCCGTGGTCGTGGCGCATGAAACGGCTTGGCCGGTTTACGGCGGTGCCGCGATCATGGTCGTCCTGATCGGGCTGATGTTGGCGCGGTTCCGGCGCGATGCCTTGGCGGGGGGCGATGTGGCAGCGATCTTGAAGCCTTTGGGGCGGGTGCTGGTGCCCTATTACCTGATCCTGATCGGCTATGCGCTGGCCTGGGACCGCTTCCCCATCGGCTCGGCCCTGTTGGTGTCAAACTTCGGCATCGGTGCGCCTGCCACTTTCGACCGCCTGCCGTTTCTCTATTGGTTCGTTGAGGCTTACGCCCAGATGCTGGTCCTTCTGGTCGCGCTGGTCATGGTGCCGCCGGTGCGGCGGCTGGTGGCGGAGCGCCCCATGACATTCGGCGCGGGGCTGCTGGCGGGGGCGATGGTGCTGCGGCTGGGGGCCCCGTCCATGATGGGGATCGGCGGGCAGGTGCAATTCACAGTGCCTTGGGTGCTGTATCTGCTGGCCTTGGGGTGGATGATCGGCGTGGCGCAAGGGCGGCAGCGCTGGGTGGTGCTGGCGCTGGCCGCACTGGTGCTGCCGCTGGTCGCGTGGCTGGGCGGCAATTGGCACGGGTCATGGATCAAATACGGCATGGTCTTTGCCGCCATTGCCCTGCTGCTGTTCCGCCCGCAGGTCCGGCTTCCCCGCGCTGCGGCGCGGGGCGTGCTCACGCTCGCCTCGGCGGCGTTCATGATTTACCTGACGCACCGCCTTGTGCCGAATGTGCTGTTGCAGCCGTGGCTTGGTGTCGTGCCGGGGTGGGTGTTGTCCACCCTGTCCATCGCCGGGGGGCTGGGTTTGGGCCTTGCCGCCCATCACCTGTCGCGCGGCCTGTCCCGTCTGGGGGCCGTGCAGCGCCTGTGGCCCCGCGCGCAGACATGACCGCGCCCCAACGCCCCGCCGGGGCGCTGGGGAAAGCGGTCAGACCAAACGGCTGACCTCGATCGCGGCACGGACGAAGTCGGTGAACAGCGGGTGGGGGGCGAAGGGTTTGGATTTCAGTTCCGGGTGGAACTGCACGCCGATGAACCACGGGTGATCCTTGACCTCGACAATCTCGGGCAGACGGCCATCCGGCGACATGCCCGAGAAGACCAACCCGCAGCTTTCCAGCTTTTCGCGGTAGTCGATGTCCACCTCATAGCGGTGGCGGTGGCGTTCCTCGATCACGGTGGCCCCGTAGACCTGCGCGACGTGCGAGCCTTCTTTCAGGTTCGCGGTATAGGCGCCCAGACGCATCGTGCCGCCCTTGGCATCGGTGGCCTTGCGGCGGACGGTGTGATTGCCCTGCACCCATTCCTTGAGGTGATAGACCACCGGGGTGAACCGCTTTTCGCCCGCCTCGTGGTCGAATTCCTCGGACCCCGCATCGGCCATGCCCGCCACATTGCGCGCGCTTTCGATCACGGCCATCTGCATGCCAAGGCAGATGCCCAGATAGGGGATCTTCTTTTCGCGGGCGAATTGCGCGGCCTTGATCTTGCCTTCGGTCCCGCGCTCGCCAAAGCCGCCGGGGACGAGGATGGCGTGGAAGTTTTCCAGATAGGGGGCCGCATCTTCGCGCTCGAAAATCTCGGCGTCGATCCATTCGGCGCGCACCTTGGTGCGGTTGGCCATGCCGCCATGGGTCAGCGCCTCGGCGATTGACTTATAGGCATCTTCCAACTGGGTGTATTTGCCGACGATGGCGACACGCACTTCACCCTCGGCATGGGTCAGGCGGTCCATCACGTCTTCCCACCGCGCGAGGTTGGGCTTGGGCGCAGGGGTGATGCCAAAGGCATCGAGCACCGCCTGATCCAGACCCGCCTGATGATAGGCAAGTGGGGCCTGATAGATGGTTTTCAGGTCATAGGCCGGGATCACCGCATCCTTGCGGACGTTGCAGAAGAGGGCGATCTTTTCCCGCTCCCGGTCGGGGATCGGATGTTCTGACCGGCAGACCAGCACATCGGGGGCAAGGCCGATGGACTGCAATTCCTTGACGCTATGCTGGGTCGGCTTCGTCTTCAACTCGCCACTCGCCGCCAGATAGGGCAGCAGGGTCAGGTGCATCAGGATCGACTGGCCGCGCGGGCGTTCGTGGATGAACTGGCGGATAGCCTCAAAGAAGGGCAGGCCTTCGATGTCGCCGACGGTGCCGCCGATCTCGCAGAGCATGAAATCGACCTCATCATCGCCAATGCGGAGGAAGTCCTTGATTTCGTTGGTGACGTGCGGGATCACCTGAATGGTCTTGCCAAGGTAATCGCCCCGGCGTTCCTTTTCCAGCACGTTGGAATAGATGCGGCCAGAGGAGATGCTGTCCGTGGTGCGCGCATGCACCCCGGTGAAGCGTTCGTAATGGCCAAGGTCCAGATCGGTTTCCGCGCCGTCATCAGTCACGAACACTTCGCCATGTTCAAAGGGCGACATCGTGCCGGGGTCAACGTTCAGATAGGGGTCCAGTTTGCGCAGCCGCACCGTGTAGCCGCGCGCCTGCAACAGCGCGCCCAAGGCGGCCGAGGCCAAGCCCTTGCCCAGAGAGGAGACCACCCCGCCCGTGATGAAGATATAGCGTGCCATTGGTGGATCACTCCCGTGAAAAGCGTCGATTTGACGGAACGATTCGCAAAAGGGAATCGCAGCATCACGGGGGTTGATGCGTAACGCAATTTCTGCGCATGCGCAACCAGACCGCTAAATGCTGTCGTCCTGCGAAAAGACCGCTCTAAAGCTAGTGGATCAGTCGTTGGTTGCGGGCGCGGGCGTCGTCGCCGACGGTGCTGCGGGGGCCGTGCCTTCGGTGGCCGGGGCCGCCGGGGCGGGTGCCGTGGCCGAGGGCAGTTCTGGCAACAGGTTGCCGCCCGGTGCTGGCAGCGTCGTCCCTTCGCCTTCGGCCGGGGCCTCCGGCGTGGCCAGCGTGTCGATCACCGATCCGGAATTTGCCCGCACGGCGGCCATCCACGTCAGCGACACCGAGGTGATGATGAAACACACCGCGAAGATCCACGTCACCTTGGACAGCGCCGTCGCGGCCCCACGCCCGGACATCACCGAATTGCCGCCCCCGACACCCAGACCGCCCCCTTCGGAGCGCTGCAAGAGCACCACACCCACCAACAGCAGGGCGAGGATCAAGTGGATCGTGAGGACGACATTTTCCATGTGCAGGCTTTCCGCGAACTGACGCGCCTATCTAGGCGCAAGCCGGATAGGGCGCAAGTGGCTGCGTCACGCTGGCGAGCCTTGGTCAGTCGGGAAATGCTCGCACACGGCGGAAAGTTTGTTGCCATCGGGGTCGCGCACGTAACAGGCGTAGAAGGAAGGGCCAAACGGTCGCAGGCCCGGCGCGCCCTCATCGCTGCCACCATGCGCCAATGCAGCTTGGTGAAAGGCATCCACCGCTGCCCGGCTTTCCGCGATGAGGGCGAGCATGGAGCCATTTCCCACCGTGGCCGCTTTGCCGTCATAGGGGCGCGTGATCCACAGCCGACAGCGCGTGTCCTCTGGCGCGGCATAGCCGATCTCTTCCGGCTCTGTCCGGGCGCGGATCAGGCCCAGCGTTGCCATGACAGGATCGTAAAACCGCGTCGCGCGGGCCAGATCATTGGTGCCTAGGGTAAGATACAGGAACATGCGTCCAGCGTAATCTGCCCGGCCCGATGCGACAAGCGCCCCCCGCGACCAATTCCCCGTTTCCATCCCTGCCGCGCATCGCTATAGGACAGGCGGTTTCAGCGGACCGGGAAAGGACTCCTCTCATGGCCAACGTGGTTGTCGTGGGCGCCCAGTGGGGCGACGAGGGCAAAGGCAAGATCGTCGATTGGCTGAGCGAGCGCGCCGATGTCATCGCGCGCTTTCAGGGCGGTCACAACGCCGGTCATACGCTGGTGATCGACGGCAACGTCTACAAGCTGTCGCTCTTGCCCTCGGGCATCGTGCGCGGCGGCAAGCTGTCGGTCATCGGGAACGGCGTCGTGCTGGACCCTTGGGCACTGCTGTCCGAGATTGAAAAGCTGCGCGGTCAGGGCGTGGACGTGAACCCCGAAAACCTGATGGTCGCGGAAAACACCCCGCTGATCCTGCCCGTGCACGGGGAATTGGACCGCGCCCGCGAAGGCCAGAACGCCGTCGCCAAGATCGGCACCACCGGGCGCGGTATCGGTCCGGCCTATGAGGATAAAGTGGGTCGCCGCGCCGTGCGTGTGGCCGACCTTGCCGATGAGGCGACGCTGGACCTGCGCATCGGCCGTCTGCTGACCCACCACAACGCGCTTCGCGCCGGTCTGGGGCTGGAGCCCATCGACCCCGCCGCGCTGAAGACGCAACTGCTTGAGGTCGCGCCGAAAATCCTGCCCTATGCAAAACCGGTCTGGAAGGTGATGCACGACGCCCGCCGCGCCGGAAAGCGCATCCTGTTCGAGGGCGCGCAGGGTTCGCTTCTGGACGTCGATTTCGGGACCTATCCTTACGTGACCTCCTCCAACACCCTTGCGGGCATGGCGGCCACCGGCACCGGACTTGGCCCCACGGCGGTGGATTTTGTGCTGGGCATCGTCAAGGCCTATACCACCCGCGTCGGCGAAGGCCCGTTCCCGACCGAGCTGTTCGACGCCGATGGCGAACGGCTGGGCGAGCGTGGGCATGAATTCGGCACCGTGACCGGGCGCAAGCGCCGTTGCGGCTGGTTCGATGCGGTGCTGGTGCGCCAGACCTGCGCGACCAGTGGCGTGTCGGGCATCGCGCTGACCAAGCTGGATGTGCTGGACGGCTTCAAGACGCTGAAAATCTGCGTGGGCTATGAGCTCGACGGCCAGCGCATGGATTACCTGCCCACGGCGGCCAACCTTCAGGCCCGCGTGACCCCGATCTATGAGGAAATGGAAGGCTGGAGCGAGTCGACCGCAGGCGCACGGTCCTGGGCGGACCTGCCGGGGGCGGCGATCAAATACGTCCGCCGGATCGAGGAATTGATCCAGTGCCCGGTCGCGCTACTTTCCACTTCGCCCGAGCGGGATGACACGATCCTCGTGACCGATCCCTTCGCCGATTGAGGAGAGACCCTTGCCCCTGACCTACAAGACCCGCCGCCGCCTGTCGCTGCTGATCCTCTTGGTGGGCTTGCCGGTCTACATCGCGGCGGCGCTTTACGTGGTCAGTCTGTTCGACCGCCCGTCGCTTTGGGTGGAATTCGCGGTCTATGTGGGTTTGGGCATCCTGTGGGCGCTGCCGTTCAAGGCGGTGTTCAAGGGCGTGGGCCAACCCGACCCCGCGTCGCCATCACAGGACGACTGAAAAAGGGAAAGGCGAAGGAACCCCCGTTCCTCCGCCTTTCGATGCGGGACTGCTGGCAGCGTCAGCCCGCGATTCTTTTGCCTTCGGTCAGATAGTTTGACTGCTGGCTGAGGACGAACTGCCCCCGGCGCAACTTGCTGAGACGGCCCGAGCGCAGAAGCGCGCCAAAGCTGCGCAGCCCGTCCTCGCGGGGCAGGGCCTGTGGCATCGCCGCTTCGACATTTGCCATCAGTTGCGGACGCGAGAACGCGTCGCGCTTTTGCACGACGGCCAGATAGGCGGCAGAGGCTTCGATCAGCTCCGGCAGGGTGCGCGCACCCAGACGGTCGGCAAATTCGCTGAAGCCGCGCGCATCGACCAAGGCGGTATCGACGGTCTCTTCGCCCTCATCCTCGTCGGCGCTCTCAGCGGCCAAAGCCGCCGGAACGATCCGGCGCGGACGCACGGGGCCTGTGTCCGGCAGGCTGGCCGCAGCCGGGGCCGCCGCCACGGCGGGTGCTGCCGGTGCCTCCATTGGGGCGGTGGGCATTGGGGCTGCAACCGGCGCGGGCGCAGCGGCCTGCGGCGGGCTGATCGGGGCCGGGGTGGTTGCGCTACGGTCCACGCGCTGTTCGGACACCAGAACCAGCGGGGCCGGGCGTTCGCCAGCGGCAGGCCCCACGCCCAGTTTCGCCCGCACCACCATGGCCAGATCATCGCGGTAGCGTGCAAGGCGCGACGGTTGTGCCGGGGGCAGGTCTGCCCCGGCGTTGCGCTCCGCCACCGTCGCGGCGACGGCGGCTTTCAGGTGGGCGATGGCCGACAGGCGGCGCTTGCTTTCCGGGCCCTCCATGACCTCATCCGCCTGTGCCATCAGACGGGTCACGGCGGCATCCGCCGCCTCTTCGGCAAAGGCGCGGCGGGTGGCGGCTTGCTCGACCGCTGCCGTGACCGGCTGTTCGGCGGCCGCAGGCACGGCTGCGGGCATGGGGGCCGCCTCTTCTGTCCGCGTGGCCTCGGGTGCGGTGCGCGGCGCGATCTCGGCGCGCAGGGCAGCCAGTTCAGCCTCAAGATCGGCCTCGTCCTGCGGTGACAGGATCGGGGCTTCCACGGCGGCAGGCTGGGCAAGGTCGGGTGCCGCATCCGCCGTCGGCGCATCGGTGGCAGGTGCCCCGGCTGCGGCATCGCGGCCCCGGATGCGGATGACCCGCGCCCGGGCACGCTGCAGTTTCGCCGCCGCTTCGGCACGCACACCGGGCAGGGCGTCCGGATCGTTCGCCAGATCGGTCACGGAGTCCGCCGCGACGGGCAGAGCGTCTGCCGCCGCCATGGCGTCCGCTTGGGGGGCATCGGCCTCGGGATCGGCTTCGGACAGGGTGTTGGACAGGATTGCGGGCACCGGGTCCTGATCGGCGGCATCCGCGCTGTCGGCAAAGATCGACTCCAGCGCTTCGGACTGCGCGTCGCCGGGCGTCGCGTCATTGGGCGCTGTGTCAACGGGCGCAGGGTCACGGGACGCGGAGTCACTGGGCGGCGTGTCCAGCATCGGCTGCACCACGTCGAACGCGCTCAGGGCGGCGGCCAGATCGGCCTCGAACTGGTCGTCGGCCGAGAGGCCATCGGCCAAATCGGTTGCACCTGCTTCGGGGAAGGCGGGCAAGTCGGCGTCGATCCGGGCGGTCAATGCCGCAAGATCGAAGGCGTCAGTCTCCTCGGTCGATCCTTCGGTCTGAAGGTTAACCACCGCTTCGGCAGCGGGATCGGCAAGATCCTCGGCCGCCGCATCAGGGGCCGGAGCAGTGGCCAAGTCAGCGGCTGTGGCGACATAGTCCTCGATCACCGGCAGTTCGGTCGGCACCTCTGCGACCGTGGCAGGGGCCTCGGCCTCGGCCACAACGTCGGCAAAACCCGCTTCCGCGCCCATGGCGTCCTCGGCTTGCCCGTCGTCCTCGGCGTCGACCACGGCGGTCGCCGTCTCAGGCGTGTCGATGGCGGCAGGCTCTGCCACATCGGTGTCAACCTCCGGCACGGCGTCGGTCAACACCTCCGGCACCGCAATTGCAGGTTCGGCGGCGCTGCGCGGGGTGGGGGCAAGGGGGGCACCGCCAAGATCGGCCATCAGGTCGGCCAGCAGCGAATCCGTCGGATCATCGGCCTCCGCACCGTGCGGCGTCGCGTCGGCTTGCACCAGCGGGACGGCGAGGGTGACGGTCTGCGCCGCAAGGGCCGCCGTCTCTGCCGCTTCGGCCCGCAAGCGGGACAGCTTTTCGGCGACGGATTCGGAAATGACCCCGGCCTCAGGCGGCAGGGCGGGATCGGTCAGCCCGACCGCTGCCAGCGGCGCTTCGGCGAGATCGTCCAAGGCATCCTCTGCGGGTGCGAGCACCGGAGCGGCAGAAAGCGTTGGTCGCGGACGCGGGCCGGGCTGGGCCGCTGGGATCGAGACGGAGGCCGTCTGTCCCGCGCCTTCCGCCGCCCGCAGCACAACGCCGTTTTCCTGAATCTTCGCCTCGACCCGGCGCTGAATCTCGCGCTCGGCGATGCGGTGCAGCATGGCGGCATCCGGGGTCGGGGGTTCGGCCCCGAAGTAACGGTCATCGGCGGCAAGGTCTCGGAAATATTCCGCAATCGCCTTCATCGTGTTGAAAGGATCGTCGAAACCCTCCAGCGTGCAGCTGAAGGTTCCGTAAGAGACCGTCAAAATCTTACTCGCACCAGTCATGGGATGCTCGCTTTCGTCAAAATCCGTTGACCCACACTCGGTTCAGGGCTGTTCCTTTTGATGGACAGATCAGGGTAATTTGATGGATTGATTATGGCTGAGGAACACTGTCTTTGCCGCAATTGAAGCAACAGTGAACACATGAATCATTCGATTGTCGAATCCTCAGTGGGCGTCACGCTGGTCGGTGGAGGCCCGGTTTCCGCCGCGCTGTTGCGGCTGGCCTTGGCGCGCGCGCCAAGACTCGTTGGGGCGGACGGGGGGGCGGACCGCATCCTTGCGCTGGGGCATGAGCCTGAGGCGGTGGTGGGGGACCTTGATTCCATCACCCCCGCGGCGCGGGCGCGGCTGGCCGGGCGTTTGTTTCCGCTGACCGAACAAGTGACGACGGATTTCGACAAGGCGCTGCGGTCGATCCAAGCGCCATTCGTGCTGGCGGTGGGATTCGCGGGGGCGCGGATGGATCACGGGCTGGCGGTTCTGACCGGCCTCGTCGCGCATCCCGACCGGGTCTGCCTGCTGCTCGGGCCGCAGGACGTGGTGTTTCTTGCCCCGCCACGCATGGTGCTGGACTTGACCCCCGGTGACCGGCTGTCGCTCTATCCGATGGCGCGCGCCACCGGGCGCAGTCAGGGGCTGGAATGGCCCATCGATGGGCTCACCTTTGCGCCCGACGGGATGATCGGCACCTCGAATCGCGTCATCGCGCCTGCGGTGGAGGTCGAGATGGACGCGCCCTCGATGCTGGCGATCCTGCCGCGCAACCGGCTGGACGCGGTGCTCAGGGCGCTTCGGTTAGCGTCGCGCTGGCCTGCGCGCCCGTCTGCAAATCCGCCCGGCGCTTGATCCGGGCCGACATCCGCTCGCGGTGGATGACGTAAAGTCCCGACGAGACGATGATGATGATCCCGACCCAGGTCAGCGCATTCGGGAAGTCGGAAAAGATCAGGTAGCCCAAGGCGACGGCGGCGACGATCTCGGAATAATGCAAGGGCGCCAGCGTGGCCGAAGGCGCGAATTTCAGCGCATAGGTCATGCACATATGGCTGACCGCTGCCCAGAAGCCCACGCCGAACAGCCACAGCCAGTTGAGGCCCATGGGCATCACCGGGTCCAGCACGGCAAAGCCTGACCCGTCAAAGGCCAGCATGACCGGCACCGTGATGGCGATCCCGGCGAGCGAGGTGTGCAACTGCATCGTCACCGGATGGATCTGTGTGGACATCGCCCGCGTGACCAGCATGTAGAAGGCAAAGAAGAACGCGGTCCCGAGCGGCCAGAGCGCCACCAGACCAAAGGCCGCAAGCGAGGGCTGGATCACCAGAAGCGCCCCGCCGAAACCGACCGCGCTGGCCGCGATCCGGCGCGGCCCGACCTCATCCCCGAAAAGGAACGAGCCAAGGATCAGCACCACGAAGGGCTCCACAAAGGCGATGGCCAGCGCATCGGCGACCGGCATCACCGCGATGCCGGACACGAAGCTGAAGGTGGACAGGATCAGGAAGATGGCGCGCAGTATGGTCAGTCCCAAAACGCGCGGGCTGATCCGCCATGGCAGGCGCATCACCAGCACCACCGGCAGCATCAAGGCCCCCTGCACCACGAAGCGGGCCGTGGTGATCTGCCCCACGGGCACACCCCCTTGTGCGGCCAGCTTGGAGGCCACGTCCAGCAACGGGGCCAGCATGCAGAAGGCCAGCATGAGCGCGACCCCCGGCAGGATGCGGTCTGTTGCGGCGGAGGGCGCGGCGGAGGGGGGGGATGCAACGGTCATGTTTCATGGCCTATCCGCGCCGCACCGGGCCCGTCCATCCTGAAAGCGACCATTTCCGCGCCTTGCGCCCTTTTGCGGCATGGGGTTAGCCTAGCACAGCCTTGGAGAGCCGGGGCCGGTCATGAAGGTGTCGCCCACCGTGTTGTTGTTGCCGCAGTCCCGTCTGGTCTATCTGGCCAATCCCAAGACCGCCACGCAGTCGATCCGCGCCGTTTTGCGGCCCTTGTCGCTGCACGCGGCCCCCTTTGGCGACTTGCACAGCCGCCACATGCCCTATCCCGGCTTTGACAAGAACTGGCGCGCGCGGGTCGAGGCGGCGGCGGGCGGGCCGGTGGAGGTCTTTGCCATGGTGCGCGAGCCCTTCGCGCGGCTGGAAAGCTGGTTCCGCTATCGCCACAAGAATCCGGACGATGCGCCGAACAGCACGCGCGGGATCAGTTTTGACCGCTTCGCGCGGGAGGCCGTCGCGCTGGATCAGGCCCCCGATTATGCCCGCGTCGGCGATCAGGCGCGGTTTTGCGGCTGGGACGGCACGCGCGCCGGGATCACGCATCTGTTCGATTATGATCGCATGGACCTGCTGCTCGGGTTTCTGGAAGAGCGTCTGGGGCGGCGGTTCGATCTGCCGCAACACAACGTCTCCCCCACCCGCGCCGCCTTGGCGGTGAGCGGCTTGTCCGCCGAAACCGAAGCGGCCTATCGCGGCTCCCGCCCCGGCGAATTCGCGCTGTGGGCGGCCGTGTCGCGCTCGGGTTATCTGCGGAATTAGGCGGAGCGCCCGCGCAGGCGCGGCCGCACGCTTGGGTTCCCGTGCTGCGGCCAAGGCCGCAGCACGGGCGCGTGGGGGCTGTCTGCCCCCAAAAGGCGCGTGCCGCGCCTTTTCCCCCGAGGATATTTGGGCAACGGGGAAGCGGGGATCAGCAGTTCGGGACGTTGACGGCAAGGCCGCCGAGCGAGGTTTCCTTGTATTTTTCGTGCATGTCGCGGCCGGTTTGGCGCATGGTCTCGATGCAGACATCAAGGCTGACAAGGTGGATGCCATCGCCGCGCAGGGCCAGCGAGGCGGCCGAGACCGCCTTGATCGCGCCAAGGCCATTGCGTTCGATGCAAGGCACCTGCACGAGGCCCTTGACCGGATCGCAGGTCATGCCAAGGTGATGTTCCAGCGCGATTTCGGCGGCGTTTTCCACCTGTTCCGGCGTGCCGCCCAGAACGGCCGCCAAGCCTGCGGCGGCCATCGCGGCGGCGGAGCCGACCTCAGCCTGACAGCCGCATTCCGCGCCGGAGATGGAGGCGTTGTGTTTGACAAGCCCCCCGATTGCAGCGGCGGTCAGCATGAAGTCATCCACGCGCGACGGCGAGGCGCCAGGGACATGGTCCAGCCAGTAGCGGATCACCGCAGGCACCACGCCTGCCGCGCCATTGGTGGGGGCGGTGACGACTTGGCCGCCAGCGGCGTTTTCTTCGTTCACCGACATGGCGTATAGCGACATCCAGTCGTTGATCGTATGCGGCGCGGTCATGTTCAGCCCGCGTTCGGCGATCAGCGCATCATGGATGCCCTTGGCGCGGCGGCGCACTTTCAGGCCGCCGGGCAGGATGCCTTCGCCCTTCATGCCGCGGTCGATACAGTCATTCATCACCTGCCAGACGCGGGTGATGCCTTGGTCAAGCTCGGCCTTGCTGCGGAATTTCAGCTCATTGGCGCGTTTCATCTGCGCGATGGACAGGCCGGAGGCTTTGGCCATCGCCAGCATCTCATCGGCGGTCTCGAAGGGATAGGGCACATCGGCGCGGGCCTTGGCTTTGCCGCCGCCTGCCTCGGCCATCTCGCCTGCGGTCAGGACGAAGCCGCCGCCGATGGAGTAATAGGTTTCCTGCAAGATCACGTCGCCCTGCGCGTCGGTGGCCTTCAGGATCATGCCATTGGCATGGCCGGGCAGGGCAGGGCCGTAGTCGAACAAGAGGTCCGCACCGGGATCGAAGCGCAGGGCGGGCAGGCCGGGAGGCGTGATCGTCTTGGTGTCGCGGATCGCGGCAAGGGTCGCCTCGGCCTTTTCGGCGTCATAGGTGGCAGGCTCAAACCCTGCGAGGCCCAAGATCGTGGCGCGGTCCGTCGCATGGCCCACTCCGGTGAAGGCCAGCGAGCCGTGCAAGGACGCCTTCACCCCGTGGAAATGAAAGGGCGAGGCGCGCAACAGGTCCAGAAACCGCGCCCCCGCCACCATCGGCCCCATGGTGTGGCTGGAGGACGGGCCGACGCCCACCTTGAACATGTCAAAGACAGATAGGAACATCACTTATCCTTCGGGTTCGGTCAGGAAGCGCCCGGTCAACCCGTGCTGGGCCGCGATGCGCTGGACGGTGGGCAGGGCTTCGCAGGCGGCCATGCGCGCATGGAGGGCGGGAAAGGCGGAGAGGGAGATCGCCAGATCGGGAAAGGCCGGGAAGGCGGCGCACCAGCGCGTCAGCATGCCAAGGTAGAAGGTCAGGATGCCCGGCGCATCCTGTCGCCACCAGTCGGGATCGCGGGCGGCCAGATCCTCCAGCACGCTCAGGCGGCCGGTCAGGCGGTCATGCGCGCCTTCGGCCACGGCGCGGATGGGGCCTTCGCCCGCCGGGCGGTAGGGGTGCAAGAGATCCAGCGCGGCGATGTGGATATTGCTGGTCGTGAAGAAAAAGGCCGACAGGAAGGCGGCGCGGTGCGGGCTGTCGGGGGCGGGGGCCAGACCGCCATGACGGTCGGCAAGCCAAAGAAGGATCGCCGCCGTTTCAATCATGGTGCCATCCGGCGTCTCCAGCACCGGCACCATGCCCAGCGGGTGACGCGCCAGATGGTCGGGCGATTTCAGGTCCTCGGGGTCCAGAAACACGGCCTCATGCGGTGCGCCAGTCGCCCCCAGCGCAAGATGCACGGCGAAATTCGCGAAATCGCGGACGCCATAAAGCCGGTAGGTCATGGCTCTCTCCCTCTGCGCCGGTTGCCCATCCGGTGCAGGATGCGCATGTGGGGCGGGCGGCGTCAGTTGGAAAGCGACATCGGCGCGCGATTTCCGGCAGGCGGGCCTTTACGGCTTGTTAACCCGAAGCGGCGAGAAAGGGGGAAAGCTCAGGAGGGCGCGATGGTCGGATGGGTGCGGGGTGTGGGTGTTGTCTTGGCCGTGGCGTTGGCGGGGCCGGTGTTGGCGCAAGCGCGCAGCGTGGCGGAGGCTCTGGCCACCCTGCCACCCGATCTGGCCGACCGCATCGCCGCGCGGCCGGACCGATGGCGCGACATGGCGCTGGGCATGGTGCACGGGCATGGCCGGGACGGGGCGCTGGTGCAGGCCGATCTGGACCGGGCCGTGGCATTGGACCGGGCCTATTTCCGGGCCCGCGCGCTGCAACCCTTGATGGAAGCGGATCTGGACAATGACGGCGCCGTCACGCTGGCCGAGGCGGCGGCGCGTGGCGCGGTCCTTGGCCTGACCGGGCGCACGCGGCTGATGCTGACGCAAGCGGCGGCGGATACGGATGGCGATGGCACGGCCAGCGCGTCGGAACTGCGCGCCCATGCCGAAGCGGCGGCGCTGCAGGCCGGGCAAGGAGCGGAGGCGGCCATGGCGGCGGCCCTGATGGCGCTGGACCTGGACGGGGACGGGCGGCTGACCCTGGCCGAAGTGGCGCAGGTGGCCGACAGTCTGGCCGCGGCGGGCGCTGCCGCGCAGGCGGGCTGAGATGGATGATCCCTGCTCCATGTCGCGCCCGCCGCCAGAGGGCTTAGCGCCCGTGCCGGGCACGGGTGCCGTCCTTTGGGGCGGCGCCGTCACGGGCGGGCCGGTTCTGGGGGCTGCGCCCTGTGGGGGGCCGGTGCGCCTTGGCCTGCCCGCGGCTTTCGGTGAATTGCCCCCTCGCAAGGGCGGCGGGCATTGCCTATAAGCAGCCAGAGGATGCCGCGAAGGAGGGCTGCCGATGGCTGCAGAACTGAACCCGATCGACAAGGCGAAGTTCGTCGCCGCCAAGCGGGCCACCGAATATGTGCAGGACGGCATGAAGCTGGGCCTTGGCACCGGATCGACCGCCGCGTGGATGGTGCGCTGTCTGGCCGAACGCATCCGCGAAGAGGGTCTGCGCGTGACGGGCGTTCCCACCTCAACCCGGACGGCGGAACTGGCGCGGTCGCTGGGCGTGCCGATTGCCTCGCTGGATGATGCCAAATGGCTGGACCTGACGATCGACGGCGCGGATGAGTTTGACCCCAACCTCGCGCTGATCAAGGGTGGCGGGGCGGCGCTGTTGCAGGAAAAGATCGTCGCCACCGCCTCGGATCAGATGATCGTCATCGCCGATGCCGCCAAGGAAGTCAGCCAGCTTGGCGCTTTCCCCCTGCCGGTGGAGGTGATCCCCTTCGGCTGGCAGACAACCAAGGCGCTGATCGAGGAAACGCTGGTCGGTCTGGATGTGATGAACCGGGACTGTTCGCTGCGCATGAACGGGGCCAAACCCCTGATCACGGATGAGGCCAATTACATCATCGACCTGCACCTCAAGCGCATCGGCAACCCGCGCCAGGTGGCGATGGTGCTGAACCAGATTCCGGGCGTGGTGGAAAATGGCCTCTTCATCGACATCTGCGACATCGTGGTGATCGGTCACGGCGATGGGCGCGTGACGGTGCGCGACATCAACGAAGGCACCGAAGCCGACGATTTCATCGAATTCGCGCCGACGGACAATATCTTCGCGGATATGGAATGACCGGTTTCGACTACGATCTTTTCGTCATCGGCGGCGGTTCGGGTGGCGTGCGGGCGGCGCGGATCGCGGCGGCGGAGGGCGGGGCAAAGGTCGGTCTGGCCGAGGAATCGCGCATGGGCGGCACCTGTGTCATCCGGGGCTGCGTGCCCAAGAAACTGATGGTCTTCGCCAGCGCCTTTCCCGAGGCGGTCGAGGATGCCCGTGCCTATGGCTGGGACGCCTCACTCGGTGCTTTCGACTGGACGCGGTTTCGCACCGCGCTTGAGGCGGAACTGACCCGGCTGGAAAATGCCTACCGCAACACGCTGAAAAACGCAGGCGTCACCATCCATGACGCCCGCGCGGTGGTGTTTGATCCGCATACGATCGAACTGGCGGATGGCACGCGTCTGACCACGAAGCACATCCTGATCGCCACCGGTGGCTGGCCCTTTGTGCCGGACATTCCGGGACGGGAGCTTGCGATCACCTCGAACGAGATATTCCACCTGCCCGCCCTGCCCAAACGGGCGCTGGTGGTGGGCGGCGGCTATATCGCCAGCGAATTTGCCTGCATCCTGCATGGGCTGGGGGTGGAGGTCGCGCAATACTATCGCGGCGCGCAAATCCTGCGCGGTTTTGACGATGAGGCGCGGGGCCATGTCGCCAACGCGATGCAGGCGCGTGGCATCGACATCCATTGCGGCACCGATGTGCTGCGGCTGGAAAAGACCGCGACCGGCATCCGTGCCGTGGCCACCGACGGGACGGAGCGGGAGTTCGACCTTGTGCTCTACGCCACCGGCCGCAAGCCCAATGCCAAAGGGTTGGGGCTCGAAGGACTGGGCGTGGAGTTTGGTCGGAACGGTCAGATCGTGGTGGACGAATGGTCGCAGACCGCCGTGCCCTCGATCTTTGCCGTGGGGGATGTGACCGACCGCGTCAACCTGACCCCGGTCGCCATCCGCGAAGGCCATGCCTTCGCCGATACCGTCTTTCGCGGCGTGCCCACACGCTTTGATCATGGGCTGATCCCCTCGGCCGTCTTCACCCAGCCCGAACTGGGCAGCGTCGGCCTGTCGGAAGAGGCCGCCCGCGCGCAGGAAGAGATCGAGGTCTATGCCGCCACCTTCCGCCCGATGAAGACGCTCTTTGCAGGGCGGCAGGATCGGGTCTTGATGAAACTGATCGTCAGCGTGGCGACGCGGCGGGTGCTGGGGTGCCATATCGTCGCGCCCGATGCGGGCGAGATGATCCAGCTTGCCGCCATCGCCATCGGCATGGGGGCCACGAAAGAGGATTTCGACCGCACCCTCGCCGTGCATCCGACGATGGCCGAAGAACTGGTCACGATGCGAAAGCCGGTCCGGCGGGGCTGATGCCTGTCCATAGGCGCTTGAATTCCGGCCATGACTCACCAGTTTATGCCGGGCAGACAGAAAAAGGGTTGTTCGATGGCAGGTAGCGGGGGTCCGTGGGGCGGCGGTGGCGGTCCGGGCGATGATGACCGGAACGGCGGGCGCGATCAGGGTCGTGACAACGGTCGGGGCGGGCGTCGTCCGGGCGATGCGGGGCCGCAAATCCCCGAAATCGACGAGATCGTGAAAAAAGGGCAGGAACAGCTTCGCGTCCTGATGGGTGGCCGTGGCCGCCCGAACCTGAACGGGGGCGGCGGGGGCGGCGGGCGTGATCCGAACGGCCCGCTGATCACCAAACAGGGGGCCGCCATCGGCGCGCTGGCCTTGGTGGCGCTGTGGGGCTGGATGTCGTTCTACACGGTGCGGCCCGAAGAACGCTCGGTCGAACTGTTCTTGGGCGAGTTTTCCGATATCGGAAATCCGGGTCTGAACTTTGCGCCTTGGCCCTTCGTGACCGCCGAAGTGGTGCAGGTCACCGGCGAACGCCAGACCGACATCGGCACCCAGCGGGGCGAGACGGCAGGCACCGGGCTGATGCTGACGCGCGACCAGAACATCGTCGATATCGGGTTTCAGGTGGTCTGGAACGTCTCCGACCCGGCGGAATACCTGTTCAACCTTGCCGACCCGGAAGACACGATCCGCGCCGTGGCGGAATCGGCGATGCGCGACATCATCGCCCGCTCGGAACTCGCGCCGATCCTGAACCGCAACCGGGGTGAGATCGCGGTCTCGCTGGAACAGAATGTGCAGGCCACGCTGGACACCTACGCTGCCGGGATCAACGTGGTGCGGGTGAACTTTGAAACCGCCGCCCCCCCGCGCGAGGTGATCGACGCCTTCCGCGAGGTGCAGGCCGCGCAACAGGAACGCGACCGGCTGGAGAAAGAGGCGGATGCCTACGCCAACCGCGTGACCGCCAGCGCCCGCGGTGAAGCCGCGCGCCTGACCGAAGAATCCGAGGCCTATCGCGCGCAGGTGGTCAATGCCGCCTCGGGTGAGGCGTCGCGCTTCCTGTCGGTCTATCAGGAATATGTGAAAGCGCCGGAGGTGACGCGCAAGCGCATGTATCTGGAAACGATGGAAAAGGTTCTGGGCGGTATGAACAAGGTGATCCTTGATGGCGTCTCGACCGGCGAAGGTGGCGGACAGGGCGTGGTGCCCTTCCTGCCGCTGAACGAACTCAACCGCCCGGTGGCCCCCGCCGCCGCCGCGACCGACGGGGGGAGCAACTGATGAAAGCCGCAATCGTTCTTCCCGCGCTGGCTGTTGTCGGGGCGCTGGCGCTGTCGTCGGTGTTCATCGTCGATGAACGCGAAACCGTGCTGGTGCTGCAATTCGGTCAGGTCAAGCAGATCAAGGCGACGCCGGGGCTCGGCTTCAAGGTGCCGCTGATCCAGGATGTGGTGCGCTATGATGACCGCATTCTGGCGCTGCCGACGCAGCCCTTGGAAGTCACCCTGGCCGATGACCGCCGACTGGTCGTCGATGCTTTCGCACGCTGGCGCATCGTCGATCTGGTTCGCTTCCGCGAGGCCGTGGGCGCGGGTGGCATCGACGCCGCCTCGGTGCGTCTGGACCGCTTGCTGAATGCGGCGATCCAGCAGGTTCTGGGTTCGGTCGAATCGGGGCGCGTGCTGTCGGAGGACCGGACCGGTCTGATGAACCAGATCCGCGATCTGGCCCGCAGCCAGGCGTCGGACCTTGGCATCGACGTGATCGACGTCCGCCTGACCCGCACCGACCTGCCGGAGCAGAACCTTGAAGCGACCTTCGCCCGGATGCGTGCAGAACGCGAACGCGAGGCGGCGGATGAAATCGCGCGCGGTGGCGAAGCGGCGCAACGGGTGCGGGCAACCGCTGACCGGACGGTGGTGGAACTGACCTCCGAGGCGCGGCGTCAGGCCGAGATCATCCGCGGTGAGGCCGACGCGGAACGCAACGCGATCTATGCCGAGGCCTTCGGGCGCGATCCGGAATTCTTTGCCTTCACCCGGTCGCTGACCTCCTATGAACGCGCCTTGCAGCCGGGCAATTCCTCCATCGTGATGGCCCCGGACAGCGAGTTCTTCGACTATTTGCGCTCGGACCTTGGCCGTCCGGCGGCGACGCAGCCGTAAGCGTCCCCCTCACCCTGACCCTCTCCCCCCAGGGGGGAGGGGATATCGCCCCGTCTGACCCGGCGGGCAGCTTGTAAACGGTCAGGACTGGCGCCCCCCCCCCCCC
>JACCDI011917823.1_pt1 | contig 18775 bp, 20 predicted proteins | sample 7442791 | NCBI WGS metagenome assembly JACCDI01 (sample SAMN15323434, study PRJNA562643) | freshwater metagenome | isolation source: river surface water | place: USA:Blue River Watershed | collected 2017-08-15
CCATTCGCTTCAAATAATGAGAAAAAGTATACTTTTGTAATTCCAATTTTTTAGACAATGAAAAAACTGCAAATGGTTGACTTAAAAAGTCAATACGAAAAAATAAAAGACGAAGTAAATGCTTCAATTCAAGAAGTTTTAGATACGAATACTTACATAAACGGACCTTTGGTTCATCAATTTCAGAAGGATTTAGAAGATTATTTAGGCGCGAAACATGTGATTCCGTGTGCCAATGGAACCGATGCCTTGCAAATTGCCATGATGGGTTTGAATCTAAAACCTGGCGATGAAGTGATTACTGCCGATTTTACGTTTGCTGCCACAGTTGAAGTGATTGCGTTATTGCAATTAACTCCGGTGTTAGTCGATGTGGATATGAATAATATGAATATTTCTTTGGATGGCATTCGCAGAGCGATAACTCCTAAAACCAAAGCGATTGTTCCCGTTCATTTGTTTGGACGTGCGGCCAATATGGATGCGATTATGGAAATTGCTCGTGAACACAATTTGTATGTTATTGAAGATAATGCTCAGGCAATTGGCGCCGATTACACTTCAAAAGACGGTTCAAAAACCAAAGTAGGAACCATTGGTCATGTAGGAGCAACATCGTTTTTTCCTTCTAAAAATTTGGGTTGTTATGGTGATGGTGGTGCGATTTTTACTAATGATGATGCTTTGGCACATACGTTACGCGGCATCGTCAATCACGGAATGTACGAACGTTATCATCATGATGTAGTTGGGGTGAACTCGCGTTTGGATAGTATTCAAGCCGGAGTTTTAAAAGCAAAATTGCCACATTTAGACACTTACAATAAAGCACGTCAAGATGCCGCTAGAAAATACAGTTTGGCTTTGGCTGTAAATCCTAATATTTGGGCACCTACTATTTGTGAAAGTTGTGATTGCCATGTGTTTCATCAGTATGTAATTCGGATTTTGAATGGAAAACGTGATGGTTTATTAGAACATTTACAGGCGAAAGGAATTCCGTGTGCCATTTATTACCCAATTCCGTTACACAGTCAGAAAGCGTATGCGGATTCGCGTTATAAAGAAGAAGATTTCCCAGTAACCAATCAATTGTGTAAAGAAGTAATTGCGTTGCCGATGCACACTGAGTTGGACGATGAGCAAATTAAATTTATAACGGATAGTGTTTTAGAATTTGTAAAATAAGAAAATAGAATATAGAAAATAGAGAATAGACCAAAGCGCTAAAATCTATATTCTATGTTCTATATTCTTTTATCTTAAGAAAATGAAAATAGTAGTAACAGGAGGTTTAGGTTTCATCGGTTCGCATACGGTTGTTGAATTGCAAAATGAAGGTTTTGAAGTGGTTGCCATTGATAATCTTTCGAATTCATCGGAAAGTGTTTTGGATGGAATTGAGAAGATAACAGGCAAAAAACCTATTTTTGAAAAAATGGATTTGCGTGATAAAGCTTCGGTTCGCGATTTCTTTAAAAGGCATAATGATGTTCAAGGCGTCATTCATTTTGCGGCTTCGAAAGCAGTCGGTGAAAGTGTCGAAAATCCACTTTTGTATTACGAAAACAACATCAATTCCTTGGTGTATCTTTTACAAGAATTAAAAGAATTACCTAATGCGAATTTTATTTTTAGTTCATCATGTACGGTTTACGGTCAAGCCGAAAAGATGCCGATTACCGAAGATGCTTCAGTACAACCCGCAGCATCTCCGTATGGAAATACCAAACAGATTGGTGAAGAAATTATTCATGATGTAGCCAAAGTGACCAACATCAATTCCATTTTATTACGGTATTTCAATCCGATTGGTGCGCATCCATCGGCTGAAATTGGTGAATTACCTCTAGGTGTTCCACAGAATTTAGTACCATTTATTACCCAAACAGCAATTGGTTTACGCGAAAAATTATCAGTTTTTGGTGATGATTATCCAACAGTTGATGGAACAGCAGTACGCGATTATATTCATGTAGTTGATTTGGCCAAAGCACATGTGGTTGCCTTAAAACGTTTATTGAACAAACAAAATATAGAAAAAGTAGAAATCTTTAATTTAGGAACAGGAACTGGAAGTTCGGTTTTAGAGGTAATCAAGGCTTTTGAAAAGGTTTCAGAAAAAAAATTAAATTACCAAATTGTGGGAAGAAGAGAAGGAGATATTACTTCGGCTTATGCTAATACTGATAAAGCCAATTCGGTTCTCGGGTGGAAAGCTCAATCAAGTTTGGAGGACAGTTTGTCGAGTGCTTGGAAATGGGAACTGAAAATCAGAAATAAATAAAAAGTAAAAACCCAAACTCGTTAAAGTTTGGGTTTTGTTTTTAAAAGACAGACTGATTATTTCTTAACAGCTTCTTTCACTTCTTTAGCGCCTTCTTCTACTTTCTCAGCTCCAGCTTCTACAGCGTCTTCAACGCCTTCTTTTACTTCGCCAGCGGTAGAGTCAATTGCTTCACCTGCAGTTTCTGCTGCTGCTTCCACTTCAGTTCCAACTGCTTCAGTTGCATCTTCAACTTTGTCTTTTGTTTTGTCTTGGCACGAAACCATCGCAACAGCCATAAAAGCTACTGCTAAAATTGTTTTTTTCATTTTTAAAAAATTTAAAGGTTGTTACTTTTTTGAGTAATACAAAACGAATGCCAAAAAATAAAAAAGGGTTCACTTTTTTTAGTGAAACCCTTTATAAACTTATTTTTTTACTGATTCTTGTACTTTTTTAGCACCTTCTTCTACTTTTTCAGCGGTTTTACCTACCACTTCTTTTACTTTTTCTTTTACTTTAGAAGAGTCGATTATTTTTTTTGCTTTGATTGCTGTCGAGTCAGCTGCTTCTTTTAAATCGGTGGCTACTGCTTTAGTGGCTTCTTCTACTTTTTCTTTGGTTTCTTCTTTACATGAGAATGTTAATGTGGCTAATGCTAGTAACAGAACTATTTTTTTCATTGTAATTTGGTTTTGAATTGTTAGTACAGTTAAAGATACAAATTAAATGCCAATCTTCAATAGTAAATTAGGATCAGGACAATTTTCTTTATAAAATTCTACGTCTTTTTCATTGCAAACTCCAGGATAATCGCCTTTTTTACCTTGCATGTTAATGATGATTTGAAAATGAAGATGCGGAGCGTAATCACCATTTATTGGAGGTAATCCCAAAATAGCAATTTGTTGTCCTTTTTGAATTGTATCGCCTACGTTTTTATCTCTAAGGCTTTCTAAACTCAAATGTCCGTACAATGTGTGAAATGTGAAATTCTCTATTGTATGCTCCAAGATAATGGTTGGTCCGTAATCACCCAATGCATCATTGTTTTGAACACTGTGAATCGTTCCATCTAAAGCAGCAAAAATTGAAGCTTCTTCGTTCATCCATAAATCCAAGCCAATGTGAATGTCACGTTCATTTGTAGTTTCGTTTTTAAAAACTGTACTTCTTTTATACAGATTTCTGCGTTCCAAATAACCGCCATAGGCAATTTTGGCTTTGTTTTTATCCAAATGATTCTGAATGAAAACTTTGTAGTCGTGAGCGGTTTCTAATTTTTGTTCCTTTAAATCGATATTCGTTACGGATAAATTTAATGGAGTGTATTCAGTGTAATCAACATCTGGTTCAATTACTTTCGAAGCCTCGAACGATTGCAATAATTCAATATAATTTTTCATTTCATAAGGATTAAAAAATCCCCACAAGCATTAAGTTCATGAGGATTTATGGTTTTCTGAAAACTGTGACTGCGACCTGTCTGACGACAGGCAGGCTGAAAACTCATCTAAGCTGAAATCGTCTCTACTTCTCTATCAATTTTATTTACTAAGCCAACCAAAACTTTTCCAGGACCGACTTCAGTAAAACTAGTTGCACCGTCTTTGATCATTTGTTGCACTGATTGCGTCCATTTTACAGGAGCAGTCAATTGGATGATGAGGTTCTTTTTAATTTCTTCTGCATCCGAAACGGCACTAGCGGTAACGTTTTGATACACTGGGCAAATAGGCTTTGAAAAAGTGGTTGCTTCAATGGCTGCAGCTAATTCTTCACGCGCAGGTTCCATCATTGGCGAGTGAAATGCACCACCAACAGGTAAAATTAAAGCGCGTTTGGCTCCGGCTTCTTTCATTTTTTCACAAGCCAATTCCACTGCTTTGTATTCGCCTGAAATTACCAATTGACCCGGACAATTGTAATTGGCTGCCACCACAACACCATCAATAGAAGCGCAAATGTCTTCTACAATTTTGTCGTCTAAATTTAAAACAGCCGCCATAGTTGAAGGAGTAATTTCACACGCTTTTTGCATCGCCATAGCGCGTTGAGAAACCAATTTTAATCCGTCTTCAAAACTCAAAGCGCCGTTGGCAACCAAGGCTGAAAATTCGCCTAAAGAATGTCCCGCTACCATATCAGGTTTGAAATTATCTAATGTTTTGGCCAAAATCACCGAATGTAAAAAAACGGCAGGTTGCGTCACTTTGGTTTCTTTCAATTCCTCAGCCGTACCTTCAAACATAATGTCGGTAATTCGGAAACCTAATATATCATTGGCTTTTTCGAAAAGTTCTTTGGCTAAAGGCGAGTTTTCGTATAAATCTTTACCCATTCCGGTGAATTGCGCACCTTGACCTGGAAATACATATGCTTTCATATCGTTTAGTTTCAAGTTTTAGAGTTGAAGTAACAAAAATACTAATTTTAAATGGATGATTTTAAAGTTATATTTCACATTAATTGTAACTTTTTATTAATTGAGCTACGTATAAGGCATAAAATCTAACTTATGAAAAAATCATTACTTATTGTTTTTGTTCTAGTTCTTGGGTTCTTATTGTTTTATTTTAATCTTCCTGTACTGCGTTTTGGTTTTTACGGAATAGGATTAATCTTGTTACTGCTTCTATTTATTTATTTTTTCATTTCCCTTGGAATAAAAGTAGACCATTCAGGAAAAAAATTCGTTTTGAGTTCACGTCCGAAAAAAATTATATTGATCCTCATGGGTTTGATCGCGGTGTATTTGACTGTGATTCCGCTTTTTACTTCGGCAACTATTTTTCACACATCAAGCTATCAAAAACTGATTGGAAAAGTAGAAAATGGAGAAAAAATATCCACTCATATCGCACCAATTTCAGTAGATAAAATTAGAGTGGTCGACCAAAGTTTGGCGTATTTATTAGGAGAAAAAATCATTGGTTCTCAACCTGCTTTGGGAAGTCAAATTGAGTTGGGAAAATTTTCAATTCAAAAAGTAAACAACGAATTGTATTGGATAGCGCCGTTATTGCACTCGGGATTTTTTAAGTGGATGAACAATCAGGATGGAACTCCGGGTTACGTAATGGTTTCGGCTACCAACGAACGCGACGTGAAATTAGTGCAATCAATAGAAGATAAACCGTTAAAAATCAAGTACCAACCCAGCGCTTTTTTTCAAAGTAATATTCATAGACATGTCTATTTTAATGGATACAGCACCATTGGGTTGGAGGATTTTACTTTTGAAATAGATGAAAAAGGAAACCCGTTTTGGGTGATTGCTACTTATGTTAAAAAAGTCGGATTTTCGGGCGAAGACACTAACGGAATTTTGGTTGTTGACGCGCAAACTGGAGCCATAACTCGTTATTCTATCAAAGATGCTCCAGAGTGGGTAGATCGAATTCAACCTGCTGAATTTATTGAAAACCAATTGAACGATTGGGGCGAATACATCAAAGGATATTGGAATTTTTCCAATCAAGATAAATTGCAAATTACAGAAGGTTTGACTTTGGTTTACGGCAAAAACGATCGTTCGTATTGGTATACAGGTTTGACTTCGGTGGGAAGTGATGAAAGTTCGGTTGGTTTTGTTTTGGTCGATACGCGAACCAAAGAAACTACTTTTTACAAACAAAGTGGTGCTACCGAATTTGCCGCTCAGAGTTCGGCAGAAGGAAAAGTTCAAGAAAACGGCTACAGCGCTTCGTTGCCTATTCCGTACAACATCAACAATATTCCAACCTATGTAATGACTTTGAAAGACGATGGAGGTTTAGTAAAAATGTATGCTATGGTTGCCATAAACGATTACACTATTGTAGGAGTTGGAAACTCAATGCGTGAGGCTTTGACTTCTTTCAAAAGTGCATTCAATTCTACTGGAACTAAAATAAATTCGGGCAGTTCCGAATCGAAAAAAGACTTAAAATCGGTGGTAACTCGAATCCAAAGTGATGTCAAAAACGGCAATAGTTTTTACTATTTTATGGTAAAAGATTACCCAAATATTTTTGTTGGATCTTCCCAAGTTTCGGCTGAATTGCCTGTAACAATAGTAGGTGATAGCGTTTCCATTTCGTTTGATGTGGACGAAGAAAAAATCATCGATGTCACCCGATTTGACAATAAAAATTTCAAATAGCATTCAAAGAAAAAGCCCTGATTAGATTAGTCAGGGCTTTTTTTAAAATTCGATGGATTGTATCAATTCTCGTAAATTAGAATCGAGTTCGTTATTGCTGATTTTTCCGTCTTTAAAATTGTCGTTGAAACTTGGCAGTGAAAAGCTTCCTTTGACAATTCCGCCTTGAAATGGAAAGCGATTTTTAGCAATTTCCAACACCGAACTTCCACCACGTGCTCCAGGAGAAGTGGCTAGTAAAAGCATCGGTTTTTCTTGAAATGTTTTTCCGTTGATGCGTGAAATCCAATCAAAAGTGTTTTTAAAAGCGGCCGAATAAGCTCCGTTATGTTCGGCAAACGAAATGATGATTAAATCGGCCGTTCCTAATTTGTCATAGAATTGATGTGCCAAAGAAGGAATTCCGTTGTTTTTTTCTTTATCTACCGAAAACAAAGGCAATTCGTAATCGTTTAAATCTAAAATTTCTGTAGATGTATTTTCAAATAATGATGCAGCATAAGTAGCCAATAGTTTGTTTATGGAGGTTGAACTAGATGAAGCTCCAAAAGCGATAATTTTTTTCATAAGTGTTATTTATTTAACCAATCTCCCAAAATTTTTCGAAATAAAGGAAGCAATACATACACCATCAGTGGAACTAAAATTCCAGTCATGATGAGTGTTCGTAAAGGTAATGCAAGGTTTGCTAATTGTTTTCCGATGAGCAACTGAACCAAAGTAATGCTCGGATAAATAGCCATCCAAACCATTAGGGCAAATTTCCATTTAGGCGGTTGTTTCATATTTTTTTTTCGATGTATTCTTTTGTTTTTAAAACGGCTTTTTTCACCAAGTCTTGATTGTTGATTTCAGTTTGGGTTGTTTTGTCTTTCCAATTGATGGTAAAAGTCATTTCGGTTTCGTTTTCTGATATGTATTTAATGTCATTATCGACGTAACCTTGCATAGTTGGATGTTCTAACAATAGAAACCGAACTTTGTAAGGAATAAAAGTTATTTCTTCTTTTAAAATAGTGGTGTTTTCAGCAGTTGTGATCGTCATTTGTCGGGTAACCAAAGCATGGGTTTTTTCTAAAATCTGTACGTTGCTAACGCCAGGAACAAAATTTTGAGGATTATCAATTTTTAAAAGCAATTGCTCCCAAACCTTTTCCAATGAAGCGTTTACAATGGTAGTGAAATGCACCATTCTATTTTTGGTTTAAATAGTAAGTTAACGCACCCGAAGGACATTTTTTTACCGTTTCAATAATTTTTTCAGTAGTTGAATTTTCGGCATGAATCCATGGTTTTTCTCTTGGTTTGAAAACTTCGGGATTGTTTTTGACGCATTCGGCAGCGTGTTTACACAATGCATTTTTCCATACAATAGTTACTTCGCCATTGCTGTATTCTTTGGTTAGGTCTTTCGCATCCATAATTAGTGTGTATTAATGGTTATTTTGTTTTTTAAAATTTTTGAAACCGGACATTTTTCGGCAATCAAAAGTAAGCGTTCTTTTTGTTCGGCGCTGATTTCATTAGAAAAATCAATGGTTCTTGAAATGATGGTTTCCAATTCGTCATCTTCATTCTTAGACATATTTAAACTTACTTTAATTTCAGGAATCTCCCAACCTTTTCGATTGATGTACATACGCAAAGTGGATAAAGTGCAACCCGCTAAAGAGGCCAAAAGCGTTGAATACGGATCGGGACCAAGATCTTGTCCGCCGATACTTTCGGGTTCGTCCATAATTAACGTTCCGTTGCGCCATTGAATAGTACACAAATAAGTTTGCGTACCAATGGTTCCGATAAGGTCTTTTTCGAGTAAATTTGCCATGATTATAACACGTCTCTAAATTCGGGTGTTTTGTCGAATACACTTTTGGCAAACGGGCAAAGCGGAATGATTTTAATGCCTTTTTCACGAGCATATTCTACTGCTTTAACCACCATTTTTTTACCAAAACCTTTACCTTCATTACCCGGTTTCACTTCGGTATGATCGATAATGATTTTATCTTCGCCAGCAAAAACAAAAGTCATCATTGCTTCGTGTTGGCCGTCTACATCAATATAAAAAACGCCGTTTTTATCATTGACTTTTAGTTGTACTTCGTTGTTCATACTAATTTAATTTAGCGTCTTTGCGTCTTTGCGAGAAATTGGTCTCGCAAAGACGCAAAGGCACAGAGTTTTATTTATTGATTCATCGGGATTTCCATCACCAAAAACTTAGCACTAGTAGTGGCTTTGATTTCTATTTCATTGGTTTCCCAAATTCCAACAGCGTCTCTTTTTTCTAATTTTTGTCCATCTACTTCAATTTCACCTTCAATATTCATAATGTAAAATCCGTTTCCTTCTTTTTTCAGACTTAATTTTTTTGAAAAATTAGCATCAAAATCGCTCAAATAAAACCAAGCATCTTGGTGAATCCAAACACCTTCATCGTCTGGATTTGGAGAAAGAATTTGGGCAAAATCATTTTTTTGTAACGATTGGTCTAAGGTGATTTGTTGGTAGCGCGGTTCTACATTTCGATATTTTGGAAACAACCAAATTTGAAATAGTTTGGTGTGTTGATCGTGGTTGGGGTTGAATTCACTGTGTTGAATTCCGGTTCCAGCACTCATTACCTGAACATCTCCTGTTTTAATTGTTGCCGCATTTCCCATACTGTCTTTGTGAGCTAAATCGCCTTCCAACGGAATGGTAATGATTTCCATATTGTCGTGTGGATGCGTTCCGAAACCCATTCCGGCAGCAACCGTGTCGTCGTTTAACACGCGTAACATTCCGAATTGTACTCGATCGGGATTGTACCAATTAGCAAAACTAAAACTATGGTAAGCGTTCAACCAACCGTGGTTAGCGTGACCTCTTGAATCGGCTTTGTGGAAAACTGTATTTTTCATATCGTTATAAATTTAGTAATTATTATGATACAAATGTACAGCGCTACTTCAATAAGGTTACTTAATGTAGATTAAGAAAGATAGTTTAGTTTTTGGTTGTCAACAAAATAATTGTCTATTTTTAGAGAAAATAATTGTGCTTCATGATGAATAGAGATCAAAAAGTAAGATGGGGAATTTTGGGATGCGGAAAAATCGCACATAAATTTGCGCATGATTTACTGTTAAATGACAACGCCGAATTGGTAGCATGTGCATCAAGAGATAAAGAAAAAAGTAAGGCTTTTGCCGAAAAATACCAAGCAAAGTTGAGTTTTGATTCGTACGAAGATTTGGCCAATTGTTTGGAAGTGGATGTAGTTTATGTTGCAACTCCAAATTCACATCATAAAGAACATTCTATACTTTGTTTACGCAATAAGAAAGCGGTGTTGTGTGAAAAACCGCTGTCTACAAGTCAATCAGATGTTGAGGAGATGATGCAAGTAGCCCGAGAAAACAATGTTTTTTTAATGGAAGCAATGTGGACGAGTTTTTTACCTAATATTTTAAGTATTGAAAATTCGATTCAAAATGGAACAATAGGTGAAGTTATTCACCTATCGGCCGATTTTGCTTTTACAACCGATTTCAATCCAAAAAGCCGACTTTTTGATGCCGCTTTGGGTGGTGGGTCACTGTTGGATATCGGAATATATCCTCTTTTTATGAGTGTGTTGTTTTTAGGTAAACCCAAAAAGATTCAAGCGTCACTGCGCAATTCTCCTTCGGGTGTTGACGCTGCTTGTTCTGTTTTACTTACCTACCAAGATGAAAAAACAGCAACTTTATTCTCTTCTTTTGAAACTTCTACAGACATAAAATGTGAAATTTATGGTACAGAAGGTCGCATTGTAATTCCCAACCGATTTCACGAACAAAGCGAGCATACTATTTTAATTCCAGGTAAATCGAATCAATTAATTCAATCCGAACGCAAAGGTTTTGGCTATTTTTATGAAATAGAACACGTCAACGAGTGTTTGTATAACGGATGTAAAGAAAGCCCGAGAATGCCTTTGAAGTTGTCGTTGGATTTGATTGAGATTATGGATGCCATCAGAAATTCATCTTCATAAAAAAATCAAATGTAACGCTACCATTAGATGTCAAATGATGTGGTCATTTCTGAATTAAATGGGAAGATTCTCTTGCGCTTTTTTTCAAATTGATCCTGTTCTGTTACTCAATCTACATTGAGAATTTTTTTCAACTCCGAACGATGTTCAATGTCGAGTATGTCGTAAATCACTTTCAAATGGTATTTCACTGTGTTTTCAGAGATGAACAATTCATTTCCAATTTCTTTGTTGGTTTTTCCTTGTCTGATGAGGTTGATAATGTCCAACTGTCGCTCAGTAAGTTGATAAGCAGAAAGGTTGATTTTATTTTCACCCTTTTCATCTTTGGCGTTGGTCATTAAAGCGATTTGTTTGTGAATGAGTTGAATTTCTTTTTCGGCTAGTTTTCTTCGTTCTTTATTTTCATTGTAAAGAAAGAATAAAATGATCGACACAATAAGCAATATCAATGCAATGCCCGATAAACCAATTCGGATGGTATGATCTTTCTCTACTTCTTTTTGATGCTTTTTTTCTAACAATTCTCGCTCGAGTAGCGTTAATTTTCCGTTGTGAATAATGGCATTGTAAATGTTGTTTAACGAATCAAATTTCTTTTGATACATTTTGTGGTTTTTATCATCGTTGCCGTTGTAGTACTTCATTACCTCGTACATGTACATTTCGTACTTCAATACTTTGTATTTTTTGGCATAGTACAATCCTTGTTGAAGCGCCTTCTCTTTCTTTTCAGTGTCATTAATTTTAGAATACAATTTTGCCTTTGATGCAAAAACGATTGGTAATTCTCGCGGACAATGGTCAAAGGCAATTTTTTCGGCTTCAGCGAGTTTTTTTTCGACTGCAGCAATTTGGTTATCATTTAATAAAATCACACACTCTTGTACCTTAATGTATACTTTGCTTTGCGGCGTGAGGTGTTTATAATTTTGAAGTGGAATCTCTTTGATCAAAGCCATTGCCATTGAAATATTTTGAATATCAAAATACGCAAATGATCGTTCGGCCTTAATAATGGTTTCGCATTCTTCTTTGTTATTGGTGTATAATCCTTCGCTTTGAGCCAATTTTAGGTTGTGAAAAACTTCTTCGTAGTTGAATAAACGTTTGAATGTTGTTGCCTTGAGTAAGTACAAATGAAATCGGTCATAATGCGAATATTTTTTGCTTTCAAGTGCATTATTGATTTGAACAATAGAAGCTTCATAATTAAAATTGTCATTATTTTGATTAATGTTCTTTTCGAGTTGAATGAAGTCCAATGTTTTTTGACTGAACGCACTGTAACAAAAAAGAAAAAAAGTAAATAAGAATAATTTCACTAAGGCTTTGATGGTCATGGTTGTAGGATTGTTGGTTTAAAAAAAACAGCGGGCAAAAATAGGACATTGCTTGTTAATATACACACTACCCATCGGGTAGTTTTTCAATTCTACCCGCTAACTACCCACAAAAAAATTGGTTTTTTTTAAAATTGAAGCCATTTTTGTCTTAGCAAAGAGCAAGTTCAAAATGAGATTCATTAAAAAGTTCTTCAAAGTTTTTTCAACCCGAAGAGATGAAGCCATGATCGTTTGCCTGGAATTGAATTTACCTCTTACAGAGGAAAACATAAGTAAGGTTGAAGAACTAATCAGAAAGAAAAATTTTGGGGAATTGGGTAATTTGAAACAGAATTAGGTCTCTTAGTTAAAAATGTAGTTTTATTCCCCCGAAAAGACGGTTAATCACTCGCGGTTGCCGTCTTTTTTATTTGAAACTTTTTTATTCTGGAATTTGATTTTGCAAGGCAAATCGCTGTAGAATGTTACGCTCGTTGGGAAGGCCTAGTTTTTTGATTATATTACTTCGGTGTTTTTCTACGGTTTTTTCAGAGATGAAGAGCAGTTCGGCTATTATTTTTGTGTTGTGATCTTTGGCAATTAGCGATAAAATTTTCTTTTCGGAGGCAGTCAGCGTGAGGATTTTTTCGACTTCTGAGTCGTGTTTTTTGATGATTAGTGTTTCGTCGAGTTTTGGGCTGAACCATTCTTCATTGGCTCCTACTTTTTCCAAACAAATGGATAATTCTTCCAAAGCAAAATCTTTGAGCAAATAACCGTTAACACCCAATTTTTTTGCTCTTACAAGAAACGACTTTTCATGGTACATGGTGTATAAAATGATTTTGATACTTTCATTTTCTAATCTTACTTTTTCCAACACTTCCAAACCATTCATTTGTGGCATATTGAGGTCTAAAATCACAAATTCAGGATGTAACTCTATAATAGAATTATAAGCTTCTAAACCATTTTGACAGGTTTTAACTACTTCATAACCCAACTGTTCTACATACAATTTAATTCCATTCAACGTAATAGGATGATCATCTGCAATAAGGATAGTTTTCATGTTAGATAGGAATTTTTAGAAGAATTACGGTACCTTTGGTACTTGAATCAATATTGATCTTGGCCATGATGGCTTTTGCTCTTTGTAGAATACTTTGCAAACCAAAAGATTTCGGATTTTTGAGTTGTTCGTTCACGTCAAATCCATTTCCGTTATCTTTTATTTCTATATGTAAATGATTTTCTTGCGAAGTCAATTGCACTTTTGCCGCATTCGCTTTTCCGTGCTTTAGTGTGTTGTTTAAAGCCTCTTGGATGATACGATACAACTGTAATTCTTTGTTTTTACTCAGCTTTTGGTGGTATTCAATTTCACAAGTAGTAAATAATCCAACTTCGGTTAAGCGTTCGCATAAATTTTCAATGCTGGCTTCTAAACCTATCGTTTCCAAAATAGCAGGATGTAAATTTCTACTGATGTTTCGAACTTCTTCAATTACATTGGCAACTTCTTGTACTTCAATAGTTTTTCCATTGGATAAACTGTTTTTCAAAGTCAACAGATTGTGATTAACGCTATCATGTAATTCATTTGCAATTCTGCTGCGCTCTTCTTCGGTGTTTTGCAACAATTGAAACGTAAATTGTTCTTGTTTTTGGGCTTCTGCTTTGAGTGCTTTTCTTTTTCTAATGAGAAAAAATAACCCTGTTAATAATGCCAAGCAAATTAAAGAAATGATTAAAATGGTATTTCTGAGTTTATAGTTGAGCACTTCATTGTTGAGATGTTCCCGTTCAATGCCAAATTCGTAATCTTTTTTTAGAGCCATTAACTCTTCTGCCTTACTCGCTTTATTCAAACTGTCTTTGTATTTGGTGAAAAGTTGAAGGTGTTCGTAGGCTTTTTCAAAATTGTTTTGTTTTTTGTAAAACGAACTCAATAGGTTATTGGCTCCTACCATTCCATCAATCAATCCAATTTTTCCATAATTATCATAGGATTTTTTTGCACAGCTAATGGCCATTTCTATATTATTCAAATCATTATAGGTATAAGCCATGTCCAAAGAAACATTTCCTATTAGTTCCTTATTCGCATTTTGGGTAGCAAAAGCCAAAACTTCTTCATAAATAGCCAGTGCTTTTTGGTGATTTCCTTCAATTGAATACGCTATACCTAAATTATTTTTGGTATGGTAAAGATCATCTTTCAAGCCCAGTTGGTTGAAGATTTCTATCGCCTCTGTAAAATGGTGAATAGCTGGTTGCATATCGGAAGAAGTATCCAGAAATAAAGTTCCCAAAGCAATTAAAGCATGCGCTTTCTCAAAATTGTATTTTTTATTTAATGAACTCGTTTCTAAACTTTTTCTATAATACTGTTCGGCTTCCTTAATTTTATTTAAAACAAAATAAATATTCCCAATATTGATTTGAGTAGCACAGACAACTGGTGTGTCTTTGCTTTTTTCGGCCAATGAAAGAGCGGTTTGGTAATTTTTTAATGCTTCGGTGTTTTTTCCTAAATAATTAAAACAAGCACCAATATTATTGTAAGTACTGTACGATTTTAGGTCGGAACATTTAACACCTTTTTGTTTTTTCAACAATTCGTTAAAGACAGTGATGGCTTTTTGAAATTCATTTCTGTTTTGATGGATATATCCTTCTGCCAAAAGCAAATAAATCGTTTCACATCGTGATACATTTTTAGTAACTTTTAATTTTTGAATATGTTGCAAGCTTAGTTGTAAAATACTGTCGTTAGAATTTTTGGCTAATTCTAATATCAAATTAGGTAGTTTTTGAATGTTCTTCTCTTTTACAAGCGCTTGATAAGATAAAAGATTGCTGTTCTTCTTGGATTGTGCACCAACACCATTGTAAAAAAAGATGACTACAACAGTAAGCCAGTACACTTTAAATAGTTTGCTCATTTTTTGATTTGCTCTTCCTAAGTCGGCAAAAATAGTATTTCTTATAAAATGATTATCAATGTTGATTACTATTTTAATGAAATAAGGGGTAACTCGCAGATAAACCCTACCTTAAAAATAAGGGTTGACCCTTATTGTGGTGCGTTTAGTTGCAGTATACTTTTGCCTGCAATGAGTAACATTAAATTAAATACTTAAATTATGAAAAAAACAATTACTTTATTATTCCATTTAGTAAGTTTAATTTGTATTGGACAAAATACTGAAGTCCCAATAGGTAATCCTGGCGGTTCGAATGGAAATGAAAATTTTCAATTTATACCTACAACTTTTCAGAATGCAAAAACACAAACATTGATGCTGAACAGCGAATTAACCAATGGTTTGTTGACGGTTGGCTCTGAAATAGTAGGACTGCAATGGAATGTTGTTACAGACAACACCAATGCTAATACAACCTTTTCGATTTATATCGATGACGATGTGATTGTTAGTCAAGTGCCCACAACACCAACAAATAATGTGCCTTTTGTATCGTCAAATCCAGTTTTAGTGGGAAGCAATCTCGTGGATAGTGGTCAATACACTGGTTGGCATACTGCAATGTTTACCACACCTTTTATTTGGGACGGGACAGATAATTTAATCATTCAAATGTGCAGAACAGGTGGCGGTTTAGGTATTTCTGACGTTAATCAATTAACGGGTTCACCTATTCCATTATTCACATCAGGTTACAATCAAAATTGTTCTTCTCCAACAGGTTTTTTTGGACTAACGGTAAGACCTTTTTTGCGATTAATTGTAAAAACATCCACATTATTAAACACGGTAAATGCTCCTTCAGCACCTTCGCCACAAATTTTTTGTAGTGGAGCAACTGTGGCAAATCTTACTGTAAGTGGTCAAACTGGCGCTACTTTCAATTGGTATGATGTTGCAGTTAATGGTTCCGCTTTACCAACTTCTACATTATTAGTTAATGGAACTTATTATGTGTCTCAAACGGTTAACGGAAATGAAAGCAGTAGAATACCCGTAACAGTAAGTCTAAATACAACACCAACACCAACTGCCAGTGCGCAATTATTTTGTGGAAGTGCAACAGTAGCACAATTGCAAGCAACGGGTACTAATTTGAAATGGTACAATAGTATGGGTTCGCTTTTAACTCCTTCTACAGTTCTTTCATCGGGAACGTATTTTGTAACTCAAACTTTAAATGGTTGTGAGAGTGCGCAAACGGAAGTATTGGTGACTATCAATCCGATTCCAAATGCGCCAACGGCTTCTGATCAAACTTTTTGTGGTACTACAACTGTTGCCAATCTTCAAGCTACTGGAGAAAACTTAAAATGGTATGGAGTTGCTACTTCTGGCTATGCCTTAAGTGCATCAACCGTTATTAATATGACAGGAATCTACTATGTTTCACAAACTGTAAACGGTTGCGAAAGCGCAAGAATACCTGTGTTAGTAACCAATTTACTGCCTAATGTTCCTACTCCGATTCAAACTGTAGCGATCACACCTTCTTCTTTCAATGTAGATGTAATTGTGGAAGGAAGTGAATCTCCTTATGTATCTTCATTAGGAACTTTCGACGGATTTAGCGCTCGATTGGTAGCATCGAGTTATTCTTACAATAATACGGTTGTAACCAATAGTTTACCTGATTCAGGATTTTTTACCAGCGTTGCCAATACACAAATAAGTTACCAATTACAAAGTAATAAGACGTTGAATGCGATTCAAATTAGAAATTTTAACGAAACCAAAACGGCTACATTTTCTAGCCCTACATTGGCTACTAAATTATTTGTATTGGCTTCAACAGGAAACGGAAACGCAACGGCTGAAATTACCGTAAATTATGCAGATGGAACTTCTGAAGTTTTTTCTCGACAAATAAGCGATTGGTACAACGGAACTGGTTTTGCGATTCAAGGGATCGCACGAGTAAATATTTTTGAATACCAAAACCCATTCAACAATCCGAGACTTTACGAAATCGAATTGAATCTGCAAAATGCAAGTCCAGTTACTTCGGTTACCTTCACAAAAACAACCAACAATAGTTCAGCTTTAATCAACATAATGGCCATTTCTGCTCAAAGTACGACTCCAACTACTTATTGTGAAAATCAAACGCTATCTGAAATAGTACTACCATTAGCTACGGGAGCAACAGCTAATTTTTATGTCGATGCACAAGGCGGAGAAGCTTTGTCAAATTCTAGTTTGGTTACATCAGGAACGTATTATATTTCTCAATCCATAGACGGATGTGAAAGTGCTAGAACAGCTGTTTCTATTACGGTTGTACCATTAGTAACGTATTATGCAGATGCAGATAACGACGGTTTCGGAAATCCAGAAGTAACAACTCAATCGTGTACTGGTGCACCAACGGGTTATGTAGCGCTTAATACCGATTGTAACGACAATAATGCTGCTGTCAATCCAAACGCTGTGGATGTTTGCTACGACGGAATTGACAACAATTGCGATGGTATCATAGACAACGGATGTACCCCAATTGTATCGGTGTTGCAACCTGCTTTATGTGGTGGAACTTTACCTGCGATTAATACAAGTATTTATGCCAATTTGGTTTCTGGAGCCCAAGGATATCGCTTCAGAGTTACCGACATGACAACCATGCAAGTACAAACGATTGATAAATTACTACGTGTATTTTCAATTACGCAATTACCATCGTATGCTTTTGATAGAACTTATCAGGTTGAAGTAGCGATTCGTTACAACAATGTTTGGCAACCGTTCTTTGGTTTGCCTTGTACAGTGACTACACCAGTCGCAACTACTAAAGTTCAATTGGCTCAATGTGGAGCCAACATAACTAACTTAAATACTCCAATTTTAGCTAATCTAGTATCTTTTGCTACAGGATATCGTTTCAGAATAACTGATTTAGCAACTATGGAGGAGCAAATAATTGATAGACCGTTGCGTGATGTTCGTCTTTCAGATGTTTCTTTCGCAACGATTAATAACGATTATTCAATCGAAGTTGCCGTTCGAAATACTAATGGAACCTATATGCCGTATGGCGAATCATGTACGATTTCAACTCATTTAAATATTTCCGTAACAAAATCATCGCAAGACATTGCTACAAAAGAACCAAGTGCAGTGGTGTATCCTAATCCATTTTCAAATTCATTTGGAATTTCATTAGAAAATTATTCGCAAGAGCTAGTAGAAATTAATGTGTATTCAATGATAGGAACTTTGGTTGAATCCAAACAAGTTGACATTACTGCAATACATGAAGTTTCTTTAGGAGATAATTATCCTTCAGGAGTTTACAATGTTGTTGTATCTCAAGGATCAAATGTAAAAACACTTAGAGTTGTTAAACGATAAGTACAGTTCGTCAAATCAACAGCCTTTCTAACTTTGATTAGAAAGGTTGTTCTTGACGATAAATTATAATGCAATGAAAATGAACTCATGAAATTTCCCAAACTTATTGAAAATTTTATAAAAACATTATCCATTCGTAGAGAAGAAGCCGTTATGATTTGCCTAGAGTTGAATCTCTCACTTACCGAAGAAAACATCAAAAAAGTGGAAGAAATCATTAAAAAAAGAAATTTTGGGGAATTGAGTAGTTTAAAACAAAATTAGGTCTTTTGGTTAAAATTGTAGTTTATTTTCCCAAATAAGACGGTTGATCTTTGTGATTGCCGTCTTTTTATTTTTTTAATAAACGCGCTTTCATCTTACTAAAAAATTCAGGTGTAACGCCAATGTAGGATGCCAGATGTTTTTGAGCTACTTTTTGTATTAAGGTTGGGTATTTTTTACACATTTTTTCAAATCGTTCCTCTGCTGATAAGCTCAAATTATCCATCAATCGCTCTTGGTGTGCTACCAACGAATTTTCGGCTAATATTCTAAAAAAGCGTTCTAATTTTGGAATTTCTTGATATAATTTTTGATGGTTTTCTTTGGATATGGAAATAACCTCGGCATCTTCTAAAACTTCAATAAAAAGGTTGCCAGGTTGTTCCGAAATGTAGCTGTACATATCGCCAATCC
>JACCDI010415294.1_pt1 | contig 18773 bp, 17 predicted proteins | sample 7442791 | NCBI WGS metagenome assembly JACCDI01 (sample SAMN15323434, study PRJNA562643) | freshwater metagenome | isolation source: river surface water | place: USA:Blue River Watershed | collected 2017-08-15
CTAAGAACGGAGGTCATCGTTTTGGTTGCTACTCTTTCTGGATTAGCTGTTGCATGGTGCGGCATGATCGGCTTTATTGGTTTAATGGCACCTAATCTGGTACGTATCTGCTTGGGGTCTGATCAAAAGAGGGTACTTCCCTATTCAGCAGTAGTGGGAGCCATCCTACTCTTGATTGCCGACACCATTGCCAGAATCATTGCAATCCCAGCAGAGCTTCCTGTCGGTATTTTTACTGCCCTGTTAGGCGGCCCATTATTTTTGATCCTATTGCGACAATATCGATCGAGGCTTAATTGATATGGAATTGCAATTAAAACGAGCTTGTTTGCACCTGGGAGAACAAGTATTCGGACCATTTGATTTCGCAATTAAGGCGGGTGAGCGGGTTGCGATCTTAGGTAAAAGTGGTGCTGGTAAGTCAACCATCATTCGATTGATTGCGCGCGAGCATCGCGTCAAAAGCGGTTCAATTTTGATCAATGGTACTTCGATTGATCAGTATTCATTGGCGCAGCTGAGTCGGATCCGTGGGGTTTTGCCCCAGAACACTCAGATTGCCTTTGGGTTGATGACCAATCTTGTGATTGAACTAGGAAGAGTAAGCGCTCCAAATAGCACTGATCGAGAAACGATCGTAATGCATGCGGCTCAGATGGCGTGCGCAGAGCATCTTCTCGGACGCACTTTTAATACGCTATCAGGTGGTGAGCAAGCCCGAATTCACCTAGCGCGCGTCTTTGCTCAGCTATGGGATGTATGCGATGGTCTGATTTTGGTAGATGAGCCAGTGGCAGCATTAGATCCTGGGCTACAGTTTCAATTACTCGATACGATTGATTGCTTTGCAAGGGAGAGAAACCACGCGGTGCTAGCTGTCTTGCATGACATCCATCATGCGATGGATTTTGATCGATTACTACTGGTTGAAGCTGGGCGCATCATTCAGGATTGTCCTGCAGACCATCACGTTCAAAAAGATCTAGAGCACTTATATGGAATTCGGTTAGAGCATCTTTGCAATAGTCAGGGTAGTAGTGTGCTAATTCAGGTTCGCTCATCCGCTATTCATTCATAGCAGATCACTTTCAATTGTTTGTTCGATGCCATATGATGTACTTATCAGTAACGGTGATGGAGGGAGCATGATTAATCATCTAGACCATTTGGTTTTAACAACTGCACATGAGAAAGAGTGTATTGATTTCTATACCCGTGTTCTTGGTATGACACTCGAGTCATTTATTGGCGGCTCACCACCAATTGAGCGCAAAGCCTTCAAGTTCGGACAGCAAAAGATCAATCTTCATATCAAAGGTAAAGAATTTGAACCCAAGGCGAATCATCCAACACCTGGCTCGCTCGATTTATGCTTTATTGCAGATCGCCCGCTGACAGAGGTGATTGAGCAATTAAATGCCCATCATTGGTCAATTATTGAGGGTCCTGTGGTTCGTACTGGCGCAACGATGAAAATCAATTCAGTCTATGTGCGCGACCCCGATCAAAACCTGATCGAAATTAGTGAGTTACTAAAATAGAAAATATTATTTAAGTGGCTCTTGAGTCTTTTAGTCGCTCTTGAATAAAGTAACACCAATTCGCTTGTCGCTGCCAGTATTCCCTCCAAAGCGAGCGCCAGTTCGCCTTGGGTAGGCGCATTTGACCCTCGACATCACCGTAGATATTTCTTGATTGCAAGCCATGTTTACTGCATAGGTGACGAATTGCTTGATTCTCGATCACGCAATGCATATAAAGAGTGCGATACCCACGGTTTTGGGACCATGTGATTGCTTCATTGAGCAACTGATCGGCAATGCCTTGGCGACGAAACTCCGATTTCACAATCACTCCAAACTCCACGGCATCGTCGAGGCAGGCAATATGAATCACACCTGCCCATTGACCCTCATCATGGGCAACCAGAAAATGATGACTCGCTTCGTCCTGTTTAAATTTCCCAATGAGACGATTGATGCCCTCAGCACTTAAGCTAATTCCAAAGTAGTTTCTGAGAGTCTCTGGATCTAAGGTTTTTAGCCACGATCCATACCGACTGATTTGGGTCTCTGGAAGAAAGTGGGTAAAGACTGTCATCTTAGGATCCCATCGGGTAACCTTTTCGGTTCCTTGCGATGTATGCTAAGCGAGCCTCTGACCAGGCTTGAATGATGTCTTTAAGGTATTTGATTAGGTTTTTCATTCTCTATCCTCTTGTAAAGGTATGATTTAAAAGGAAATTAACCATTTTTAAGGGTTAACCCTAGTATTACTATACGCCCTTTTTAAGAATGCTGCATGACAGCAAAATGAGGGATCGAAACCCATACTCAAAATGGGCAACGGTTTAGTCCTAGTGCGTTGATTCAGTGCATCACTAATTCATTCATTGCAGTAGAAATAACAACCTAAGGCTTTTTAATGTGGGGCAGTGCAAAATCAAAACTGATACCATCGAATGGTTGTAATTCAATACAAATAACAAGATCGATCCATGCCACATGACGTTACTCTGATTGCTACTCTTGCTGGCGGTTTCGGATTGGCTCTGATCTTTGGCATGGCTGCCTCGTATTTGAAAATGCCGCCATTGCTTGGTTATTTAGTTGCTGGAGTCATGATTGGACCTGCAACCCCTGGATTTGTGGCCGACATTGGGTTGTCTCAGCAATTAGCAGAGATTGGAGTAAAGCTATTGATGTTTGGTGTTGGACTGCATTTCTCATTTGACGATCTGATGGCCGTCAAAAAAATTGCAGTACCTGGCGCATTACTACAAATTATTGTGGTTACCGCACTTGGCTTTATGGTTGCAAGCTATTGGGATTTATCAACCATTGGCGCCATTATTTTTGGCCTTAGTTTGTCGGTTGCCAGTACTGTCGTTCTTTTACGAGTACTTGAATCAAAAGGTTTATTAGAAACAGCGAATGGCCAGATTGCAGTTGGTTGGCTCGTGGTTGAAGATCTTGTCATGGTCTTAGCTCTGGTCTTATTACCTGTATTGGCAAGTATTTATGGGGATAACGAAGCCGCTACCCAGCAGGCAAGCTCTGGCGATTTGCTGTCAATGATTGGTATAACGCTTGCAAAAGTTGCTGCATTTATTGCGCTCATGCTGGTCGTTGGGAAGCGTTTATTACCTAAGATGTTATGGTTGGTTGCAAAGAGTGGCTCGCGGGAGTTATTTACTTTGGCGGTCATTGCAACAGCAATTGGAGTCGCATTTTTCTCGGCTGAGTTATTTGATGTGTCTTTTGCGCTCGGCGCCTTCTTTGCGGGCATGATGCTGGGTGAGTCAGAGCTAAGTAAACGTGCTGCCGACGAATCTTTACCGTTACGCGATGCTTTTGCTGTTTTATTTTTTGTATCGGTTGGAATGGTTTTTAGCCCGGAAATCGTTTGGCAAGAGCCGCTTAAATTATTGATTGTGGTTTCAATCATTCTGATTGGAAATATGGCAGTAGGCATTCTTCTAGTCCTCCTATTTAATTACCCCCTTGGAACTGCTTTGACAGTCGGCGTCAGCTTGGCGCAAATTGGTGAGTTCTCCTTTATTTTGGCTGGCATGGGCCTGGCCATGAACTTAATTCCGAATGAGACCTATAGTTTGATCTTGGCCGGAGCGATTTTATCGATTGCTTTGAACTCCTTTTTATTTAATGGTATTGAGCCAGCCTTAGTTTGGGCAAGAAAGCGCTCACACCTAGCACGTAAGCTTGATGAGCGGCTCGACCCACTTTCTCTATTACCAAGTACCGTCAATCAATCGCTCTTACATAAGCAGGTGGTCATTGTTGGCTACGGTCGAGTTGGTAAAAAAGTATTTGAGAAACTCAAGGCACAAAATATTAATTGCGTGATTGCTGAAAAAGAGCGTGGCATGGTTGAGGAGCTACGCAAACAAAATATTCCGGCAGTGACTGGCGATGCAGCTGACCCCTTTGTTTTGATTCAAGCCCATATTGCCAGAGCGGCAATCTTGGTCATTGCAACAAAGGATTCGATTGATATCAGCAAGATGATTGAGACAGCACGAACCCTCAATCCTGAGGTCAAAATCTTTATTCGGGCAAGGGATTCTGAAGAAGTTGCGCTCTATGAGAAAGAGGGCTGGGGCAAATCCTTTACCCCTGAGGACGAGTTAGCAGCGCGCTTAGCCGGTGAGGTTATTGCGGAGATGGCAAAATAACTAACTTCATAACCATGATGGCGAATCCAAAAAAACGCATTTGCATTGCCGTGAGTGTTGCAGCAACGCTATTGCTAGGCGCTTGTGCTGGAGGACAATCGAATAGCGGTTTTGGTAATTCTGCGACCGCGAGCGCGAGCCCCCAAATGCTATCGAATGCACAGTTAGAGTCTTTGGTTTCACCAATTGCTTTATACCCTGATTCATTGCTATCCATCATGTTATTGGCATCAACCTATCCGCTTGAGGTTGCTGAGGCATATAACTGGCGTTCGAGTAATGCGAGTTTGCAGGGCAGTGCGCTCACAAATGCGCTCAATGCGCAATCGTGGAACGATAGTGTGAAATCGGTGATTTCATTTCCTCAGGCATTAACCATGATGGGTAAACAGTTGCAGTGGACCCAAAATCTTGGCAACGCGTATAAATTGCAACCGGCAGATACGATGAAAGCCGTTCAGGCGCTACGCAAGAAAGCACAAACCGCCGGCACCTTAAAAAGTAATACCCAAATGACCGTGAGCACCGATGCGAACGGCAACATCATTATTGCTCCGCCCAATACTGAAATTGTGTATGTCCCCAGCTATAACCCAACCCAGGTTTATGGTCCATGGCCTTATCCCGATTACCCACCATACCCAGCTTATGATCCAGCGTGGGGTGCTATGTCCTTCGGGGTGGGTTTGGCTATTGGAGGGGCATTATGGGCAACGCCCGCATGGTCAAGTGGCACCATCAATGTGAACAATAATGAGCAACGCCCGAACCGGGGCTTAGTTGGTCCCAGCAGTATTGCCAACCAACAGCGCTTATTGAATGATTGGAAAAATAACGCGACCCCTCAAGAGCGTCAAGACGCGCGCAATGCAGCGCAGCGAGCCGATAGTGCATTTCAGAGAGATGCTACAGCCCAAGAGAAGGCTCAAGCAAGCCGTCTTGACCAAGAAGGGCGCGATGCAATTGCAGCAGATCGGGCCAATCCGAATGCAACACGTGAAGCCGCTCAGGAAAATTTGATGCGAGAACAGGCCCGATACGATGAGAGTCGGGATCGCTTTGGCGGATTTCGTGGAGGCGGGTTTGGAGGGGGTCGTATGGGTGGATTTAGACGCTAATCATGCTATCAATCAAAATACGATCAATGAAAACAATGAAGATACTTTTGGTATTAGCGTTTAGCTATTTGGCACTGATTCCCGCTATCAGTTCTGGGCAAGTAAAACCGCACGATGCTTCAACTGCCGCTATGGTGGAGCTTTGCAAAGCGCGCAATGATATTGACGCTCAGAACTTTTGCTTTGGATTCGGTGAAGGGGTTTATCAGGCTTATTTAGCCAGTCGCCCCAAAGGTTCAAAGCCTAGCATTTGCTTTGCATCTAGCAACCATACGCGCGAGCAAGTGTTGGAGGATTTTCTCAAATGGAATCAGCAAAATCCCCAATTCAATCAAGAGCGGGCTGCTAAAACCCTGATCCGTTTTTTTAAACAACGTTACCCCTGCAAATAGTGGTTTATTTAGGCAATCGTTATACAATCGTTCTAGATCCCGCCGATCCTCTTTGATGAAAGGAAAAAACATGCTCCAGATGCTAATCAATGATTCAATGAGTACTACAGACAAGATCATGAAAATCGCTGGTTTTATTGGTATGGTGGTCAGCATTACCGTTGCGTTTTACTTGATCTTCTCCGCAAGTGCCCCTGACTCCAAAACTGCAGTGTTCATTTTCTCCCTGGGTTCTGGTCTTGCCCTCGGTTATTTGTCATTTGCGATCAAACAAAAATCTCGAAATTAATTAAATCGATTTATTTCTTCATGGCTCCATTGCGGAGCCATTTTATTTTTAAGAGCACTCAATGAAAAATGAAACCAAAGGTATGCTCATTGGTTTCATTGGTATTTTTATTTTCAGCCTGACCTTACCGGTCACTAAAATAACAGTTGAGGTTCTTAATCCCTATTTTTTGTGCTTTGGGCGCGCATTACTCGCTGGGATCTTGGCAGGGGCCTATCTCATCTTCACCAAAGCACCCATTCCGGATGCGAAGGAAATTCGTCAATTTGTGATTGTGGCACTTGGAGTGGTCTTTATCTTCCCCCTATTTATTAATATGGCGATGACTACCGGTGAGGCCTCTCATGCCGGCGTTATTTTGGGGATCATGCCATTGGCTACGGTCGTTGCAGGAGTGTTGCTCTTTCAAGAGCGACCGTCCTTAGGCTTTTGGATGAGCGCTTTAATAGGTTGTTTCTTGGTATGTACCTACGCATATTTAAACAGTGAAGGAGGATTTCGGTATACCGATCTCTTGCTATTCATTGCTTGTGCAGCCAATGGGATTGCCTATGCGATTGGCGGTAACTTATCGCGTACGATGAATGCCAAACAAGTGATCTCTTGGACTTTAGTGCTCTCATTGCCTATCAACTTGATTGGCAGCGTCTTCACGTTTCAAGAATCCTATTTAATGGCTGGTGCCAGTATCTGGATTAGCTTTTTATACCTTGGAATTTTTTCAATGTTTATTGGATTCTTTTTTTGGTATGGTGGTATGGCAATTGGCGGAATTTCTCGCGTGAGTCAAGTTCAATTATTGCAACCCTTTTGCACCTTATTGGCCTCTACTATTTTGGTCTCTGAACCCATTACATGGATGAACATCTTATTTGCCGGTCTGGTAATTACAACGGTCATGATCGGACGTCAAATGTTGGTGCGTCGAGGACCAGCTGTCTAATTTGATTGACGGGCGAATGGATTCAGAATATGAAATAAACCGCTAAATCAAGCCAGTAAAGGGTCTGATGGCGGTCAAGAATACAAAAAAATGCGGGATTATCCCTAGAGCAATCCCCTTGTATTCACGTAATCTGTGTTGCAAACTCTGTACGTTATCAGTTGCAAATCACTGTTAATTGGTAATGCATATTTAGGAGACTTCTGTTTTGGGCTGCTAATGCAGTCCATTTTTGTAAAGTTTATTAATTGTTCGTTTAAAGGAAAAATATGAATAAAGCTGAACTCGTAGAAAAAATTGCTGATGATGCTGAACTTTCAAAAGCCAGTGCAGAGCGTGCTCTAAACTCCGCGATTGAAAATATTATCAAAGCAGTAACGAAAGGTGACTCTGTTCAGTTAGTTGGTTTTGGAACGTTTAGCCAAGGCAAGCGCTCAGCTCGTACTGGCCGCAATCCAAAAACCGGTGAAGCAATTAAGATTGCTGCTTCAAAAACCGCAAAGTTCTCTGCTGGTAAAGCGTTTAAAGACGCTGTTAACAAGCGCAAATAATACCCATTCGGTATTGCCAAAGAAGCCGCCCACGAGGCGGCTTTTTGCTGCCCCGCAACATTCTTTGAATCCGCAAAGTCTTGTAATTCAGGTTCAATACGCTAGAATCCACAGATGCTTGAATCAATTAGCAAAAAATTCATACATTGCTTTGTAATTGCATCCATTGTCTTCGGGTGCTCTGTCCAAGCAGCGACTCCATCGTTTCAAGAAGATCTCGATGATTTTGAAGAGATTCATCTTGTCGCAGACGGAAATTCCGTAACGCTCAATTTTGAGCCGCTTGTCATTCTTTGGCAAAACGAAGATCTTGCACAAACGATTACTTCATCGCATGGAGTAACCGATGATTTTGAAAAACATATTATTCAAGTAAATATAGCTACCTGCATCGTTTTTTTAAAATACGCACTTCATACTGCTCAAGCAGGATATTTTGAGCAACCGCTTTTAGGATTTCATCAAGCCCGAGCACCGCCATCCCTGATTGGATGATGTTTTTCAGGGGGTAGGGCCTAGCTCTACATCAATTTAACCCTTGCTCGGGGACCATTACTTGTTTTTTGTTAGATCGTTTTATTGTTTACTAATCCTATGCTCAACGATTGGGCAGATTGGAGCGCAAACTCCGCCACGTGAAATGGATTTGCGACAGCTGTGGAATGAGCTAAAACTAAATAATCCCCAGTTAACTGCCTTAAGGGAGAGTTATTTATCAGCCAAAGCAGTTGCTCCTCAAATCGCAGCGCCCGCCAATCCACAATTGGGGCTCGTTTGGTCTGGTATTCCGCCAAATTCTCCTTTAGGCTTGGGCAATGCGGGGAACGTCGCAAGCGCAAATAACTCAATTTCAATCGCTCAGCCATTTCAGTTTCCAGGTAAAAAAAGCCTCGCTTCAGAAATTGCAGATACCTCAGCGGAGTCACTCTTAGCGCAAAGTGAATCGAACTACCTTCAGCTTGGCGCCCAACTTTCTACCCTTTATTACAACGCCTTATCAGCCCAAAAGCAGTTGCAGGTGTCAAAAGAAATGGTTGCACGGTTTGAATTAATCAAAAATGTGGCACGTTCTCGCTATGCAAATAATTCAGCTGTATATGTTGAATTTCTAAATGCCCAAGTAGCTCAGAGTGCAGCCTTAGCTGATCAATTTAATTTAGAGAAACAGCTGCAACTTGCTTATCGAAGCATCAATCAATTAATTGGTCGCGACCCTAGGGAGAAAATTGCTTTATCTGGTAACGTGCAGCAGGCTATTCGTTTGGTGCCCACTTTAATTGAGTTGGAAAATTACGCAGAAACCAGCCATCCGCTGTTGCGGAGCTCACAGCTTGATGTGGATGCTGCTCGAAAAGGAGTGAGTCTGGCAAAAAAAGCTTATTTGCCTGATTTCCAGGTAATTGGATCTTCCTATACACCACGAGGACCCTTTTCTTCAAATAATGGTGCACTTTATTATCAATTTGAGTTCGATATCGTCATTCCACTGTATTTCTTTATGAAAGAAAAGTATGGGGTGGAGCAGGCTATTCGTAAGCAAGCTTCTGTAGAGGCTACTAATATTTCCAACCGTCAACAAATTATCTTGGGGGTAACAAATGCCTATACGGTATTTGAGCAAACTAAGCATCGAATGCAATTTATTCGCGATAGCCAATTACCACAAGCAGATGCAGCCTACAAGGTTGCCCTGACTCAATATTCAAATAATGGGCAGGGATTCAATGATTTGCTAACTGCCCAAAATCAACTCCGAAGCATCCAAAATCAACTCACCATTGCTGAAAGTGATCTTTTGCAAGCCTATGCCGTATTGATGGTTGCTGCAGGTCGAGAGCCATTTTAGGAATTATCATGAAACACCATTTCAATCCCAAGTTAATTCAATTGTTAGAGGAATTTACTCGTGGTCTTCAGAAGCGATTAAAAGCAATCTCAGACAGCTATTGGCAGTTGTCTCCAGAAAAACGATATCGAATCCGTTTGGCTGCCTTCGCGTTTGGTATTTTAGTACTCGGTTTTGTTGCTGGTCGTCTAACTACCGTCCATCGAGTGATTAAAACTGAGCAACACGATAAAGAAATCCTTGTTGAAAAATCAGGAATGATTTCCTTATCGATGCCCGGAGTGATTTTAAATCCCGAAATTTATCAGTTCGAGAAAACAAGTTTCCAAATCGTTCCCCAAGAGATTAAAGTTCCCGGACGATTGGTTTTTAATGCTGAAAAAGGCAAAATACTAAGTGCGCGAGTTCCTGGAAGAGTAGAGCGCATCTTCGCATTTGAGGGAGCTGCGATTGATATTGGCAGTCCAGTGATTGAACTTTATAGCCCGGAGTTTAATTCGGCGCAGCAAGAATTTCTTCTAACCTATCAGACTGTCAAAATCCTGAGGGAGTCGAATTCGCTGACAAATTTACTGGCCGATGCCAAAATTACCCAGGAGGCAGCATTCACCCGATTGCGTAACTTGGGTTATGCCGATTCAGATATTAAATTGCTTGAGAAATCTGGTAAATCAAGCCCTAATCTGTTGATGCGCTCCCCACTCAAGGGTGTAGTTGTTCGGCGCAATGTGGAGCCCGGCGCAGTCGTTAATGGTGGTGATCCATTAATGTTCTTGGCTGATCCTAAAGCACTTTGGTTTAGTGGTAATGTTTTTGAGCAAGATGCACGTCAGATTGAGTTGGGCCAACGCATTCGTATTTACTTAGAGGCGTATCCAGAGCGAGAGATTATTGCTAAAGTGAATTACGTTTCGCCAACCGTGGATGCACAGTCGCGAGGAATTCTAATCAGGGCAGATATTGAAAACACAGACGGTAATTTACGCCCCGATATGTATGCCAATGGTAAATTGCAAATTGGATCCATGCAGGCTATTTTGGTTCCGCAAACCGCTATTGTTCGTGATAAGGAAACCGTATACGCATTTATTCGAACATCCCCTGAAAACTATCGTCGCATCATGGTTAAAGGTTTTGATTTTGATGGAAAACGGTTTGCGATTACCGAAGGTGTGGAGCCAAATACCGACTTATTAGTAAAAGGTGCCGTACTCCTGAACGAACGCTTTACCAAGCAGGAGTAGTCTGTGAGCCTCATCAGTTCATTTGTTCGGGGAGTGATACACAAGCGCATTATTGTTTTAGCTTGTTGTATTTTGCTACTTATTCTTGGGGTATTCGCGCTTCGATCCTTACCCATCCAGCCTTACCCTGGTGTGGCGCCTCTGACGATTCAGGCTATCTCCCAGTGGCCAGGACGAGGCACTACGGAAGTTGAGCAACAAATTACTATACCCGTTGAGAATGCTTTAGCTGGAATTCCAGGTGTGCAAACCTTTCGTTCCGTATCGCTCTTTGGTTTATCGGTTGTTACGCTAAAGTTTAATAACCAGACCGATCCATTTAAGGCGCGCCAAACCTTTATTGCGAATTTATCTAAGGTTGACTTTCCTTCGGGGGTAATTTCCAGTATCAGCCCTGATTCGGATGCGACTGGAGAAATCATGCGTTATCAGGTGGTTTCAGAATACGCGGACTCAACACGTCGTAAAACACTTCAAAACTACGAGATCTATAAAGAGTTAAAACAAACCCCTGGTGTGGCGGAAGTATCCTCGTTTGGAGGAAAAATTAAACAATTTCAAGTCATCGTCTTGCCTGAAAAAATGCAAGCAAAAGGTGTAACGCTTTCACAATTAGTGAGTGCCTTATCAAGCTCCAATGCAAATACGGGGGGAGGGCTATTACCGAGTGGTGAGCAGCAATTCGTAGTGCGTGGTGTTGGATTATTAAAAAATATCCAGGATATTAAACAGGTTGTTGTTGCGACAAATAATGGTATTCCAATCCGCATTGGCGATATCGCAGAGGTCAAAATTAGTCATGCTCCACGGTTAGGCATATTTCAGTTTGATGACAAAACCGATGAAGTTGAGGGCATCATATTCTTGCGACGTGGTGAAAATGCCACTGAAGTATTAGGCAGAGTTCGAGAAAAGATTAATCACATCAATAACCATGTACTACCACCAGGCATTGAAATCAAGCCATTTTATGATCGACAAAACTTACTCGATATTACGGTTGGTACAGTTAAACACACATTATTTTTTGGCATTTCTCTTGTCTTAGCTGTGCTTTATGTATTTCTGGGTAACTTTCGGGCGGCTGCAGTTGTAGCAGCTGTAATACCACTGGCATTGTGTTTTTCATTTATTCAGATGGATCTGTTTGATGTTCCCGCTAATTTGATTTCTCTTGGGGCAATTGATTTTGGTGTGATTGTGGATGCCGCTGTGATCGTCACTGAAAATGTGATGCGACACTTAGAGGATGGCAAGAAGCGCCTGAATCAAAGTATTGTGGTGGCAATTAGCGAAGTTCAGCGCGCAATGATTTATTCGGTCTGCATCATTATTGTGGCGTATTCTCCACTGTTTCTGATGGGTGGCGTCGAGGGAATCATCTTTAAGCCCATGGCATTCACCATGGGTTTTGCATTGATTGCCGCAATGATTCTGAGCCTTACTTTCTTGCCAGCGATGATGTCCCTAATTTTTGGCGAGACTTTTCATCATCAACCGCCCCGGTTTATTACCTCGTTATTAACCTGGTATCGACCGCTTCTACGACGCTGGATGGATAAGCCGCGAACCATTGCTGCTATTTCAGTATTTATTTTAGGGCTTGCACTATTGAGCACAACGCGGTTGGGAACCGCCTTCTTACCAACGCTTGAAGAAAATAATATCTGGCTACGAGTGACATTGCCTAATACGGTTGATTTGGATTACTCTATAAAAATTAGTAATGAACTTAGAGAGCTATTTCGCAAGCAGCCGGAGATTGAAAAGGTCGCCGTACAGATTGGTCGACCCGATGATGGAACCGATCCAACTGGGGTATTTAACCAAGAATATGGTTTATATCTAAAGCCACCTGAAAAAATGCCCAGCGGCAGCAGCAAAAAACTGCTCATTGCTAATCTCGAGGAGGAGCTGAAAAAAATTCCCGGACTCAGCTATAGCTTCTCACAATACATTCAAGATAATGTGAATGAGGCCTTGTCTGGCGTGAAGGGGGAAAACTCTATCAAGATTTATGGGCCTGATCTTGAAGTACTCGATGAAAAAGCCCAGGAAGTTTTAAAACTTCTTAAGAAGGTTCGGGGCATTGCTGACGAGGGCATCTTGAAAGAGCTTGGACAGCCCACCTTAAATATCGAAATTGATCGCGAACGTGCTGGGCGTTACAACATCGAGATGGATGAAATACAGACCTTGGTCGCTAATGCGATTGGCGGTACCCCGGTTACCCAACTTTTAGAGGACGAAAAAAGTTTTGGAATTGCAATTCGTCTTCAGGAGGATCGGCGTAATGATATTTCAGACATTGCATCACTTCTGATCGATGTCCCTGGGGGTGGTCGTATCCCGTTATCGATGGTCGCCAAGGTAAAAGTGGGTGACGGGCCATTTTTCATTTATCGTGAATATGGTAAGCGCTATATTGCAATTAAATTTAGTGTACGTGGACGTGATTTAGGAGGAGCCGTTGAAGACGCCAAGTTTCTTGTAGAGCAATCCTTACATTTACCACCAAATTATTCGATTGCCTGGGATGGCCAGTTTAATCAGATGAAAGAGGCTCAGCGTCGTCTGATGATTATTGTGCCCCTAGCGCTTTTAGGAATTTTCTTCTTGCTATTGAGCGTATTTGGCAATATCCGTGACGCCTCTATTGTCCTAATTAATGTCCCCTTTGCGGCAATTGGCGGTATCGTAGCCCTTCACTTAGCGGGTGAGACCTTAAGTATTTCAGCACTCTTTGGATTCTTATCTCTATTTGGAATCGCAGTATTGGATGGTGTGATTTTAATTTCCTTTATTAATAAAGTAAGTTCAGAGGATGAATCGCAGATGAAGGATGCGATGGTTGAAGGGGCAAGTCTGCGGGTGCGACCGGTTCTCATGACCGCATTGTTATCTGGTTTGGGTTTGCTCCCTGCAGCCTTATCCCATGCGATTGGATCGGAGGCGCAACGACCGCTGGCATTAGTCATTGTGGGCGGTATGATCACTGCAACGATCTTGACCTTGTTTGTTTTACCAGTCTTTTATGCATGGCTAAGGTCTCGCAAAGGAGGGAATCTCTATACTGTATAGATTCAATTGATAAAGTATAGAAATTGACTGTTAAAGACTTACTGATTATTGGCGACGGTTTTTCAGCTGCCGTTGCCTTGATTCATTTACTGCGTCAAGGAATCGATGCGCAATCGATCACTATCCTTGGCAGGCATTTTCCTGGACGGGGAAATGCATATGGTTGCACAAGCCCAGCATTTCGCTTAAATGTCCGTGAGGATCTCCCCATCATCTTCTCCGAGGACCCGCTGCACTTTGCCAGGTGGGCAAAAGAGCACATCAAGGACCCAGAAGCCAAAACAAGCGCTGGTTACTTCTATCGCCGCAGTAATTTTGGCGCTTACATGAATCATTTAGTTAATCACCAACTTGACGTCAAAACCCTTAATCATATTCAAGGCGAGGCAAAGCGCATCACCGGTTCCAATGACCGGTGGCGAGTGGAGCTCATGACCGGTGAGCGTATCGATGCAAAAGCAATTATTCTGGCGACTGGTAATGCCACCCCGACCTGGCCTTGCCCAGTTCGCATTGAGGAGAACTCAAGTCACCTCACCATGACCGAGAACCCATGGCCGGGTGATTACCTACATCAGATCTCTGCAAAGGATCATGTTCTTTTACTGGGGGGTGGATTAACGGCTCTCGACGCGATTAACGGCCTTGTAGAGCAGGGCCATCAGGGTCAGGTATCCGTGATTTCTCCTCGGGCATTGTTTCCACCATCGCAGGCACCATGGGCTCGAAGCAAGCAACCACAGTGGCCGCATCCAATTACTCCGGCTCGCTTAGTACGCTTCATGCGCAGCTATCTTCCCAATACGCCAGCCGATCAATCCGAATGGCAATGTGCCTGGGAAGAACTACGACCTGATCTCAATCGGATTTGGCAGGAATTCAATGCCCATCAGCGCAGAATATTGATGAAACGCTTTGGCTGGCTTTGGAATCTCTATCGATTTCGGGCTTCACCGCAAACCATTGCGGCGTTCTATCAATTGCGCGATCAGCAACAAATCGAGTTTCGGTGTGGCCGCGCCAAAGAGATTGTGATGCGTGCTGGGGCGATTCACGTAATACTAAATCATGGCGAGGTAGTTCGTGGCCAGCATTTGATTAATTGCACTGGAGTGGCGCGTGATTTGCTGCTTGATCAATTGACGCATGATGCCATTGCAAGCCCTGATGCACTCACGAGTTCGATTGCAGTTAATCCGCAGCTCGCCGTTCTCGATCCGAAAGGCAAGCCCTATCAAAGCCTTTGGATGATTGGACCAGCGACCATGGGTAGCCTAGGGGATGTGATTGCCGCAAGTGCAATTGCGAAGCAAGCAGAGCAACTCGCCAAAGCAATCCGATTAAACTGGATGCCTAGTTTATAAGGCTCATAACACTATTATGAAACGATTTCCTAAGTGCTCCCAATGCAAATTCATCATATTGGCTGCCTTACTTGTGCTGCAGGGATGTGCTGCTGTCTTTACTGATGCATCGGACGCTAATCATGTCACCTTTTTAAATAGTGCTGATGAGTCACTTGCGCAACTCACCAACAAGGCAAATGCGTATTGTGCACAGTACGGCAAAAAAGCGTTTTATCGCAAAGGGGATAATTTGCTCGTTACCGTATTTGACTGCCGCTGAGCTTACTTTGTTTTCCTAGGCGTCGGTTTAGCATTCAAAAGTTCAGGCTGCATCGTGGTATCTTCCTCGATCGATTTGCGATATCCCGGTGGATACTTACTCCAGTCATACCCTTTGCGAGCTCGCTGATAACCGTAGTCATACAGCGCCTGCATATATTTGGTATCAAATTCTTCCACATGCGGGAAAGTAAAGTCTGAGCCAATATAGGCTAGATTAAATCCCACCCGATCATCTTGCGTGATGTTGTAAATCCGATAAAGGTCCCCAAGCCCTTGGGACTGAATCAGCTGTGAGATCGCGCGACCCGCGATGCTCAGAGTGCGACGCTCAGTTTGCTGCCAATCAACATCCAGGCGCGCATTACGAATGATGTAGGCTTGGCGATTAGTATTGCGCTTCACACCAATTTCCCTCGCACGGTTTGCTGCTGCTCCTGGATAGAGAAACACCTGAGTGGTAGCGCCACCATCGACGTGCATTTCTTGGAACTCTTTGCCATCGATCATGAAATCAAACATCACGGGAGGAAAGGCTGCCGGGATCGAGGCTGAAGCTAGCAAGATCTTGCGAAACAGCTCTAGGGATTCAGGGGTGCCGACACTCGCAATTTGCCCCATATTCCAGATGACTGGGGTACCCGCATCAATATTAGTTGTGCAAATCAAAAGCCAGCGACCACGGTTGTTGTATTCATGTGCCACTTTCGTCAAGAAATCAGCATTCACATGCTTGGATATCAATTGAAACAAAGGAGAGGTATCAGCTAAACCATCGCCAAAGAAGCCAGATAAAAAGCCGCGCGACTTAAAAATATCGCTGGGCTTAACTTTGGTGTAGACCTCAGTGAGAACAGGGTCATAGTCTTTTCCTAAATAGGCAAAGGGTGCAATCAGGGCCCCGGTACTAATTCCGGTTACTAGAATGAACTCAGGGCGCGTGCCTTGCTCAGTCCAACCAACCAAAAGCCCCGCACCAAATGCCCCATTATCACCACCTCCGGATAGCGATAGGTAGTTACTTTTGCCATCAAGCACCGTTTTTCCTAAGCGCCCATTTAGTCTGTTGACATCATCAACGAAGTTATTAATCCCAGCGGAAGTGGCGATCAAATAACGTGAACTTTGCATCCCAGCAATTTGTGCACGGGTCAAATCCGAAGCCGGAACAGCGGCTTTGCGCTCTAAGGTACCGCAGGCGCTAAGCGCTATGGCGCTGAGAATGAAAAGGGTATAACGGGATAATAGTGAGCGCATAGGGAGATTCAATCAAAAAAATAAAGGGGTAAAAAGAGTTCAAGTAATAAGTAGTTTAAGGACCAGGGGAGCCACCCAAAGCAAGGTATAGATTGACTCGCTGGGTTAGCGCATCGACTTGCCCCTGACGAAAATTGATTTCAGTGGTATTCGTTTTGATCTTCTGTTGTTGAATCTGGCGTTGATCAATGCGCCCGATCACAAATTCTTGTTCGGTGTTTTGCAGAATTTGTTTTTGCTCCTTCAGTTGGAGTTGGAGTGCGATGGTGCGCTCGCGCCAGGTCATTTCACCATTGAGGGCATTCTCAACATCATTAAATGCATTTAGAACGACTTTCCCATAGTTCGCCAGCGCAGCTTGTGCCTCTGCATTTTGATAAACAATTTGTGCCTCAATCGCACCACCCTGAAAGAGGGGCATCATGACATTTGCCCCAACACCCAAACTACTACTTGGGCCACTGACCAAACTAAAAACTTGGCTATTGATATAACCAAAACCAGCAGTCAAACTGATCTTGGGAAGGCGTGCCATGCGCTTCTCAGCAGCGGCATAGAAGGCGCTATTGACACGCGCCTCGGCCGCCACAATATCGGGGCGGCGCTCCAAAATATCGGTTGGAATACCCGGTGCAACTGGGGGTGGCAGGGCAGGAAGTTTGGAACTCTTGAGCGGCTTGGCATGGGGGTATTGCCCAACCAGGATTTCCACCGCACGCAGTGCCTGATCGCGCGCCTGTTTGGCAATGAGCTCTGCCTCTTTGCTTTGAGCAGCGGTTGCTGTTGCTACCGAGACCTCAGATTTAGACGATGCCCCAATCTTCTCCCGGATTGCAGTGAGTTCGGCATAGCGTGCTGCAGCATTGGCATTCTCTTCCGCAAGGCGTGCTTGATCTTGTAACCCTCTCGCAAGCCAAACCGTTTTGGTCAAGGTTCCTACAAGCGAGAGTTGAGCCGCTTCTTGTTCCGCATTAAGGGCGCGAGCATTCTCACGCGCACCAGCGACTTGATTGCGTACTCGACCCCAGAGGTCTAGTTCCCAATTGGCACCGATGTAATAGCCGGTTAGTCCTGTACCACTCGATCCGACGCGACCACCTGTGTTGCCAACCAATCCTACACCGGGATATTGCGCACCACCTGCCGCATCGATTAAAGCCTGGGCTTGCAAGCGTCGCGCGGCCATCACCCGAATGTCGGGATTATTTTTCAATGCCTCGGCTACCAATTCATTGAGTTCTGGATCATTAAATTGCTTAAGCCACGCTTGATCGAGAGTCGGTCCGGTTATGCTTGGGGTACTAAATTGATTCGGTATTGCGACCTTAGGTAAGGACTGCTGGCGCAGCGTCTGACCCGTTAGTGGATCTTGAATGGCGCATGCACTAAGCCCCAGCGCTAGAGCACTGCTAATGCTTGTAATTAATCGAGTGCGCATCTGCCCAAACACCATTTAGTGTAACTTTGGAATGATGTAGTTGAGTTTGGTACCGACTCTTAACATCACCTTACGAATAATATGTAAGAAGGCCAAGTGATTGGTATAAACCGCACCTTCGCCCACCGCACCTGCAGGAAGCAGGGGATAGTTTTTGGTTTCATCCAAAGACAGCTTAACCGCAAAGCGATTGGCCGTAATATCCCTCAATCCAATGGTAGGTAGATTGCCGCTGACATTAAGCTGACCTTGACCCTCGGCATAAATGACGGACTCCACTTTCGCCTTGAGGATCTCGCCAGGAAGGCTTGGAATAAAAAATTCCGCCTCGTTCCCGGGCTCAATCTGATGCAACTCATTTTGTTTAAAGAGAGCATAAATTTGTGGCGTGTCTTCCATAAAAGTCATGACCGAAGAAATTGGAAAGGCTGCTACATAGGCACCCGGACGAAGCTGAACGTTGACAATGATGCCGTCAGACGGAGCGCGCATCACCGTTTGCTCGAGATCATATTGGGCATGCTTGAACTGCTCTTGCAAATCGAGTAAATCTGCTTCTGCCTTCTCGAGATCAAAGCGATTACCAGCACCCGCGGTAACCAAGCGTTGATTTTCTGAGACCCGAAGTTTTGCTAAATCCAGTTTTGCCTTAATCGAATTTACCTGAGCTTGGTATTGAGTCGCATCAATCTTAAATAGGATATCTCCCCGCTTAACACGCTGATTAATGTGTACTGGAACTTCGACGACGCGACCTTTCACCTGGCTCACAATCCCTACGCTATTACGAACAA
>JACCDI011377620.1_pt1 | contig 18769 bp, 17 predicted proteins | sample 7442791 | NCBI WGS metagenome assembly JACCDI01 (sample SAMN15323434, study PRJNA562643) | freshwater metagenome | isolation source: river surface water | place: USA:Blue River Watershed | collected 2017-08-15
AATAAAAAAGTCAATTTAGGCGGACCAGGAAAGGTAAAACCAAGAAAGACGAAACCCACGAATCGTGGCGTGGAGAAGAAACGCGCGGCGAAACGGAAAGGAAAGTGATCAGACAGCAGAACGCAGAAGGCAGAATTCATATTGTAAAAAATATACTTTGCGTTTGTCATGCTGACGCAGGAAGCATCTCATTCTCTTTTTAGTTTATGGTTTGTTGTTTATGGTTCGTGGTCAATGGCTTTTGCGTTCTGCTACTGCGTTCTGAATTCTAATGCAATTATTTATGGTTTGTTGTTCATAGTTTATGGTTTATAGCCAAAGACTTCTGCGTTCTACTACTGCATTCTGAATTCTTTTTGTTTGTGTTTGTTTTTTGGTATTTCCAGATGTATATTTGCGGTCCGATTATTGTTCACTGAACACTGAACACTAAAAAATGGGGTCGACTGGTTTTGACAGCGAGTGGAATTGATTAGTAAGCACGTCGAGCATTGTACTTTTTGCTCGTAAATCCAAAAGTACGAACTTATAAACGGCGAAAATAATTACGCTTTAGCTGCTTAATCCGAAGTTTAGTACGATTTGCCTAGTCCCGACAAGGTCGGGAAGCTAGATTCACCTCAAAAGCCTTGGTTTATGGCGGTTGATACAGGTGAACCGTAAAAGTAAACCTAGGAAAGGTAATGCTTTGAATCCTTTCTGACACTTATAAAGCTAAGCAAAAAGTGGCTGTTCTTGGCCTTGCTTTTTGTCGAAAATTCAATCAAGGAATAAGCGTGTAGAAAGCTATTTGATTGCTTGTTTGGACCCGAGTTCGATTCTCGGCGACTCCACGAAAATGCTTTCATTTGAAACTAAAAACCTGTAAATCGTATGATTTACAGGTTTTTACGTTTTATCAAACTATCGAATTTTGCTATAAATCGTTATGTATTAGGGTGCAAAATCGGGTGCCAAAGAAAAAATCAAAAAAGGCACCCGAATTCTCTGCGAACACCAGTATTGTAAGGTGTTCACAAAATGAACATCTTGTACAAAAACGAGCGAAAAACGACATTTAGTAAACAAAAAGTTACCACATTATGAAAGCAAAAATCGCAATTCTATTCTACACCAAAATTTCAAAAACCTTGAAAAGTGGTTTATCACCTATCTACATGCGAATAACAGTGAATGGAACCCGCATAGAAATCAACACATCCAAATCGGTTGACATTACAAAATGGTCGCCAGAGGCAGGCAAAATGAAAGGCCAATCAGAAGAAGCTAGGACAATAAATAGTTATCTCGACATTCTAAAAAATAAAGTTTATGAGACCGAAAAAGACATGATAAATAATGATATTTTAATTACTGCAGAATCATTCAAGAACAAATACCTCGGAATTGAACAGCAGCAGTTAATGCTAATCCCAATCTTTAAGGAACATAACGAGCGGATGAAATCTTTAGTCGACAAAGAATACTCATACAATACCTATAAAAAATACAAAACGATATTAAGCCATACAGAAGAATTCCTCCAGTGGAAATTCAAAATCAAGGATATTGAAATCAAAAAAATCAACCTCAGCTTTATCAATGAGTTTGACTACTTTTTAAGAAGTGCAAAAAACTGCAACAACAATTCTACCATCAAGTACATTCGAAACTTTGGCAAAATAATAAAACAATGTTATGCCAATGAATGGATTGACAAAGACCCTTTTCTCAACTTCAAAGGCAAAGTAAAAGAGGTTGAGCGTCAGTTTTTATCGCAAGAGGAAATCGACGCTATCATGAACAAGAAGTTCTCAATCGACAGATTAAACCAAGTCAAGGACATTTTTATTTTCTGCTGTTATACTGGTTTGTCCTACATTGATATCTTCCAATTAAAATCAAGTGATATTGAAATTGGTATCGATGGGAATAAGTGGATTTTCACTCATCGTCAAAAAACGGATACCGCTTCACGTATTCCGCTTTTAGATATTCCTTTAGAGATAATCAAGAAATACGAGAATCATCCCAAATGCCTAAACGAAAATAAAGTACTACCCGTTTTTACCAATCAAAAAATGAATAGTTACTTAAAGGAAATAGCGGACTTGTGTGGCATAAAAAAGGAACTTACCTTCCACATAGCTAGACACACCTTTGCAACCACAGTCACGCTGACTAATGGGGTTTCAATTGAAAGTGTGAGCAAAATGCTCGGCCATCGCAGTTTAAGAACTACGCAACATTATGCCAAAATATTAGATCAAAAAGTAAGTAATGATATGCTAGCCCTAAAAAATATTCTCGCTAATAAAACTGAATTGCAAGCAAATCAAAAAATCGGATAACATTTTTTTTTATAGTATTTATACTACATATCATTTTTTTTTATAAATTTGGCTTATACTATATAAGCCAATTTTTATTTATGCACGCCATCCAAAACGAATTCTTCAGACAAATAGATATTGTCATCGATGAAATCAAAAGAAACTCTATCGACTCAATTTCTGCAACAAAAAAGATCGTCGAAATTTTAGGAGATAAAATAAATGAACTTCGTGAATCCCTCTCTTCCCACGAATTTCAATCTATTGCAGATGAAATCCATTTTTTTAAAGAGCAAAAACCTCGGTTAATAGCCAAACTCATCTACCACAATCTCATATTGGAAATCGAATCAAATTTACCATTAATCAAAAAAGATAAGATTGAATTTATTGAGATGATGCTCTATGAAATTTCACTTTATACAAAAAGGAATAAAGTATTTTACGAGTACTATCGCTCTAATGCAACATACAATGATGAAAAGTATTTCACTCGCTTTCGAAATGGCAAACTAAATTACTACGAAGCACATATTCTCAATTTCGATATTCGATTTTGCACCTCTCACGATTACAATGTATCACAATTCATGGCCAATGAAATGATCGTGGCTCATTTAGAAGAAAAACTGCACTATTTAAATAACAATATTCCCAGCGCGGTGACAACCAACACAAGTCTAAAATGGACCGGTAGTCGCGTTGATATGGTTGAACTAATCTATGCGCTACATGCACAAAAAGTTTTTAATCATGGAAACACCGACATCAAAGAACTGGCAAATCTCTTTGGTCAAGTTTTTAGCATCAATATTGAAGAGGGTATCTACAGAAGTTACCTCGACATCAAAGCAAGGAAAACAGAGCGAACTAAATTCCTAAACGCATTGATTGAGAATTTAATTACCAAGATAAAAGAAGATTAAGCCTAATTTCCCAACCTAATCAGGTTGGGAAATGACTTAATTTTGATCTTTATTTCTCATAAATTGGCAATTATCTGGTAGTTCAATTACCAACAAATTTTACTTTAGTCTCCTAAAACGCCCTATTTTAGTGGTATTTACTTCGTTTTGATAAAAAATCATTCCCAACTTGGGAACAGGTTGGGAAAAATTTCCATCCAAACGTTTCAAATTTGCTCCATAACAATTTAATCTCCTCCATTATGGCAATTGAAGTAATCACTCGCGAAGACCTAAACGAATTCAGAACCCTTTTATTAACTGATCTAAAAGAACTCTTCTCAGGCAATAAAGAAGAACCTAAACAATGGCTTAAATCCAAAGAAGTGCGAAAGCTCTTAAATATTTCTCCAGGCACTTTACAAAACATGCGGATCAACGGCACACTCTCTTATACCAAAATCGGCGGCATCATGTACTATTCATCCAAAGACATCGACAAAGTCCTCGAATTCAACAAAGTCAACGCAAACCCAAATTTGTTTAAATAGACAGTCATTGCGAGCGTGAGCGAAGCAACCTCATCGTAACAATCTCAGTCACTCAGCAACTCCAAAAAAATGAACTACATCAAACACCTCACCGGATTCTTCGATCGCATCCTCAAAGACCGACACCTCAACCCAACACACATCAGTCTATACATGGCGCTATTCCAGTACTGGAACGTAAACCGTTTCCAAAACCCCATAAGTATCACACGCGACGAAATCATGCGCATTAGTAAAATATGCTCCAAAGCCACTTACCACAAATGCATGAAAGAACTAAACGACAAAGGGTACATTAAATACGAACCATCATTCAACCCATTTAAAGGCAGTATGGTCATTCTTTTTAACTTCTCAGACGACCTAAAGCCCACCACTAAAAAGACAGCAAGCAGTTCAAATAGTGTATCAGCAAATGAACAAGCAGTGAACAAGCTCTGTACAAGTAGTGAGACAGGTACTGAACATGTTGTTGGTACCTTCTATAAACATAATATAAACAATACAAACTTTTCAAACAATTTAAACTTGAATGAGCAAAATTTTTTTGAAAATGAAAAAATAATTTTTGAAAAAGTTGAAAAAGAAAAAAGTTCCGCGAAAAAAGAAAAAGATTTTGTCACTCCAAGTCAAGAAGACGTAAAACAATTTTTCCAACAAAACAATTTCCCCGAACTCGAAGCCCAAAAGTTTTTCAACTACTTCTCCAGCAACGGTTGGTTAGTCGGTGGCAAAACACCTATGGTCTACTGGCAAGCCGGCGCCCATAACTGGATGCTCAATTTCGACAAGTTCAACACTACCGAACCAATAATCAAAACAAATCATCTAACTACCACCACCGACAAAAACTATGCTGAACCGCTTTAACTATAGATTTGAAGATGTCGAAAGACATCTTCTGCGCCTTTATTACCGCAATCCAAATAAACACATCGCGAACCTTGCGTAAACTTAGCGCCTCCTATGTTTGCAAAAGAGAAAATAGTAGTAGCTACAAGATTTAAATTTGTAAAATTAAAGTGAAAGAGAATGAGAGAACATTTGCGCCTAAATAGTTTAAAGAGACATATTCTCGCAAAGATATATCCTCATTCTTTTTTATCTTTTAGAGTCTGAACAGAATGTAAGGAATTGAGCAATGCTTAATATCCAGAATATCCAATCAGGAGAAAAGACGAAGGAGGATTCATCACTTTATGTATTAATTTAAAAAAGTAAAGATGAAAAGAGTATTAAAACAAGTTGCTGGTATTGATGTTGCCCAAAAAGAGTTAGTAGTTACATTAGGACGTATGTTTGATGATTTTACAATTGAACTATTTAGTCACAGAGTTTTTAAAAACCATGATTCTGGAATTAAATCATTAGTTGATTGGGTAAATAAATTAGCCGATTATGAAATTCCTGTTCGATATGTGATGGAAGCAACTGGAGTATATCATCAAAAGTTTGCTTATCACTTAGTGAATAATGGATATGAAGTAAGTATTGTATTGCCTAATAAAATAAGTAATTATATACGAACAATAGAATTAAAAACCATAACCGATAAAAGCTGCTCTCAGGCCATTGCACAATTTGGACTAGAACGAAAATTAGACAAATGGTTAAAACCTAAAAGTATTTACAGAGAGTTACAACAACTCACGCGTGAGAGAGATCAAATAGTTCAAGAAAGGAGCATAATTAAAAACCAATTACATGCTGAAAATGTTGAAGCCAATCCAAATCAAAGAAGCTTGGATAGAATGAGTTCAAGAATACTATTTTTGAATTCTCAAGAAAAAGAAATAAAAGAGGATATTGCTACTTTAGTGAAAATGAATCCAGACATCAAAAGTACAATAGAAAGAATAAAAACAATACCTGGAGTTGGTGAACTAACAGCGGTAATTGTTTTAGCCGAGACCAATGGATTTGAATTAATTAGAAATAAATCACAATTATCTAGTTATGCAGGACTTGATGTTAAAGAAAAACAATCTGGAACTTCTGTAAAAGGTAAGGCAAGAATATCAAAAAAAGGAAATCGAAATCTAAGGAAAGCAGTACACTTGCCTGCATTAACAGCAGTGAAATGGGATGACAATTTTCGGAATGTTTATGCTAGATTAGTTTCAAAACACGGAATAAAAATGAAAGTTTTAGTAGCTGTTCAGAGAAAAATACTTGAGCTAATTTATATCCTATTCAAAAATGAAACTGTTTATGATAAACAATATATAACAAAAAATAGCGTGCAAACACAAATGGTTTAAACACGCTATAGAGACTAGTTTGAAACTGTCTTGAAAAACAAAATTAATAAAAATTAAGATTTTAGTTGGAAATCAACACAGAATCTTTGCGGTTAAACATTAAAATCATGAACGAGCAAAAATATTCCTACCCCGAAATCATTACCTGGCTCCAAACCAAAGGTCAAGAACTCTATGGCACCAACTTCCAAATCATTGAAGAAGATCATCCAATCATTTTCAAACTCATTGCCTATTTCCTCAAAGACGAAGCTACTTGCCATCAATTCAACATAGACCTCCAAAAAGGTATTCTCCTTTCCGGTCCAGTTGGCTGTGGAAAAACCTCACTCATGAACCTCATGAAATACCTCACGCCAATCGAACATAAATTCAGCATCAAACCCTGTCGTGACATAAGTTTCGAATTCATTCAAGACGGCTACAGTGTCATCCACAAATACTCCAAAGGCCGCTTATACGAATCCGATTCCAAAATTATATGTTTCGACGACCTCGGACTAGAAAACAACCTCAAATACTATGGTAACGAGTGCAATGTAATGGCAGAAATAATACTCAGTCGCTACGATATTTTCATCAGCAAACACGTCCCAACCCACATCACCACCAACCTATCCGCCTCCGAAATCGAAGCCGTCTATGGCAACCGAGTCCGCAGCCGAATGCGTTCAATGTTCAACCTCATCGCCTATGACAAATCTACACCCGACAAACGCTAAACCCTATGAAAACCTATCCCAAAGCGCAGCTCCTTACCGCAAAACATAACTATACCTCTATGTGTTTAAAAAACATCCCGAGCAAAGCGAGAACAGCAAATACTTTTGTGCCTTTTGTGTTTCAAAAATCCGACCCAATCCGCGATGCGAAGCATCAGTATAATCAGCGGCCCAAACCCTGAGCAAAGCGAAGAAACTTAAATGACCTTAAATGCCTTATATGGTTCAAACCTCAACTACAGTAGAAAATCTTAAACCCAAAACATTAAACCATGTACAAACTAACACCAACAACCCACAAAAAAATCACCTCCTTCTGGCGCTGGTTCCTCAACCACGAAATAGAAATCCTAAAAGCATTACTCTACCAAGAAAACTACAATGATATCTTCACCAATCTCAACAAAAAACTCAACACCATCTCATCCCAAATCGGCTACGTCATTAAAGACACCGACAAGCAAAACCAAAAACTCAAAATAATTTTCACCGCTCACGGCAATAAAAAGTTAATGCCCAAAGTCGAAGGCATTACTCAAAATGCACCCAACTTCATCCATTGGGAAGTTGAAAGCTTCATTAAACCAACTGAAGACATCGAAAAATTCAAACAAGGTCTTGACGATGCCTATATTTTCCCCGACTTCGAACTTAAAACCAGCGAAGCCTATTTCTCAATCTTAGATTTCAACATAGAAAAGAAAAAACTAAACCTCATCGTTTACCTCAAAAACTACCGCTTCCATTTTGATAACGGTTTTCTTCAAGAAGCCGTTTACATAATGATCGAAGATTTAGTGGGTGAAATGGCAGTAAAAAAACATATTAGTTTTGTACAGTTAGCGCAGCTGTCAAATAATCCTAAAAACTTGATTAGGTTATATGAACTTCAGGAATATATTGAAAGATTGAATTTACTAAACAGGAAAAACAATTCTTTTTTATATTGATTACGGGAAACAGTAAAATTTAAAAATTAATCTTTACTAACTTTGTATTTAAGTGACTTTTTCATCATGTAATACAATAAATTAAATTTTTGACCCTGATTTGTTAACTTCAACTTCTATCCATTGTAAAAATTTGATATATTTGGTAAGTTTGGAAAGCAATTCGATAAAAAAACAATGAACAAAACTCAAATAGAAAAAAGCCTTGATGAACTAGTAAAATCGATAGATAAAGAAAACTTTATTTATGATTTACTTGTGGCTTATGGTATTTCAAGAACATCTATAACACGTTTAAAGAAAGGCGATTTCAATTTATCAAAAGTTGAAGGCGAAGTACTTTATAAAAAGAAAGTACTGTTTAAAGAGGTTGCAACAGATAAACTTTTTGCCACTATTGATGAATTGACTAAAAATGAAGAAGACTTAAAGCACAATCCTCGTTTTGTAATTGTTACCGATTATAAAACACTTTTAGCCAAAGATACTCGAACAGGTTTAACGCTTGATACACCCATTTTAGAAATCAATAAACGATATGATTTCTTTCTTCCGTGGGCAGGTCAAGAAAAATACCAATCCAAAAACGAAAACCATGCCGACAGAAGAGCTAGCTATGAAATGGCTAAACTGTATGATATTTTGGTTCATGAAAACCCAAATATTTATGAAGATGGCGGACACAATTTAAACATCTTTCTATCGCGTTTATTGTTTTGTTTTTTTGCTGAAGATACTGGTGTTTTTGAAGAAGAAGGTATTTTTACCAATACATTAGCCCAACACACCAAAGTCGATGGCAGTGATGTTCATTTGTTTTTAGACAGATTATTTAAAGTATTAAACACTGATGATAACAGCCACGAACCAGCATATTTACAATCCTTTCCTTATGTAAATGGCGGTTTGTTAAGAGATACTATTGTTTCTCCAAAGTTTTCTTCGAAAGCTAGGAAGATAATTTTAGACTGTGGTGAATTAATATGGTCTGAAATAAATCCTGACATATTTGGTTCAATGATTCAAGCAGTAGTAAACCCTGCATATCGTAGTGGTTTAGGAATGCACTATACATCCGTGCCTAATATCATGAAAGTAATCGAACCTTTATTTTTAAATGAACTTCGCGAAGAGTTTGAAAAAAGCAAAGGCAAACCCAACCAATTAAGAAAACTAATTTACAGAATTTCTAAAATTAAAATATTTGACCCCGCCTGTGGAAGTGGTAACTTTTTGATTATTGCATATAAAGAATTGCGAAAATTAGAAATTGAGATTCTACAAGATATTTACAATACCGAAAGTCAAGTTTCTATTGTTTTTACCGAAATAAAACTCTCGCAATTTTATGGAATAGAATTAGATGATTTTGCTCACGAAATGGCAATTTTATCATTGTGGTTGGCAGAACACCAAATGAACAAAATATTCATAGATGAGTTACACGATTATGGTAGAGCCAAACCTATATTGCCTTTAAAAGAGGCAGGACACATTACCCAAGGCAATGCCACAAGAATAGATTGGAATTTAGCTTGCCCAAAAACTGATAAAGATGAAGTGTATATTTTAGGGAATCCACCTTATTTGGGTTTTAAAGGTTGGGATAAAGAGCAAAAAAGTGATGTTGAACTTGTTTTCAATGGAATGGGAAATATGCAAAGGTTAGATTATATAGGATGTTGGTTTAAAAAAGCAACTGACTATATTGTTAAACTTAACTCAAGTTTTGCATTTGTTTCAACAAATTCAATATGTCAAGGAGAACAAGTATCTCTATTATGGCCATATATTTTTAATAAAAATTTAGAAATATTTTTTGCACACTCATCATTTAAATGGAATAATAATGCAAAATTTAATGCAGGTGTTTCAGTAGTAATTATTGGCATTAAAAATAAGGGAAAAGAAATATTAAAAAAAATCTACTCTAATAATCAGATATTACATGTTAATAACATAAATCCATATATATCAGGTGGTTCAAATATTTTTATCAATTCAAGGACTTCTGCAATTTCTAATTTACCTGAAATGTCTTTAGGCAGTAGTGGAATTGATGGAGGCTATCTTATTCTATCTAAAGAAGAAAAAAATGAGTGTATTGTATCGGATAAAAATTCACATAAATTCATTAAACCATTTTTGGGAGGCAATGATTTTTTAAATGGTATAGAAAGATACTGTTTATGGATTGATGATGAAGATGTTGAAGAAGCATTAAAAATTGAATTTATAAAAAAAAGGATTGACAAATGTAAAGAATATAGAATGAATGCAGGTCGTGATGCAAAAAAAGCTGCATCTGTTCCCCACAGATTTTTTTACAGAAAATTTCAAGAAGGCATTCCTTTAGTTGTTCCATTTACTAGCTCAGAGAATAGATTTTATTTACCAGTTGATTTTGCTAAAGAAGAAACTATAATTAGTAATGGTTTATTTGTAATTTACAATGCTGAACCCATAATATTGGGATTATTATCGTCAAAACTACATTGGATTTGGACAATAGCAATATCAGGAAAACTAGAAACAAGAATTCGATATTCAGTAAATTTAGTTTATAATACTTTTCCATTTCCAAAAATAACAATCAAACAAAAAGAAATCATCAATCTGCATGTTTTTGAAGTATTAGATGAACGAGCCAAATATCCTGAAAAAACATTGGCACAATTATATGACCCAGATAAAATGCCAGTTGGTTTAAAAGAAGCACACCATCAATTAGACCTTGCCATAGAGCGTTGTTATCGTTTAAAACCTTTTGAAAGTGATACCGAGCGATTAGAATATTTATTTAAAATGTATGAAGAAATGACCTCTAAAAATAGCTTGTTTCAAAAAGAAAAGAAAACCAAGAAAGGAAGTAAAAATACCTAGTGACAATTTGTCCCCACAAAGGATATAAAAATAAAAGGGTACAAATTGTAACCGATTGAAATAGTAATTTTAAAAGATAATTTTATGCCAAAAGAAATAGCTGTTTTTCAAGACAAAAAAATACGTAGAGCGTATGATACTGAAAACGAAAGTTGGTATTTTTCGATTATTGATATTATAGAAACGCTTACAGAGAGCAATAATCCCCGAGATTATTGGTTTAAAATGAAAATTCGAGTAAAAACGGAAGATGGTTTTGAACTGTCGACAATTTGTCGACAGTTGAAGTTGAAAGCCAGTGACAATAAAATGCGAGTAACCGATGTTGCTGATGTTCAAAGCATTTTTAGAATTATTCAGTCTATTCCATCGCCCAAAGCCGAACCTTTCAAACAATGGTTAGCAAAAGTGGGTTATGAACGCATACAAGAAATTCAAGACCCAGCACAAAGTATAGATCGCGCTAGAGAAAACTGGAAACAACACGGACGAAGCGAAAAATGGATTCAGCAACGCATGATGGGACAAGAAACCCGCAACAAACTGACCGATTATTGGAAAGAAGCGGGGATTGAAGAGAAACAAGATTTTGCCATTTTAACCAACATCATTCATCAAGAATGGACAGGACTTTCGGTTAAGAAACATAAAGAAGCAAAGGGATTAAAATCGCAAAATCTGCGAGACCACATGAGCGAAGCCGAATTGATTTTTACCGCATTAGCCGAACTTTCTACCCGACAAATTGCCGAAAACGACGAAGCAAAAGGATTAGTTGAAAACGCAAAAGCCAGTAAAAAAGGAGGTGCAGTTGCCAAAAATGCAAGATTAGAATTAGAACAAAAAACAGGAAAAAGCGTGGTAACAAGCGAGAATTTTTTGCCACCAAAGAAAAAGGATTTACCTAAGTAATAAAGAAACTATATTATTTCTAAAAAAAAATAAAAGCAAAATAAAATCGAAAATAAAAGCCGCAAACGCTTGATATTGTACACTATTTTTATTGTTTTGCAATAAATAAAATGAAAAATAAATTATGCCAGATATAGTTCACGTAAAATACAACCAAACAGGTAAAAGTAAAAAGACTAATGAGTTTGGCATGAGAGAAATGCAAGAACGCGCTTTTGAAGCACGTACTGCACAGTATCTTTTAATCAAAGCTCCACCAGCTTCTGGAAAATCGAGAGCATTAATGTTTATTGGTTTAGACAAACTAATAAATCAAGGCATTAAAAAAGTAATTGTAGCAGTTCCAGAGCGTTCTATTGGTAGTTCATTTTCAAGAACTGATTTAATGAAAGATGGTTTTTTTGCCAATTGGGAACCAAACGACCTATACAATCTTTGTACTCCAGGTGGTGAATCGAGTAAAGTAAAAGCATTCAATAATTTTCTTGAAAGTGATGAAAAGATTTTGATATGTACACATGCTACTTTGCGTTTTGCTTGTGAAGGTGTTGATGAAAAGAAATTTAATGATTGTGTGATTGCTATTGATGAATTTCACCACGTATCAGCAGATGGCAATAATCGCTTAGGTGAAGTGTTGCGTTCCATTATGGCAAAATCAACTGCACATATTGTAGCCATGACAGGTTCTTATTTTCGAGGTGATAGTGTTCCTGTTTTATTACCCGAATTAGAAGAACAATTTACTAAAGTAACCTATAACTACTATGAGCAATTAAATGGTTATGAACATTTAAAATCGTTAGGAATTGGTTATAATTTCTATCAAGGAAGATACTATAAACCTCAAGAAGACACAGGTGTTTCTGCAATTGCTGAAGTTTTAAAAGAAAACCAAAAAACAATAATTCATATTCCAAGTGTAAATTCAGGTGAATCATCTAAAGATAAATATGAAGAAGTAAATCATATTATTGAAGCAATTGGAGATTTGGAGTATCAAGATTCTACAACTGGTTTATTATATGTTCGTAGCATTAAATCAGGTAACCTTTTAAAAATAGCTGATTTAGTTAATGACAATCAAAAAGAAAGAGATAAAATTCAGGAATATTTAAGGGTTTCAAATAATGCTGAAGATGTTGATATCATCATTGCTTTAGGTATGGCAAAAGAAGGTTTTGATTGGCCTTATTGTGAACATGCATTAACAGTAGGTTATAGAGGTTCATTAACCGAAATTATTCAAATTATCGGAAGATGTACTAGAGATAGCGAAAATAAAACACATGCGCAATTTACAAATCTAATTGCACAACCTGATGCAGAAGATGGAGAAGTAAAATTATCAGTAAATAATATGCTTAAGGCTATAACGGTTTCTTTATTGATGGAACAGGTATTAGCACCAAATTTTAAATTTAAACCCAAATTTCCAGATGATGATGAATCAGATGATGATGAAGGCACTATAAGAATAAAAGGATTTAAAACGCCAACTTCGCAAAGAGTTAAGGATATTGTAGAATCGGATATTAACGATTTAAAAGCTAAAATTCTTCAAGATGATAAAATGATCAAAGCACTACCAGGCAATGTTGACCCTGAAGTAATTAATACCGTTTTAATACCAAAAATCATTCGAAAAACCTATCCAGATTTAACCGAAGAACAAGTTGAAGAGGTTAGACAATATGTAGTAGTTGATTCTGTAATTAAAAACAGCACGATTGAAACGCAAGGTGATAAACGATTTATTAGAATGGCTGATAGTTTTGTAAATATTGATGATATTGACATTGACTTAATTGATCAAATAAACCCATTCCAAAAAGCTTTTGAAATATTGTCCAAATTCAGTCACTGCATCTGTATTCAGAGCTATACAAGAGACTATTGATGCCACAAGAATTGAAATGACCGAAGAAGAAGCTATTATTTTATGGCCACAAATAAAAAATTGGAGAGCTAAAATGGGTACTGAACCTAGTATTCAATCTTTTGATCCAAAAGAAAAAAGAATGGCAGAAGCAGTTATTTTTTTAAGAGAACAATTAAGGAAGAAAAAGGCAAATGAGTAAAAAGAAAATAACATTAGATGATATTTTTAATGATGATGAATTTGGACTATTAGAATCAAAGGCTAAAGTTTCCAATGTAAAATCAGAAGATGAGCGCTTAATTGATTCGTTCCAAGAAATCAATGTCTTTTACCAAAAAAACAATAGAGAACCTAAAGCAGATGTTTTTGTTGTATCAGAAAGAAGTCTCGGTGTTGTTTTAAAAGAATTAAGAAAGAACAACAAGAAAATTGAAATATTAAAAACATATGACACTTATAATTTATTGGGTAAAGTAACTATTGAGATAAATACTATTGATGATATATTAAATGATGATGAATTTGGTTTATTGGATACAGATGATACATTAGATATTTTCAAACTTAAAAATGTATCAAGTTCTAAAGATAGAGAAGAAACTGATTTTGTTTCTCGAAGAAAGCCAATAAAGGATGAAGAATTTGCGCCATATGAAATCGCTTTCAAAAAAGTGCATCAAGAGTTAAGAGAAGGAAAAAGAAAGCTAATAGAATTTAAAGTCGTAGAACAAAACCTTGAACAAGGTAATTATTACTTGTTAGATGGAATTCTATTGTTTTTAGAAAAAGATGGTATAGAAGAGAGACAAATTAAAGATAGAATCAGAAGAGACGGTAGAACAAAAATCATTTTTGAAAATGGAACTGAAAGTGATATGTATTTTCGTTCATTAGCAAAGGCATTATATAAAAATGGTAGAATAGTTTCTGAAACTGATTCTGAAGCTGAAAATGAATTGTTTAAGAACGCTAATATTGTTAATGAATCTGATTTAGAAACAGGATGGATATATATATTACAATCAAAATCTACTAACAAAAACATCTCAGAAATAAAGGATTTATACAAGATAGGTTTTTCAAAAACAGACGTTAGAGATCGAATTAAAAATGCTTCAAAGGAACCAACTTATTTGATGGCAGATGTTCATTTAGTAAGTACATACAAGTGTTACAACGTTAATCCTCATAAATTTGAACAATTATTACATAGATTCTTTGCTGAAGTATGTTTAAATGTAGATATCCACGATGACAAAGGAAGAAGAATCACACCAAGAGAGTGGTTTGAAGCACCTTTACCAATAATAGATAAAGTTGTTGATTATATTTTGGATGGTTCAATAGTTAACTATAGATATGATTCAAAAAATAAAATGTTAATTCATCACTTGTAGGCTCTATTTTAGTATCGCTTAGTAATAGTTTCTTGTCTGATTTCAAAAAAAATGACATTAAATTATGCAATAATTTCTACAGAATTTATCAAAAAAATTCTCGCTTGTAAAAACTTCAATTATGTTTTGAGTTTTATTCTTAGAGAAAATTCTTCCTATTTTTCGACCTATCTCTTTAATGTAATTTGTTTCTTTTGCGTTATCATAATAATACGTATTTAAGGATTTTGAAAATACTTTTAAATTTTTGTCCAAATTAGTACACGTTTTTGATAATGAAATAGACTCTTAGAATAGTTTTTTTGTTTTTTTTCTAATTATAAACCCATATTTATAATGTTTATAATTTGCTACTAAAACTAATTCTAGTAACCTAACTCAACAAGAAAACGTTTAATTTTTTTTTCTAAATCATTACCAGAAACGAATCAATCATTCAAATTAAGATTTTATTAAAAATAAAAAGTTGAACCTCACAGTATGTCATTAAATTGCATTTTATTGTACACATTGATTTATAAAATCAGTAGCAATAACTATCAATCAATGTAAGGCTTGTGCTTTTCTTTTCATATTAATAAATTGAATTGACTAGGCATTGCAACCAAAGCACTAGTCTCACTTTATGTTAATTTGAACTTAATAATGTCAATTTTCAATAAATAGACTACTTTTTAGAATTAAGATTGAATTTTTGTCTTTCTACATTTGTTAATAAAATTACACAATTAAACCATGATTACACATAATATTCTCATTTGTGATGAATTTCCACTTATTAACATTGGCATGAAAATAGTTATAAAACAAAAGCATCCTTATTGTAAATATACAGAGCCAATAATTTTGCAGATGCTTTAGGCTTATTGAGTACACTAGCGTTTGATATTTTTTTTATTGATATTAGTAAAAATGGTTTTAATGAGTTTTCTATATTAAAGAAAGTGAAAATCATTCAACCTGAGATAAAATTAATAGTATTTTCTTTCTTTAATGAAATTGATTTTAAAGAACGGTGTTTTAAGCATGGTGCCAGTGCTGTGTTGAATAAGACATGTACAGAGGAAAGTTTACAACAGGTGGTTAATATCTATCTTTTTGGAGGTAGTTTTTTTAGTAATAAAATTAAATTATTCCTAGAGGTAAGACCCACTATTAAAAAAAGTAATTTAATTTCTAATACTGTTGATACTCTTTCATCGCGAGAATACGAATTGGCTCTACTGCTTATTTCTGGAGCAACAGGAATAGAAATTGCAAATAAACTAAAAATAGCCACGACGACGGTTAGTACTTATAAAAGAAGAATTTTGATTAAAACAAGTACTAAAAATATTTTACAATTGGAAAAAGTTTTTAAAGGGCGTAATAATTTAAATACTTTGTAAATTTAACTGTAAATATTAACAGGGCTTAAACACTTACTATTTTAACTTAACCACAATAAAACGAAGTACAAAAAGCGAAAAACCCTGATAATATTCTGTCAAAAACTAACCCTACAGAAAGTTTCTCTTTAAAATCTAAGACGACTTTTTTATTTCTAATTTTTTTTCAAACTTATCCAACCTTTCTCTCAGCCAATAAATTGTTTCAGTACGAGGCAAGAATAAATCAAATACATATACATTTTCAATATGTGGTGTAGAAAAATTATTTTTTTTTAGACTTGAACTAATAATTAAGTTTTTAATTTTTTCTCTAAATATTTCAATTTTTAGAAAATCATCATAATCATTTACGATAATTATACCTGCAAAAAAATTATTCATATCAATTTTTTCCAAATCTTTAGAGCGAGCACAACATACTATGAAATATTCATTTCTAAACTTCTTACGAATTTCAGCAGCTATTCCATGGGATGAATCATAAATAAAAAGCTTTTTGGGAATTAAATTTATGTCTATTTTTTTTTCAACACAATTTTGACATTTAAAAACGATATTCATGTTTATTACTTTATACCAAAATTATTTAATTTTTAATACAAAATAATCTCTAAAATTGCCCGCTTATATTGATAATTGCTAAAAATTAGAATTGAATCAATATGACCCACTGCCATTGATTTTGTTTATTCTAACCAAATTACGAAATGCTTCAGGAGTGGTGTTAGTTATTTTCTTGAAAGCGTTAATAAAATTACTGTGACTTTGAAAACCTAATTCAAACGAAATTGAGGTAATAGGCATACTATCGTCCATGAGTAGGATTTTAGCCTTTTCAATTTTACGTGCCAAAATATATTGATATGGTGTAACACCAATTAATTTGGTGAATACTCGAATAAAGTGGTGTTCTTTCCAATTGGTAATTGACGCCAGAGTACTAAGTTCAATTTTTTCGTAGAGATGATTATTGATGTAATTAATGGTGTTTTTGATTCGGTAAGGAATATCATCAATAATCTCAACATTCGATCGCAACACATCAATATTTCGGTGCTTGAAATTATTCAATGCCAAAAAAACTATGCTTTGTAAATCATTAGCCTTAAAAGGTTTTACCAAAAATCCGTAGGGTCTTGTGTCTTTGACATTATCCAAAGTTGCTTTGTCGGAATACGAAGTGAGGTATATAAAAGGAATAGTATCTTTATGAAGTAAATATTTGCCCAAATGTGTACCATCTTTATCTGTTTTTAAATTGATGTCCAACAACACTAAGTCAAAGTCTTCTTTTTCGATTCTTTCCATTGCTTCTTCAACCGTTTTTATATTGATAATTACATCATAATCAGACTCTAATATTCCTTTTATATCATAAGAAATAATAATTTCATCTTCTACAACAAGTATTTTTTGTTTCATTTTTAATCCACTATCTCACTAATATTAGCACTGTATTATTGTTCTGTAATGTTTTAGTAATTCGATGATGACATTGAGTTGTTATACAAACAAATACATCAACTCTGAGGCAATGCTTTTATTATTTTTTTCTTACATCAAAACCAATACCATCGTCTGCGACTTGCCATCATTTGTTACTGCAAGCACGAACCAAAACAAAACTACAACTTTTCTCTTGAAGATAAAATTTTAGTTACCAGATTATTGTCCATGAAAAACAAAATAGTAAGCCCAAGCCCAGCAATAGCGGAAAACCAGGTTGTGAGTAGTTGTTTTTATTTGATCAAATCATTTACTATTAAATTAAAATTTTTTAATCGCTTTCTAATTTCGGCTGATTTTCTTCGATACCTTTTGATGTAAAATGTAAATTCTCGAAAAGTAATTTATTTGGCTTTACGAATATTTCTGTCAATGAAACTTCGCTCGGGAAAGCATCAATATACTTTGTTATAGTTTCTCCATTTTGAAATTCAAATGTTCCTCTTAGATTATTCCATACAGTAATTAATTTACATTTCTCAGATGCAAAATTTATTGTAGACATTCCTACACTACAAAATTCTTGTCCAACAGCAAGATGTTTTTTTAAATTAGAACATGCTTCAATTTTTGTCATAATGATTTCAGCTTTTGTGATGTTTTCGTATTTAGATTTTTCTATGGAAATTCCTGAATTATATTTAATTGAAAACGAATTTAAAAAAAATGATAGTTCAATCTCATTACAGTTGCCATCAAAATATTCATCAAAAGCATGACACAAAACTTCAAAAGGTAAAGAATCGATAGAGTTTTCCGAAAAGCACTTCTCAAAATACATTTTTGGTCTCATTCTAATATGTTCTCCAGCTTCAAGTGCTTGAATAGTATCTTCCGTGCATTTTTTCTTCATTTTTTTTCAATTACTCACATCGTCATGGCAACTTTACTTCTGCTGCTGCTGCAGACACTGACCAAAACAAACCTACGAATTTTCTTTGAAAGATAGAATTGAAGTGACCAGATTATTTTCCACGAAGAGCAAAATAGCAGGCGCAAACCCAGCAATAGCGTAAAACTGACTGTTATAATCCTGTTGGCGACTTGCTCGACAATTGGTTATAACGTCGGATATAGTCAACTTAAACTCACGTTTC
>JACCDI010072564.1_pt1 | contig 18755 bp, 13 predicted proteins | sample 7442791 | NCBI WGS metagenome assembly JACCDI01 (sample SAMN15323434, study PRJNA562643) | freshwater metagenome | isolation source: river surface water | place: USA:Blue River Watershed | collected 2017-08-15
GCTCAATTATGGAGCCATGGGATGGTCCGGCTTCAATATCGTTTACAGATGGTGAAGTTGTGGGTGCTACATTGGATAGAAACGGTTTACGTCCATCAAGATACTGCGTGTTAAATGATGATACCGTTGTAATGGCATCCGAAGCAGGAGCTTTAGTTGTAGATGAAACTAAGGTAATTAAAAAAGGAAGATTACAACCGGGTAAATTATTTATCGCAGATTTAAATCAAGGAAGAATTATATCGGATGATGAATTAAAAGACGAAATTTGTTCCAAAAAACCTTATGGTAGATGGTTAAAAGAAAATAAATTAACCTTAAAAGATTTAGCTCGCCCGCGCGAAAAATCTAAAGCACCTTTTAAAGGAACAGAATTATTACAACATCAAATTGCTTTTGGTTTTACAAAAGAAGATGTGGAAGAGGTTTTGGCTCCAATGGTAAAAGATGCATACGAGGCTATTGGCTCTATGGGTGCAGATACTCCAATTGCGGTTTTATCAACTCAGGCTCAACACTTAAGCAATTATTTTAAACAATTATTTGCACAGGTTTCTAATCCACCAATCGATCCTATTCGTGAAAAGGTAATCATGTCTTTGTACACGAATTTAGGACCGCAAAAAAATATTTTAGCTGAAACCCCGGAGCATTGCCGACAAATTCATTTGGATTCGCCAGTAATTAGCAATGGGCAATTGGATAAAATTAAAAGCTTAAACGACGATTCGTTTAAATCGTATGTAATCAACGCTACTTTCACTGCAAACGGTCGTCCGGGAACATTAGAAAGAGCTATCGAAGAAATATCAGCAAATGCCGAGCGTGCAACTTTAATGGGTTGTAATATTTTAATCATTTCTAATAAAAAAGTAGATGATTTAACTGCTCCAATACCATCTTTATTAGCAGTAGGTGCTGTACACAGTGCTTTATGTAAAAAAGGATTACGCGCTAAAACCAGTATTGTGGTAGAGGCGGGTGATGTGATTGAGGTACACCATTTTGCAACTTTAATTGGTTTTGGTGCTAATGCTGTAAATGCTTATTTAGCTGGTGATACGGTACGTGAAATGTACAGCGAACAAATTGCGGATGGCATTGTAAACATCAAAGAATTACTTAAAAACTACCAAAAATCTATCGATGCTGGTTTGTTAAAAGTATTCTCAAAAATGGGTATTTCTACCATTCAATCTTACCATGGTGCTCAAATTTTCGAGGCAATTGGTTTAGATGTGAATGTTGTAGAAAAATGTTTTACAGGAACTGTAAGTCGTATTAAAGGTTTATCTTTCGATGATTTATCTAAAGAAGCATTAATTAAACATAAACGTGCTTTCTCGGATAATCCAGAGGAGCGTCATTTATCAGTAGGTGGTTTTTACCAATGGAAACGTAAAGGTGAGGCGCATTTGTTTAATCCTGTAACGATACATGCTTTACAAAAAAGTACTAAATTAAACGATTACGAATTATATAAAACGTATGCCAACGCAATCAACGATCAGATGAAAAGGCATATCACTATTCGTAGTTTGTTTAAATTTAAAAAAGGTAATTCTATTCCGTTAAGCGAGGTAGAAAGTGCCGAAAATATTTTTAAAAGATTTGCTACAGGTGCAATGTCTTTTGGCTCAATTTCTCACGAAGCGCATTCCACATTAGCCATTGCTATGAACCGTATTGGAGGTAAATCTAATTCTGGTGAGGGTGGTGAAGATGAAATCCGTTTCGAAAGAAAAGCTAACGGCGATTGGGAAAGAAGTGCAATTAAACAAGTAGCATCGGGTAGATTTGGTGTTACAGCACATTATTTAACTAATGCCGAAGAATTACAAATTAAAATGGCTCAAGGGGCTAAGCCGGGTGAAGGCGGACAGTTACCAGGGCATAAAGTGGATGATTGGATTGGTAGAGTACGTCATAGTACTCCAGGTGTAGGTTTAATTTCACCTCCTCCACACCACGATATTTATTCTATCGAGGATTTAGCTCAGTTGATTTTCGATTTAAAAAATGCCAATCGTGCAGCACGTATCAATGTTAAGTTGGTATCTGAGGCAGGTGTAGGAACAATTGCTACAGGTGTTGCAAAAGCTAAAGGTGATGTGGTATTGATTTCGGGTTATGATGGTGGTACAGGAGCATCTCCTATTTCATCTATTCGCCATGCTGGTTTACCTTGGGAATTAGGTTTAGCAGAAGCTCACCAAACGTTAGTTTTAAATGATTTAAGAAGTAGAATTACTGTACAAACCGATGGACAATTGCGTACAGGTAGAGATATTGCTATTGCAACTTTATTGGGTGCAGAGGAATGGGGTGTTGCAACGGCTGCTTTAGTGGTTGAAGGTTGTATTATGATGCGTAAATGTCATTTAAATACTTGTCCGGTTGGTATTGCTACGCAAAATCCAGAATTACGTCAGTTGTTTTCTGGTGATCCTGATCATGTGGTTAATTTCTTCCGTTTCTTAGCAGAGGATTTACGAGAAATCATGGCAGAATTAGGTTTCCGTACAATTAATGAAATGGTGGGTAGATCGGATATGTTGGAAGTGGATGAAAACTTAAATCACTGGAAGTTGAAAAACTTGGATTTAACTCCGATTTTATACAAACCACAAGTTCCGCAATCTGTAGGTTTATACAAAACTAAAGAGCAGGAGCACGTTATAGATGATGTACTAGATCGTAAAATTATAGAGTTAGCTCAACCAGCAATCTTAAATGGAACGCCAGTAAAAGGTGAGTTTAAAATCATCAATACCGATCGTTCTTTGGGTGCTATGTTATCTAACGAAATTTGTAAAGTTCATGGTGGTAAAGGTTTACCAAACGGAACTATTCATGTTAAATTAACTGGTTCGGCTGGACAATCATTTGGTGTATTTACAACAAAAGGTGTTTTGTTTGAGTTAGAGGGTGAGGCAAACGATTATTTTGGTAAAGGTTTATCTGGCGCCGAATTAGTGGTTTATCCTAGCAAAAAATCTAACTTTGCTCCCGAAGAAAATATGATTATTGGTAACGTTGCATTTTATGGTGCAACATCTGGTAAAGCATTTATCAACGGATTAGCAGGCGAGCGTTTTGCAGTTCGTAACTCGGGTGTTACTGCGGTTGTGGAGGGTATTGGCGACCATGGTTGTGAGTACATGACAGGTGGTAGAGTGTTGATTTTAGGTGAAACTGGAAGAAACTTTGGTGCAGGTATGAGTGGTGGTATCGCTTATGTTTACAATCGTTACAATACTTTTGGCGATAATTTCAACAATGAATTAAGTGATTTAGAGGAATTACAACAAGAGGATTTTACTTTTGTACACCAATTGGTTAACGAACATTTACAACGAACTTCTTCAAGAGTTGCTAAAAAAATTATCGATTCTTGGGAAAAAGAAAAACAGTTTTTTGTAAAAGTTATGCCAAGAGATTACAAAAGAGTTTTAGAGGAAGCTAAATTAAAACAAGAAGCGCAATTAGCTTAATTTTTTGATACTTTAAAAAGATAAAAAAGATATGGGTCAGAAAGACGGTTTTTTAAAATTTGAAAGAGAATTACCGAAATATAAACCAGCTGATGAAAGGGTAAAAGATTACAAAGAGTTTTATGTTCCTTTTTCGGAAGAAAAAACACGTAATCAGGCTGCAAGATGTATGGATTGTGGTATTCCTTTTTGCCACAGTGGTTGTCCGCTGGGGAATGTAATCCCTGAGTTTAACGATGCGGTATTTCGTGGCGATTGGAAAGAGGCTTTTGATATTTTATCTACTACAAACAACTTCCCTGAGTTTACCGGTCGTATTTGTCCGGCACCTTGCGAGGGTTCTTGTGTATTAGGTATTAATAAACCACCAGTTGCTATCGAGCATATCGAAAAATCGATTATCGAGGAGGCATTTAAAAATGGTTGGGTACAACCAAAAACTAACATCAAACGCACAGGTAAAAAAGTTGCTGTAATTGGTAGTGGTCCTGCGGGATTAGCTGCTGCAGAGCAATTAAATAAAGCTGGACACAGTGTTGTGGTGTATGAGCGTGCACAAAAACCAGGCGGTTTATTGCGTTTTGGTATTCCAGATTTTAAATTAGAAAAATGGGTTGTGGAGCGCAGAGTGGAGTTGATGGAGCGCGATGGTATTGTGTTTAAATGTGGTGTTGAGGTAGGTAATGATATCCAAGCGAACGATATTTTAAAGGATTTTGATGCTGTTGTTTTATCGGGTGGTGCTACAACTCCTAGAGATGTAACTATTCCGGGTAGAGATTTAAAAGGTGTTTATTTTGCAATGGACTTTTTATCTCAAAACAATGCGCGTGTATCGGAGTTAAGTCACCAAAATCACAAAGGAAAAAATGTGGAAGAGGTGTTTGCAACTGATAAAAATGTAATTGTGATTGGTGGTGGGGATACAGGATCGGATTGTGTAGGTACATCTAACCGTCATGGTGCAAAATCGGTTACGCAGTTCGAGATTAACTTAAAACCGCCTATGAGTAGAGATTACAAAAATCCTTGGCCAGAGTGGCCTTTGGTTTTACGTACATCTTCATCGCACGAGGAAGGTTGCGAGCGTAAATTTAGCATTTTAACTAAGGAATTTATCGGTAACGAAAATGGCGAGGTTAAAGCGATAAAAGTGGCAGAATTGGAATGGTTAGAAGAGGGTGGAAGAATGGTGTTTAAAGAAGTTCCTGGTTCCGAAAAGGAATTACCTTGCGATTTAGCTTTATTAGCGGTTGGTTTTACGGGTCCGGATAAAGGTGGTTTGTTGGAGCAATTTGGAGTGGAGTTAGATCCTCGTACCAATGTAAAAGCAAGCGAAAAGGATTACAAAACTAATGTAGATAAAGTTTTTGCTGCTGGAGATATGCGTAGAGGTCAGTCGTTGGTAGTTTGGGCTATTTCCGAGGGTAGAGAATGCGCTCGTTCAATAGACGAATACTTAATGGGCGAATCTTTATTAGAAAGCAAAGATATGTCGCATTTGGCGATTTAATACCTTTTTAACTGCTTTCCCTTGGATTTGATATTAAGAGGAGCAATGCCCTTTGGCATTGAGGTACAACAATTATAGTTGTTACCTTAGGCTGAAAAGGGAAACCAAATAATTTTTAAAAACCTCGATATAATCGGGGTTTTTTTATGAATACTATTAATCATGAATAAAAAAGTTAGCATATTTACCGATGGTGCATCGCGCGGAAATCCGGGTAGGGGAGGGTATGGTGCGGTTTTAATTTATGGTAATCACCAAAAAGAAATAAGCAAAGGATTTAAAAATACAACGAATAACCGCATGGAATTGTTAGCGGTTATAGATGCTTTGGCTTTGCTAAAAGAAAGTTGTGAAGTAGAGATTTACTCCGACTCTAAATACGTGGTTGACAGCATCGAAAAGAGATGGGTGGACGGTTGGGTTAAAAAGGGGTTTAAAGACAAAAAAAACCCCGATTTATGGCGTAAATTTTTAGAAGTACGCAAAATTCACAAAATTAAAATGATATGGGTAAAAGGCCACAACGGTCACCCATTAAACGAACGCTGCGACCAACTTGCCACCGCCGCCGCCGACGGAAATAACCTACTAGAGGACACTGGTTTCACAATCGAATAATTACAGATTAAAACTTAATAAGGAAAAAGCTAAAATCAAAATAGGAATTTATTATCATTCTAGATTAAAGAATCAGTTTGTTTAAAATAAATTATATTAGTTTAATTTATGTTATACAAAAATTTTTTAGAGGTTTTGCTTTGTACAATTTGGCTATCTTTAAATAATATAATTTTATTGTATGCGTAATTTTTGGAACATTTATACCTTCATTATTTTTGAGCTATGTATGGCACTTTTTTTTGTTTTTTGTAGCAAGGAAAAAGTGGAAAAGTACACGACAACAAATTCTGTAACAAACAACAATGATAGCAATACGGTTGTAAAACCTAAAATAAAATATTTGGCTTTGGGGGATTCGTACACTATTGGTCAGGGGGTTTCTATTAGCGACAATTTCCCTAATCAGTTAGTTGATAAATTGATTGATAACGGATTAGAATTGGATGAATTAAAAATTATAGCCACAACAGGTTGGAGCACCGATGATTTGTTGCAAAACATTTATCGCTCGAGTTTAGATAGTAATTACAATTTGGTAAGTGTATTAATTGGCGTAAACAATCAGTTTAGAAAAATGGACACTGCTTTATACAAAACGCAATTGGTTGAAATTATCGAGCAAGCCATAGTTTATGCAGGAAATAAAAGTGAGAATGTAATTGCCTTATCCATTCCGGATTATTGGTACACGCCATTCGGACAAAATTATCCTGAGAAAACTATAGAAGAAATTGCTTGGTACAACAGCACTAAAAAAAATATATGTGCTACATATAAAATTAAATGGTACAATATAACCCCTATTTCGCAAAGAGGATTGGACGAACCCGATTTGGTGGCTACAGATAATTTACATCCTTCCGAAAAAATGTATGCACTTTGGGTGAATGAATTGTACAAAGATGTTTTGGAAATTCTAAAAAAATAAAATTTTGTAAAGTTTTTTTAAAATTTTGAGCAAAGTCCGTAAAGGTTGCTCAGAGCTTCGCAAAGGTGAATACTTACTTTGCTTTATTTCTTTACGAATTTAGGTTTAAAATACAATTTTATAAGTGTTTTAACCTTTTGCTAAACATCTTTTGTTAGTAAAACCTTTGTTTTACTTTTAGGAACTAATTTTTTAATTCTATCTTTGTTAACTAATTATTAATTTAAGTGTGATGGAGTTTACAGCGGCGTATATTGCTGAAATTTTAAATGGCGAAGTAGTTGGAAATCCAAATGCTACTGTAAATACCTTTGCTAAGATAGAAGAGGGTAGAGAAGGAGCTTTGTCATTTTTAGCCAATCCAAAATATATTGCACATATTTATTCCTGTAAAAGTTCCATAGTTTTAGTTGCAAAAACTTTTGTTCCAGAAAAAGAAATATCTTGTACTTTAATAAAAGTGGACGATCCTTATGCAAGTTTTGCAGTATTAATGCAAGCTTACGAAAAACAAAAATCAAACAAAGTAGGTATTTCTCCAACATTAATTCAAGAAAATAATTGCACCATAGGCAACCCAGTATATATTGATGCGTTTGTGAAGCTAGGCAAAAATGTAAAAATTGGCAAAAACGTTCTTATTCATAGCTTTGTTAATGTAGGAGATAACGTAGAAATTGGTGATAATACAACGATTTTTTCAAATGTAAATATCTATTCGGATTGTAAAATTGGAAATCATTGTACGATTCATGCTGGCGTTGTAATTGGCTCGGATGGTTTTGGTTTTGCACCACAATCTGGCAATTACCTTAAAGTTCCACAAATTGGAAATGTAATTATTGAGGATTATGTAGAAATTGGCGCAAATTCTACTATTGATAGGGCAACAATGGGATCTACCATTATTCGTAAAGGAGTAAAGTTAGATAATCAAATACAAGTTGCACACAATGTAGAAATTGGCGAAAATACGGTAATTGCTGCGCAAACAGGAATTGCAGGATCTACAAAAATTGGTAAAAATTGTATGATTGGCGGACAAGTGGGTATAGCCGGACATTTAATTATAGCGGATGGAGTTAAAATTGGAGCAAAAGCAGGTATTTTAAGTAGTGTAGCATCTAACGAGGAAATATTATTAGGTGCACCAGCTTTTGGATTAAACGATTTTAAAAAGAGTTATGTAGTTTTTAGAAATTTGCCAGATATTGCTAAAAGGGTAAAAAATTTAGAGAAAGAGATAAATAAACCTAAAGAAATTTAGGGGATTTTATCATCAAATGAATATGAAAGATACACAAAAAACTGTTGCATCAAGTGTTTTTTTATCGGGAGTAGGTTTGCATACTGGCGCTAAAGTTAAATTATCTATACATCCATCGGATGCTAATACAGGTATTAAATTTTGTAGGGTAGATTTACCGAATAAACCCATAATACCTGCAGATGTACGTTTAGTTTCGGAAGTGAAACGCAGCACAACTTTAAGTTTAAACGGTGCTACTGTTACTACTATTGAGCATTTATTAGCTGCTTTAACAGCTAAGGGAATCGATAATTGTATAATAGAATTGGATGGTCCTGAGGTGCCTATTTTAGATGGATCGGCTTTACCATTTTTATTGGCGTTTAACCAAGTGGGCATTAAGGACTTAAATGTTGCAAAAGATTATTTGGTAATTAAAGAACCTATTACTTATATTGATGAAGCAAATGGTGTTGAACTATCAGTTGTTCCTTATGATGGTTTTTGTATTTCATCCACTATAGATTTTAATTCAAAAGTTTTAGGCAAACAAGTTGCCGAATTAGATAATTTAGCTAATTTTGAAACCGAAATTGCATCGTGTAGAACTTTTTGTTTTTTACATGAATTGGAACAACTTTTATCTTTAAACTTAATTAAAGGTGGTGATGTGGACAATGCAATTGTGGTGGTGGAAAATAAAGTAAATATCGAAACTTTAAATAAATTATCAAAGTTGTTTAACAAACCCGATTTGGAAGTAAAATCTGAGGGCATTTTAAATAATATTGAGTTGAAGTTTCCTAATGAACCCGCACGACATAAGTTATTGGATATTGTAGGAGATTTAACTTTAGTGGGTAAAAGTATTAAAGGTAAAATTATTGCTAAACGCCCAGGGCATAAAGCCAATGTGGAATTAGGTAAATTAATAAAAGCTTATCAAATTAAGATGGAAAATCAAAAAAATTTCGACGTAACCAAAACGGTTTTGGATGTTGAAGGAATTAAAAAATTATTGCCTCATCGTCCTCCTTTTTTGTTTGTAGATAGAATTATCGAGTTAACACCTGAGCGTGTTGTAGGGGTAAAAAATGTATCGGTAAACGAAGATTTGTTTAGAGGACATTTTCCTGATCAACCTATTTTTCCTGGTGTTTTACAAGTAGAAGCAATGGCGCAAGTTGGTGGTGTTTTGGTTTTATCAAACTTAGAAGAACCCGAAAAACACTTAACATATTTCATGAAAATGGAAAATGTTAAATTCAGAAAAATGGTAGTTCCTGGTGATACTTTGGTTTTTGAGTTAACTTTTGCATCTCCTTATCGCAGAGGTATAGCACACATGTTGGGTAAAACCTATGTAAACAACGAGTTGGTTGCAGAAGCAGAAATGATGGCAAAAATTGAAAAAGTTAAGTAAATGACACAAGTGTTAGCAAATATTCATCCGGGTGCACAATTGCATCCTAGTGTTTTGGTAGAAGCTTTTGCAACTATACAAGATGATGTAATTATTGGCGAAGGTACTTGGATTGGACCTAATGCTGTAATTATGTCGGGCTCACGCATAGGTAAAAATTGTAAAATTTTTCCAGGTGCTGTGATTGGTGGAATTCCGCAAGATTTAAAGTTTGCGGGCGAATATACAACTGTAGAAATTGGCGACAATACAACTGTAAGAGAGTGCGTTACCGTAAATAGAGGTACTGTAGATAGATTAAAAACGGTAGTGGGTAGCAATGTGTTGTTAATGGCTTATGCACACGTTGCACACGATTGTATTGTGGGTAACAATTGTATTTTAGCGAATAATGCTACTTTAGGCGGACATGTAATTGTGGAGGATTATGCTATTTTGGGTGGTGGAGTAATGGTACATCAATTTTCCTTAGTTGGTAAACATGCAATGGTATCTGGCGGAGGAATTGTTATACAGGATGTTCCGCCTTATGTTACAACAGGAAGATATCCAGTGGCTTATGGTGGTGTAAATAAGATTGGTTTAGGCCGAAGAAATTTCACTCCAGAGAGTATTTCATTAATTGAGGAAATGTATCGAATAATTTTTATGAGCAATCGCAATACTTCTCAGGCTTTACAATATATTGAAGAAAACATTGCAGATTGTACCGAAAAAACCGAAGTTTTGGGCTTTATTCGTAAAAGTACACGTGGGATTATTAAAAAGAAACCTAAATCGTAATTGCTTATAAACAAAATAGTAACTGGTGAATGTAGCAATCGAATTAAATAATGTAGGAAAACAGTTTGAAGGGGAATGGATTTTTAAATCTGTTTCCCTTCATTTTTCTAATGCATTTGTATATCATATCGCTGGTGGAAATGGTTCGGGTAAATCTACTTTTTTAAAGCTTTTATCTGCTTATTCTTCTCCCTCTAAAGGAGAAATTGTTTATACGATTAATCATCAAACCGTTTCTGGTGCCGAACTTTTTTCTAAGTTAAGCTGGTGCGCACCCTATACAGATGTTTACTCCAATTTAAGTTTAGGTGAATTGTTTGATTTTTACAAGGCAAACAAACCCCTAAACTGCCAAAACGTAAGCGAATTTGCGCAAATATCTTATTTAAGCGACCATATACACAAACCGCTTAAAAACTTTTCTTCTGGGATGTTACAAAGGGTAAAATTAGCCTTAGCCATTTTAGCAAAAAGTGATATTTTATTTTTAGATGAGCCTTGTAGTAATTTGGACGAAAAAGGGGTATTGTGGTATCAAAATTTAGTACAACAACATTTACAAAACCGTTTAGTTATTATTGCCTCCAACAATCACCAATCCGAAATATTTTGCTGTAATAAAATGGTTGATATAGAAGCTTTTAAATTACCATCTTAAGCGAACTATACAAAATCTATTTTTGATTAAAATTTTAGTCTATTATAGCCTTTCTAAAGGGATACTCGAATTATCAAATAAGCATGAGGTATTCACGTAAAGAGTTCAAATTATTTAACTTCCTTTCCTTATTTTTAAATATAATGTAGCGTAAAACATTAAAAAATTTTACCCAAAAATTAAGGCTAACCTATAAAAAGTTAGCCTTAATTGGATATAAATAAACAAAAGAGTTCTTAAAAAATTTGTTCGATTACAATCAATCTACATTATCATGTAAAAATGAATTTCCTGATCTTAATTCGTTGTTGTTATCCAACGAAGTACGAGAAATATTAGTGTCCGATGAATGTTGAATATTATCTAAACGAATTTTACGACGAACAAATGCAGGTTCTTTTTCTAAATCATCAATACTGGATGGAGATTTAAATCTGTCGCTAAATCTTTTAATCATACCAATTCTTTCTTGCGATTTTTTTAATCTTTCCTCCTCATCCAATTCTTTCGAAAAATTAGTATCTAAATTAGTATCCAACTCATCTGTAGGAAATAAAGTAGGTTGTTTAGTTTCTTGTTGAAATACTGGTTTTGGAGTTTCCTTTATTTCGAAAGTATTGTTTTCAACCTCGTTATTTTTCACTTCAGGTGTGTCTAAATCACTATACAAATCAAACACTCTTTTCACTTGTTTAATTTCTTCTATAGGTAATTGAGGTACATTATTTTGCACAATATTTTGCACATTATTTTGTGGTAAAGATTGCTCTTGTTGAGGTGCTTCTGTAGTTAAATTATCTTCTAAATCAATTCTTTTAATTCCCCAACCATCAGGCAATTCGTTTTGTACTTCGTTTATCTCTGGTTGAATATTTTCTATTTTAGGGGTAGAAATTGGAACAGGAGCTTTAAAAACAGGATTTGCAATTGGAGTGATAGATGGTAAAGGATTTACATCATTTTTTACATCCTCCAAATTAAATTTTTGAATAGTAGGCTCATTCCATCTTGGCGTTTCTAAATTTTCAATCTCTAATTTAGGCGTTTCAATTTTTTGAACTTCAATTTTTGGTTCTTCCGCTTTAATTTCTAGTGGTTTAATATCCAAAACAGGCTTAGCAGTTTCTAAAACATGAACAACTTTTTCATCGTTTTTTTGGTTAACCCCTTCAACCTTTTTGTTTACATTAAATCCTGTAGCAATTAACGTTACACTAATGTTATCGTCTAAAGTTTCATCCGTTCCTGTACCCCAAATGATTTCGGCAGTTAAGCCAGCTTCATCTTGGATATAATCTGTAATCTCGGTAATTTCATCCATCAACACCTCATTAGCAGATGATGATGCAATGTATAATAAAATGTGGTTAGCGCCCTCGATATTGTTATCATTTAACAATGGCGATGCTAAAGCAGTTTGAACCGCATCAACAGCTCTGTTTTCGCCATTTGCTAAAGCCGAGCCCATAATCGCCACCCCACTATCCGTCATTACAGTACGTACGTCTTCAAAATCAATATTTACATAACCCGTAACCGTAATAATTTCGGCAATACCTTTTGCAGCAGTAGTTAAAATATTATCCGCTTTACTAAAAGCTTCTTTTAAGGTTAAATTACCATAAACTTCGCGTAATTTATCGTTGGTAATTACCAATAAAGTATCCACACTTTCGCGTAATCTTTCTAAACCTTCTTGAGCTTGTGTAGATCTTCTTTTACCTTCAAAAGCAAAAGGATACGTTACAATACCTACGGTTAATATACCCATATCTTTTGCCAATTTAGCAATTACAGGAGCCGCACCAGTACCTGTTCCACCACCCATACCAGCGGTAATGAAAATCATTTTGGTATTGTTATTTAAAATTTCACGGATTTCATCCAAATTTTCTAAAACAGCATCATGCCCTACTTCAGCTTTTGAACCAGCACCTCTTCCTTGAGTTAAATTAATTCCTAGTTGAATTTTATTTTCAACCGGGCTATTATCTAATGCTTGCTGATCCGTGTTACACACATAAAAATCAACTCCCTCAATACCTTGAGAGAACATGTAGCTTACCGCGTTGCTACCTCCGCCTCCAACACCAAATACTTTAATGATGGATGATTCTTGTTTGGGCATTTCAAATTGCATACAACTCTATTTTATATTTTGTTTATTTATTTACTCGGTGTCATCTTCGAAAAATTTTCGGAAAAAATCTAATAAATTTCCCGACCTTTTTTCTTTTTCTGTTTTTTCTACTTTTGGTTTTACTTCAATTTTAATCTCTTCCTCAATAGTTTCAACAGTTTCTTGTACTGGTGTTTTTATCTCAAATGTATTTTTATTTGCGCCAGATTTATCAGCTTCGTTTAATCCAACAATTATTAACCCTACGCTAGTTGCAAAAATAGGACTCGTAATATCATTGGCTTTACTAGGAGCTAAATGCTCGTTTGGATAACCAATACGCACATATTTTCCTGTAGTAAATTCTATTAATTGTGTAATATGTTTTAACAACGAGCCTCCACCTGTTACCACAATTCCGCCAATTAATTTTTTTTCGTAACCAGAGTTTTTAATCTCAAAATACACTTGTTCGATAATTTCCTCAACTCTTGCCTGTATAATATTGGCTAAATTTTTAATCGATATTTCCTTCGGTTCTCTACCTCTTAAACCTGGAATAGATACAATCTCGTTTTCTTGATTTTCGATTGCCAATGCCGATCCAAACTTTACTTTTAACAATTCGGCTTGGTTTTTAATAATCGTACATCCTTCTTTAATATCCTCGGTAATAATATCGCCACCAAATGGAATTACTGCTGTATGCCTAATTATTCCGTCCTGAAATATTGCAACATCCGTTGTTCCGCCTCCTATATCTACTAAACAAATTCCAGCTTCCTTTTCTTCGTAAGTTAAAACGGCTTCGGAAGATGCAATCGGTTCCAAAATAATATCTACCGGATTTAAGCCTGCTTTTTCTACACACTTGATAATATTTTTTACCGCAGTAACATGGCCTGTAATAATATGAAAATCCGCTTCTACCTTCATCCCCGCATGACCTATAGGATTTTTTATCCCTTGTTCTCCATCAATAATAAATTCTTGTGGTAAAACATCAATAATTTCATCGCCTGATGGAGTTGGACATCTGTAAGCATCTTCGATTAACATATCTATATCCTGCTGACTAACTTCCATATCGGTATTAGGCAAAATACGTTGTCCGCGATGACGAATACTTTTGATATGTTGCCCAGCAATACCCACATTTACATCACGAATAATAACGCCAGATTGATCCTCTGCTTGTTGAACTGCAGCAATGATGGATTCTACTGTTTTATCGATATTAGCTACCACACCTCTTTTTACACCAATAGACTCCGATTTACCCATCCCCAAAATTTCAATTTTGTTGAATTCGGTTCTTCGCCCAACCATACATACTATTTTGGTAGTACCAATATCTAAACCTACTATAATTTTTGAATCCATTTATTTACAAACTATTTGTTGATTAAATCTTAAATCAATTTCCTTATATACATCCCAACCTTTAATGGGAATTATTTTACTATAAAATGTTTCTGTTTTTTTAATTTTTATTTCTAATTCATCCAATTTTCCCCAATTAAATTTTTGATTTCCAATTACAGGATATACCCAAAAATTTCCGTTTTTATCGATATAAAAATGACTTATTAATTGCGATATAAATTCGTTATTTTCTAACAATTGATGTAATTTAAAAATACCTTCATTTAAATCCTTATTGGTTTTTAAACTATCTAAACCATTTCCATATTTAGATATATTACCCATACAAACCATAACATTAGGTGTGTAAACCGATACCCAAGGCATTGTTAAACCTTTATTATCCAAATAATATCCTTTTCCATCAGCTGTTATAATCCTACAAATAGCTTTTTTTTGCTCAACTTTTATTTGTAAATTTCCAAAGCTGTTAAAATAAGCATCGGCTTTGGCTACACCCACAATATTTTGCACTAAATTTTCTACTTCGTTCAAACTTATATCCCCAATTTTTTTACCTACAACACTATCGTACTTTAATAAAATATGATTTTTAATATCCGATGGTGCTAAAAAATTATCGCCAATATTAATATCAATTAATATATCCACATTTTTAACTTTTTGGTTCGCATGATGAATTTGTGCGCCAATCACTAAAAAAACAAAAAACAATAAAAAAAGAACGTTAACTAATTTTTTCCAAAAACGTATCGAATTAATTTTCAAAACTCTAAAAATCAGTTAGTTAATAATTATATACCCCACTTTTTTTGTAATACTTCGATGTATTTATCCACCTCGGCACCAATATCCCCCGCTCCAATGGATAAAACTACGTTAGATTTCGTTTCCATAAGGTGGTGTAACACATCTTTTTTTGAACAAAGCATTTTTAACTTCTTGTTAACTTTGTTTAATAAAACCTCCGATGTTACCCCTGGAATAGGTAGCTCACGAGCAGGATAAATGTCTAGTAAAATCAACTCATCCAGCAATTCTAAGGCTTCTGCAAAACCGTCTAAAAAATCACGTGTTCGGGAGAATAAATGCGGTTGAAAAACGCCACAAATTTTTTGATTAGGATATAAAATTTTTACCGATTTAACCAATTGGGTTATTTCGGCAGGATGATGGGCGTAATCATCAATAAATATACAATCGTTTTTTTGCAATTTTATATCAAATCTGCGTTCTACTCCTTTATAGTTTTTAATACCAGCAGCAATTTCGTTAACATCCATACCCATAAAATGTAAAGCCGCAAATGCTGCTAAACTATTTTCGAGATTGTGAATACCTGGTAAACCTATGGCAATGTTTGTAACTTTTACTTTTGGCCCGTTAAAATCGGCAACAAAATTATGATTTACGATTTGGATATTATCCACAAAATAATCGGCTGTTGTATCCTCTAAAGCATAAGTAAAACAAGGTGTTTCCAATTTATGTGCAATACTTTTATGCGCAATTATTGCCCCGCCTTCTTTTAAATTTTTTTGCGTAAACTGCTGGAAAGTAGCAATCATATTTTCCTCTGTTCCATAAATATCTAAATGATCAGGATCCAAGGCAGATACTACAATACAATTAGGAAACAGTTGTAAAAAGGATTTATCATACTCATCCGCTTCTACCACAGTAATTTCGCTGCCTACTTCGTGGTAATAATTACTTTGTAAATTGTTGGATATACCACCTAAAAATGCTGTAAAAGCTTTATCGTTATGGTGTAAACACGATGCAATTAAGGAACTAATGGTTGTTTTACCATGCGTACCTGAAACTGCAATACTTTTAGCATTTTGAGTAATTTTACCTAATACTTGTGCGCGTTTTAAAATGGTAAAATTGTTTTCGATAAAAAAGTTTAACAACTCGCTATCCTTTGGTATTGCTGGGGTTAAAACCACTAAAACTTCCTTAGGATTTAAAAAACTTGCGGGTACTAAACTTACGCTATCTTCGTAAAAAATACTAGCACCTTCGCTATCAATTTTTTGTGTTAATTTAGTTTGGGTTTTATCGTAACCCATAACTTCATGATTTTGAGCCAAAAAATAGCGAATTAAAGCACTCATCCCAATACCGCCTGCACCTAAAAAAAATATCTTTTCCGGAAAATTTGTCATTTTTTTACACATTTTAAAAATGTGAAATTATTTCAAATATTCCTTCCTAAATTTAAAATCGCAAAAAAATATTAACTATGCTTAGAGGATAAATATAAAGCTTAAATATTTTTATAGATAATATGCGTACAAAATGCTTGAAATTTGGTTAACTTTGAACTGCTTTGAAAAAAATATTAATTATACGATTTAGTTCCATAGGAGATATTGTTTTAACATCTCCTGTAATAAGGTGTTTAAAAAACCAACACCCTGCTACCGAATTGCATTTTTTGGTTAAAAAAAGTTTTGCGGGTGTGGTTCACAACAATCCTTATTTAACCAAAGTTTGGGAACTAAACGATGATTTTAAAGATTTGATTAAAGAGCTAAAAAAGGAAGGTTTTGATCAAATAATTGATTTACATAAAAATTTACGCTCCGAAAAGGTTAAACGAAATTTAAAAATTCCATCGTTTACTTTTGATAAATTAAATATCGAGAAATGGTTACTTACCAATTTTAAAGTGGATAAATTACCTAAAAAACATATTGTACATCGCTATTTTAAAGCGATACAACATTTAGATGTTTTTTACGATGGTAATGGCTTAGATTTTTTTATTCAGGAAAAAAACCACTACGATTTATCCAATTTCCCTATCGAAATCCAAAATGGTTATTATGTTTTAGTAATTGGAGCAGCACATGCTACTAAAGCGCCAACTTTGGAATTATGTATCAATATTATCAAAAAAATTAAACAGCCTTTTATTTTAGTTGGTGGCAAAGAGGATGTGGATAAGGCTAAAAAAATCGAAAAGGAATTTAAAGAAACCAAACTGATAAATTTAGTAGGTAAAACCAATTTAGAGCAATCTGCTTCGATTATTTTACAATCTAAATTAGTGGTAACGCCAGATACAGGAATGATGCATATTGCCGCAGCATTAAACAAACCAATTGTTGCAATTTGGGGAAATACTGTACCTAAATTTGGAATGGGTCCATTTTATCCCGAAAATCATAATTTGAGTAAAAATATTGAAGTGAAAGGTTTATCCTGTAGGCCTTGCTCCAAAATTGGTTTCGATAAATGTCCTAAAAAACATTTTAAATGTATTCAAGATATTTCGGTTGATGATATTAAAGATGCTGCTAAAAATCTACGTTTAAACATAGAATAATGTCGAAGGTTGATCAAATAAAAGCGCCCATTAGCAAAGAAATGGATTTGTTTGAGGACAAGTTTAAGGAGGCTATGCGCAGTAAAACACCTTTAATCGATAAAATTACCTATTATATTGTAAAACGTAAGGGCAAACAAATGCGCCCCATGTTTGTGTTTTTAACGGCAAATATTTCGGGCGGAATTACCGAGCGTACGTACCGTGCAGCTAGTTTAATCGAAATTATTCACACGGCATCCTTAGTGCATGATGATGTGGTGGATGATGCAATGGAACGTCGTGGATTTTTCTCTATCAATGCTTTATGGAAAAATAAAGTGGCTGTTTTGGTAGGCGATTTTTTATTAGCGAAAGGTTTACAACTAAGTGCCGAATATAAGGATTACGATTTTTTAGAATTGATTTCGGAATCTACCAAAGCCATGAGCGAAGGAGAGTTGTTGCAAATCGAAAAAGCGAGAAAACTAGATATTGAAGAGGATGTTTATTTTGAAATCATCCGACAAAAAACGGCGGCGTTGATAGCTTCTTGTTGTGCCAGTGGTGCAGCATCGGCAGGAGCGGATAAGGATGCCATCGAAAAAATGCGTTATTTGGGCGAATTAATTGGTATTGCTTTTCAAATTAAAGATGATTTATTTGATTATGAAGCAACTAGTTCCATAATTGGCAAACCCGTTGGGATTGATATTAAGGAGCGTAAAATGACTTTACCTTTAATTTACGCTTTAAACAATGCCTCCCGCAACGATAAAAAATGGATGATTAAGGTTGTTAAACGTTACAACGAAAACAACGAAAAAGTACGCGAATTAATGGCGAAAGTAAAAGCTTTGGGTGGTATTGAATATACACAACAAAAAATGCACGAATACCGCGATAAAGCCCTAAAAATACTAGAAGATTTCCCAGCATCCGAAAGCAAAACCAGCCTCATCAATCTCATCAACTATACTATAGAAAGGGTGAAGTAACTTTTTTATTCAAAATTTTATAGTATTAAACAATTTAATTTTCAATTTTTTTTACTTTTGAAATTAAAAATCATATTTTACTTAAAATATTTTAAATAACTAACCAAATGAAATACTTTTTTACATTAATACTATCTACGATTTACTTTGGAGTTATTTGTCAAACTCCTAAAACATTAAAAGTTAGAGGTGTATCATCCATAGAAATTAATCCAGAAAAAATTGATTTATTAATTGTGTATAGATACAGTGATAATTTAAAAGATA
>JACCDI010718238.1_pt1 | contig 18738 bp, 17 predicted proteins | sample 7442791 | NCBI WGS metagenome assembly JACCDI01 (sample SAMN15323434, study PRJNA562643) | freshwater metagenome | isolation source: river surface water | place: USA:Blue River Watershed | collected 2017-08-15
GTAAGAAGCATGAACGCTGCATTGACCAGTGTGTCGATGTAATTAACAATATTATCTTTTTAAAGGGGAATCATAACTGATTCCCCTTTGTTTTTTCCCCTGTTCGAGCCGCAGGAATGGCTTTCTTTTTTTGAATTTTCTTTTTTATTGTAATTAGTCAGCTATGATGATTGTAGTATAATTTATATTCCCTGCTCGAGCCGCAGGGGTGGCTCTTACTTTTTTTTATGGCAAAAAGAAGTAAGCCAACTTAGCGAAGCGATCTCACGAGTTTACGAATAAAAAAAGCCACCACGAACGCGCAGATTCCGTTTCAAAAAGCTTTGTATTTTTTTATTTCCAGCCGTTTTCGCCGACTAGTGGAACGAAACTAAAATCGTCGTAGATCTCAGTTTTGATGTCTTTGTCATTCAGCTTCGTTATTCTTACCATCTTCTGAGCCTCGGCTTGCTTGCCAACTGGTATCACTAAATGACCGCCTACCTTCAACTGAGACACCAATGTTTTTGGAACCGAAGGCGCTCCTGCCGTTACGATAATTGCATCATAGGGAGCATTCGCCATTAATCCTTTTGTGCCATCACCAACAAACAAATGCATACCTTGCGTTAACTTGAGCACTTTTAACAATGCTGCAGCTGTATCAGATAAAACCTGGTGTCTTTCAATACTGTATACTTCCGCCCCACACAATTGAAGAATCGCAGCCTGATAACCGCTACCTGTGCCGATTTCCAATACTTTACTTCCGGGTCTCAACTGCAACAACTGGGTTTGATAGGCGACAGTATAAGGTTGAGAAATCGTCTGACCCGCGGCAATAGGAAATGCCTTGTCTTCGTATGCGTGACTTTCGAACTCTATCGGCAGAAAAAAATGCCTTGGCAAGGTATCAATAGCGTTAAGAACCACCTGATCGGTGATGCCTTTTGAGCTTAAAAGATCGCGGAGCTGTCGTCGCTGCCCCTTGTGTTTATAGGTATCCTGGTATTGGTTCAAAATCTAATATGTATGGTCTTTAGTACACGGTTAATAACAAAATGATGCTACAAATAAGCAACTAATGCATTTTTGTAACAAATTTATTTAACAACAATTGTCAAAAATTAGAATAGGCATAGCAGGTAGTTCAGATGCAACGGGAGTATACCTTCCGTATTTGCAGAAAAATGAAGCTTACGAGCTCATAGGCACATTTGACACAACCGACGAACGCAACTTCGAAAATTTTTATGGCATTGCTCCATTAAATGATTTCATTAAAAGGGCCGACGCTATTTTCTTCTGTGGTCTCAATCATTTACATGTCTTTGATATGATGATTGAATGTATCAAACACAGTAAACATATTTTGTTTGAGAAATTCCCCGACCTCAACTACACTGAATTGTCGCTGCTTCAGAAACTTAGAAACGAAGCAGATACGACCTTTTATATCTCTAATGTTCACGGCAACGGCTGCGTTTATACCACCGCAAGACAATCAGTTCTGAAGCCTACCTTTATTCAACACGAAATCAATATCCCTTTCAATATCCGCTTTACCGACCACAATAGTAAAGAGGCCTTATATGAAACAATAGATATGGTGTTAAGATGCGTTAACTCGCCTGTTAGCAAAGTCAAATTTAATCATCAATACATCTTCAACCAGAAACCGGATGAAGTGAAAATTATACTGACTTTCGACAACAGCACTACCGCTGAAATCGTTCTGAATACCGTTAGCAAATCCCACAAAAATGTACTAACGCTCTATCAGAAAGGTAAAATCATTACTGCTGACATCAAAGACTTTAAAGTTGAAGAAACCCGACTCGACTACGACCTTGAGCACAAACTGCCTTTTGAAAGCGTTTCTTCTAATACCACACTGGCTCAAAAGATGAATCAGTTCGAAAAAAAAATACTCTATTTTGATGTAATTCAAAAAGATTTGTTGAACTTTGTAGATTGTATCACCAACCACATCTCTCCTATGGTTTCTCTGGATGAAGCCATGAATGTTGTAAGTGTGATGCAAAATTTTGCCTACAGTCAACATGAATCTATTGTTTAAGTCATTTTTACCCCTATTTGTTTTCGCCAGTTTATTCTATTCGTGCGACAAAGAAGATGAGCAGGTTCCTGCCTATCTCCACATCACCAAATTTTCATTTACTTCTAAGGTTTCCGACTTCGGTCTGGGCACCTCCGAAATTATCAGCGCCAAAGTATTTGTCAATGGTCAGGAAATCGGCAACTTCGAATTACCTGCCACTATCCCAGTGCTTAGCTCCGGCAAATCTATCATAGAGGTTTTCCCTAATGTGAAAGAAAATGGTTCTATCAGCAATCAAAAATACTATAAACCATATACCTCATTCAGAGATACACTTTTCTTAACCCCTAAAGTGATTGATACCATTGTCCCTACGAGCACTTATAGATCGAATACCAATCTGGTATGGATGGAAGATTTTGAAGATCAGGCGATCTCTATGGTAAAATCAGGCTACAACAATTCCAAAGATTCTATTGTAGCAATTCCTACTAACACAAGTGGTGTCGATCAGCCTTTTACTGGCTCTGATTATACTGGATATGTCAATATTACAGATGATACGCTGGTGATTTTTGAGAGAAGTACCGTCAATTCCTTTGAACTACCTAATCTGGGAACGGATGTGTATGTTGAAATGGATATCAAAACCAATGTGCCGGTTCAAGTAGGTATTTATGCCGACAACAATATAACCGTAATACAATCGCCTGTTCTTGTAGTAAACGCCACAGATGGCAAATGGAAGAAAATTTATGTCAATTTAAAATCTGAAACAGGCGACCTGGCAAGCGGGACTAAAGTGAGAATCTTTCTTGGGACCTACAAAGAAAGCGGCGATACCGTTGACAAACACATTTATATCGACAACCTGAAATTATTATACGTGCAATAAGCTTGAATAAGACCGTACAAACCATAAAGTATCTAATCTCTGATTACCTGGCAGCGGCTCTGGTGTGGTTCCTCCTGTTCTGGTTCAGAAAACATTATGTGGACACGGCTCACAGCGATTATCAGATTCCTTTAAGTCGCGACAGCAAACTGATTCTTGGCATTATAGCAATACCAACCTTCTGGCTGACCTTATATTATCTTACCGGATACTACAACAATATTTTCAGACGCTCTCGTTTACGCGAACTCAAACAAACTTTTTACACTTCTTTCCTGGGCTCTTTAATCATCTTCTTTGTTCTCCTACTGGATGATTCTGTGAGTAACTACCGCGATTATTATAACACCTTCTTCCTGCTCATTAGTTTGCAATTAATTATTACTTACCTGGGCAGATTTATATTATCCTCTCAAACCAATCATCGCATTCAGAAAAGAGTGTATGGGTTTAATACTATACTTGTTGGGTCGAACGAAAAAGCTCTTAAATTGTTCGCCGATCTAAACAGCGCGAAAATCACCAATGGCTTCAAGTTTCTTGGCTTTGTTACTGTTAATGGAGAAGACACCACCGAGATGCAGAAAAACCTTCCTCTATTGGGCAATTACAAGGATTTACCAAAACTGATCCACGAACTCCATATCGAAGAACTGGTGATTGCTTTGGAAACAACAGAACACAATAAACTCAACGCCGTTTTTACAACCGTTGAAAACGAAAATGTGTTTATTAAAATCATTCCTGATATGTACTCCATCTTTACCCGAATGGTGAAGATGAACAATATCCTTGGAGCTGTATTGATAGAAGTTGACTTCGAAGTAATGCCTGAATGGCAAAAGCATGCTAAACGAGCTTTTGATATATTTTTCTCAGCCATTGTTTTGATTGTCTCCTTCCCTTTCATGCTGCTGATTGCTGTGTTGATTAAGACCACCAGCAAGGGTCCCATATTCTTCACTCAAGAACGTATTGGATTAAAGGGCAAACCATTTAAAATCATTAAATTTAGAAGCATGCGTCCGGATGCCGAGGCGGGCGGACCGCAGTTATCGCGTGAAGATGATCCACGTATTACCAAGATTGGTAAGTTTTTGCGCAAGACAAGACTGGATGAGTTTCCGCAATTCTGGAATGTTTTAATTGGAGAAATGAGCGTAGTTGGACCGCGACCAGAGCGTGCCTTTTTTATTACTCAGATCATTGAAAAAGCACCTTACTACAAACGTTTACAAAAAGTAAAACCAGGCATTACCAGCTGGGGCCAGGTAAAATATGGCTATGCCGAGAACATAGACCAGATGATTCAGCGTCTGTATTATGATATCCTGTACATCGAAAACAACAGCCTGGCACTCGACTTCAAGATCATGGCCTATACGGTATTGATTATGGTGCAAGGTCGCGGGAAGTGATCCATTCAACGATAATTTTAGAATGTTGTAAAGAATCTTCGCATCGATATCGCATTATTGTTAAATTTGTGTCATGTTCTGGCAAGATCACCCAAAAACCTATCCTTTACTCATTCTGATTATAGGTTTGTACACCTTTAAGTTTTTTACACTTTGGGTTTACAGACGTCGTAATAACATCAAAGGCAAAGACAATTTTACCATTGGAATCAATACGATCTATTATATCTTCTTATCCATTATTTTAGTTTTATTGATCATGGTCCTACTTAGGGTCAATGTAAAGGAATTTTTCACTTCTATCTCTATCCTTGCAGCGGCCATAGCCATTGTCTCTAAAGATTATATCTCCAATGCAATCAACGGTATGATTCTAATGTTCAACAACCAGTTGTCTATTAACGACCATATACAGATTGGAGAGCACAAAGGCAAGATTGTGCATATCAGCTTGCTGAATGTTCAGTTAGTGAATGAAGAAGATGACATTATCTTTATTCCAAACACCACAGTTTTAAGTCACGATATCATCAATTTCTCTAAAGGTGAAAGCAGGAAGGCCAGCATGGAATTTACTATATCGGCGCAAGCCATGTCGAATATCGATGCCTTGGAGCAATATTTGGGGCAAGCACTTAGTGCCGATGACAACATCGAAAGAGACACATTCAAATTAAAAATCTTGCATGTCAAATTCAATAAAGCCAGAGTCCGTGCCGAGGTCAATTTAAAGATCCGAGACCGCAAAGCCGAGCGCCGATTCAAACGCTTGTTGCTCGATGCCTGGTTTGGATGGATTAGGGGGTGAGTTCCCACAGATCCCCAACACTTGTACTCACATCACGCTCTTATACCGTGGAGCGCGGCTCCGACGGTTATACATCTTCATTAGCATTCTTTTTCCGTGGAGCGCGGCTCCGACGGTTATACGATTGTTCTATCGATGTTTGTAGTTTTTGGGATTGTTGGAAATATATTTTTTAGTGTTTTCATATTCCATCCAGCTAGTTATCACACGATGATAGTATCCTCTATGCCATTTCATAGATTCCCCAGACAAATTCACCAACTTTGTTACGGCAGCTTTATATGATTTAACAATGACATCAAGTCGATTCAATTTAAATTGTTCCCCTTTAAACATTTTTTGGGGATGCTCATCTTTATCACTAGCATCGAATTTCAGCCATACAACAGCATGTATATGATCTGGCATAATTACAAAAACATCTTTTTCTAAATCATGTCTATTGAAATTTATGGTTTCCCATAGATCTTTTGCAATTAAACCAATACTTGAATGTTTCATTTCTTGATTTACAATTTCTCCAAAATATTTAACTCGTTTTCCTGTTAAAATTGTGATGAAGTGCTTAGTATATGAGTCTTTTTTGCTATTAAAAATAAAATCCATGTGCAATTTTAGAAACAAATGGACCTATTAATCGGTATATAAACATTTATATACATTTAAAAAGTCCAACCCAAACAAAGTATACACCATTCCTATCTTAAAACAGAACACCAAAAAACTTAAAATAAACGCACTCTAACACGACGTATAACCGTCGGACCCGCGGTCCACGGAATACGGACCCGCTGTCCACGGAATACGGACCCGCGGTCCACGGCATAAAATATCTAAATAAAACACCAGACATCAAAGACAATCTCCCTCTAAAACAACGTATAACCGTCGGACCCGCGGTCCACGGTAAGAGTCGAGCCCGTGGAACCTGAACCTCGCACGAATAGCCTCGGTGAGGCGAGCCTGTCGAAGGAAGGTCTACTGCATAAAAAAACGCCGCGATAAAATCACAGCGTTTTTATATCTTATCAGATTAGTTACTTGGCTACAGCAGCCGTACTCACCAAATCAGTTAGACTCAATTCCAAACCCTTAGCACTTAATCCAGTTGTTTTTGAATTGAACTGGTGAACACGCATTAGACCTTGTCTGATAATGTCAGAAACATCTTTCAGAATGGCAATATCATTAACTTCAGAACCTTGTTTCATTAGGTAACCGAAGACTCTGGCCATGCCACAATTAGCAATAAAATCAGGCACAACAGCTGTGTTGTTATCCATGTACTCAGAAATCGGACCCATAAAGATTTCTTTATCTGCAAATGGCACGTTAGCACCACAACTTACCACCTCAACTCCGGCAGCAATCATACGCTCTGCCTGATTTTGCGTAATCAATCTAGATGCAGCACCTGGAATAAAGATTTCCATTGGCAAATCCCATATCTTGGCATTTACTTCTTCGAAGCTTAGCATATCGGGATGGTACAATTCGTTGCCTTTTCTGTTCAGGAACAAATCGCGAATTTCTTCGAAAGTAAAGCCTTTCTCGTTGATTAAACCACCTTGTCTGTCGATGATACCGTTGATAAGAACTCCGTGTTTAGACAAGTAGAAAGCTGCAGCGGCAGCCACATTTCCCCATCCCTGAATCACAGCAAACTTACCATTCATGGTACCGCCCCATAGTTCGTAATAATGTCTTACAGCTTCAGCAACACCCCAACCAGTTATCATATCTGCGATGGTATATTTCTTCGCTACATCTGGCGTAAAACGTTCGTCAGTTATAGGCAACAAAACACCTTGTTGAAGGCGTGAAATACTCTTTAATTTTTCTTCAGAAGAATAGTTTAAATGACCGTTAACGATACCTTCTTGTGGATGTAAAATCCCTAATTCAGCAGTCATTGGAATCACTTCATGTATCTCATCAACATTTAAGTCGCCACCAGTACCATAGTAGTTTTTCAACAAAGGATATACTGTTTTGTACCAGCGTTCAAGTACCCCTTTTTTACGTGGATCAGCAGGATCGAAATTGATACCTGATTTAGCGCCACCAATTGGGGGACCGCAAACAGAAAATTTCACTTCCATGGTTTTAGCCAGACTCTCGACTTCGCGTTTGTCCAATCCTTTTCTCATTCTTGTACCACCACCAGCAGCACCATTTCTCAATGAATTAATAACGACCCAACCTTCGGCTTCTGTTTCGCTGTCTTTCCATTCGAAAACGATCTCAGGTTGCTTGGCTTCAAATTTCTCCAGTAATTTACGCATCTTTTAAATTAAAGGTGCAAAGATACAAAATTCAATGTGTCGAATAAATAAAATATCGCTTTAATCTGCTGTTCTCTGTCAGGTAATTTAAAGCGCCAATTTTGCTAAAAAACGTCTTTTAGCGGCAAAACCGATTTGGAGGATATAACCCAAAATGATGATTTTCATCCCCCAAAAAGGTGATTTTGCTATCCAAAATTTCTTTTATCCAAATACCTTACTCAACTTTGTTTACGAAAACGATAACACAATACATTAAATACGCAAAAAGCAACAGTTCCCATTCTAAAAAACAAAACACACAAAACCCTAAACAAAATGAAAACTGGAACTCTATCAAACCTTATTGTCGTTAGCGATAGCGACAATAAAAAACACCCCATCGATGTGCATGTGGTTGTGAAAGTAAAAGCTGAAGATGACATGACTAAAGTTTACTTTTACAACCACCGCATCCTGGTGTTCAACTTAAGTATCAAAGAATTTGACGAAATCCTTAGTCCCCACGGCTTCATCAAAATTCACAAATCCTGCATCATCAATCCGGCTTATCTCGAAGGGGTAAAGCCTGGCAGAATTGCCATGGCCCGCCTCAGCGACGACACTGAAGAACCGGTTTCTCGTGAGATTAGAAAGATTCTTTCTACTTATATCATTGATGCGATGTATTCTTAGTCGTTTATGGCGTGCGTCAGACTTACCGTGGACCGCAGGTCCGACTTTAACCGTACCGCAGGTCCGACGGCTATAATATGATGGACGTAATTAAATAAATCGCATTGTCGGCACTGCTGGGGCCGACCTATAAAATCATCCTTCTATAATCAATGTTTCTACAATGCCGCTGGCATATCCAAGATTATTCTCTGACGTATGTATTTGATGTCATGTCCCAATCCCCTCATATAAATCACACAAATCAAAATAATCATATTTCATGTTAATCATGAAAATCATATACGCTCTCATTCTCATTCTCACTCTCATATATAAGTCCGACGGCTATACGAAATCGTAGGTGCCTACTTGTTCGACATTCAGAACGGTAAAACCATTATCATCGGTATAAAAGGCGCGCTTGAATTTGGCATTGTGCACCACCTCTGCGCCAGTATAGGCATATCTGCTGTGAACAGTTTGAGCAAAGGTATCGTCGTAACAAGACAAGAACACAAATATCTCTACATCCCTCTTTAAATAATCTTCGGCAGTAAACCAGCTCAGTGGACTATCTTCATCGAGTACATGCACCAATGTCCATGTCAGCGACAGAAACGAAATCTTATCAATATCTAATGGAAGTGATGAGAATTTACGAACCGACTTCCCGTCTACATCATCTAGCCAGCTCAGGGTCATTTTAGCACTTACTTCAAGTAGATTACCTTTTTTGTTATTGCATAACATTAACATAAGGGCTTTGCCGTCTTTAAACGGACTAATCAAAGCATTTGCTGAATACTTTATTCGAGCTTCCGGCTTACTAAAACGACCATATAATGCACCCGTTGCTAAGGCAAAAGTCATGAGCCCTAAAAACGCCTCGAATCCAGCAAGTGTATTAGTCATTAACCCTTTGGGATGCAAACCTCCATAACCAACCGTCGTGAAGGTTTGAAGAGAAAAAAAATAACATTGCCAGAACCTTGAATACTCGTCGCCTTCGATGCCTACGATATAGTCTGGACCAATTATAAAATAAAGTGTGGCAAAAATAAAGTTAACACTGACGTAGATAGCCAGCACTACAGCCCAATATGTTCGCCATTTACAGGTGATAGCCCATTGATAAATATGAAATTCCTGAAAGAAATTATTCTTGCGCCTGATATTATAAGTTCCGTCTGGATTAATAGTACGAAGGCGGTTGCCACTTGCTTTACTATCAAATCCAATATTGTCTTTGGTGGTCGTGTTTGTTTCTTGCGACATAGCTTATAGGTCTGTTGACTTCCTACAAATTTAAGTCACAAGTCCTACACAACCTAATGCGCTTTATTGAGCACCCACCTGGCAATTTTAACCACCAGATTTCTAGGTGCAAAACGCGAAGAATTGACCATAATATAGTTCATCGTACCATGAACGGCCACCGACTTACCTTTCATCATCGCTTTATAACCATATTCGGCAACAGATTTAGCACTGGCAACTTGCGGACCTTTAAATAATTTACTCGATTCCATGGCTGCGGCGGCTTCAAAACCAGTTGCTGTGGCACCAGGACAAAGCGCAGTAATACTAACACCTTTATCGAATACTTCGTTATTTACAGCTTCAGAAAAACTCAACACATAAGCTTTAGTTGCGCAATACACAGCCATAGTAGGCGCAGGCTGAAAAGCTCCGGTAGACGCCACATTCATGATTTTGCCATTGCCACGTTTTATCATGTCCTGCAAATACAACTTTGTTATTTGTGTTAAGGCGGTCATGTTCAACTGTATCATCTGAGCTTCTTTGTCCCAATTAGTATCGATAAACATACCGTAGTCGCCAAAGCCGGCATTATTGATAAGATAATCAACCTGCATATTCATGGCAGTGGTTTCGTTGTACAAGGACTTAGAAGCATCAGGCTCAGATAAATCCTTTACTAAGACATGTACTGAAACACCCTGTTTCTGTTCGAGTTCAGCTTTTAAAGCCATTAGCTTATCAGCGCTTCTGGCAACCAAAATAAGGTTATCACCTTTGGCAGCATGAATGCGGGCGAGTTCTAGTCCGATGCCATTAGAGGCACCTGTAATTAATGCGGTTTTTTTCATTGATTGATTTTTGGAAATTTAAATTTCATTAATGCTAACAGACCTATATCTGTTTTGTTTGCTTTGGTAGTCAATTTGATTGACGAAATGATGTTGGCAAAACAACTAAATGCTGATTTATTTTAGTACTTCTGTTTGCTGGGCATTGCTTCGAAACATCGGTCGTCCTTTTAAGGCCTGTACCAATGTAAAAACAGCCAGTAGCAAATACAACACCGAAGCAACTATGGTGGATTTGGTGTTTCTTAATAAATAAAACGACAAAATGGGCAGGACCTGTAAGGCATGCATTCCAACAAAATGGGCAATGCGCGGATCGCCAAATTTAGTACTCCAGTTAAGCACGGGTATACCGGGACCGCCATCAGAACCGCCAATGGTATGTGTGAGCTTAGAGCCCATCACAAAGCCTTCGAAAGCAAAGACCACAAAGATGATTAGTCCCATTCGGATCGCCCACAAATAATAACCCGGCAACTGCGGCATAGGCTGCACAAAGAACTGATAGGCCACATAAGCCGTATAAATCGTAACAGCAGAAGCTGCAAAGGCCATCAGCGAATACAAAGAGGCATACAATGGTGTACTCATATTATAATGCGATAGCTGACCTCTGCTGGCCTGTAAAGCGATATAGGCAATTTCGAATCCCAGCAGAATAATGACGGACCAGTTAAACAACTTGATATTAAAGTTCGGCAGGTAATAACAAAACCAGGCCATTGCCCACACATATAAGAAAGTAGAGAAAGCAAATTTAAAAGGCTTATACCAGGCACTTACATTATAAACTTGTGTATTGGTCATTTTAGAAAGCAGCAGACAGAGTATGGCAAATACAAAACAAAGGATACCGAAGTAATACAGTGCTTCGTTTCTAAGCTTTAGGTTGGCAATAAAATTCAACATAGGTTTTAAACAGGATTCAAAACTACAGGTTAAAAACTGCGCGACTATTACCAAATGGTAAGAAGTGTAAGTCGACCACCTATTCGAATTATTCGCTTTGTATCTATAAATCTAATTAAATTTACGCCATGAACACCTGGACAGAAGACAACAACGAGCTGAGCAAAACCTTTATATTTTCTACATTTAAAGATGCCATCAACTGGATGGTAAAAGCCAGTATAGAGATTGAAAAAATGGACCACCATCCCACGTGGACCAACACCTACAACAAAGTGCATGTGCGCTTGAGCACCCATGATGCCGGGAATGTGGTAACAGAGAAGGATTGGAAACTGGCGGAGGTGTTAAATGAGGTGGTATGATTAATTGATACCCCCCCTTTCAAACCAAACTGCTCTTGCGCAAGCTGACTTTACACCGGAGCAAATGACAATACTTTTTTGGAAGTATTGAGTTTGAGTTCTAATGATTTGCTGTCTTAAGACGTTTGAAGATTGTTCAAATGCCTCGCCAGTTTTACCCCCATACTAAAGCAAGCTTGCAATAAATATCCTCCAGTGGGAGCATTCCAATCCAACATTTCTCCTATGCAATAGTGGTTTGGGAATTCTTTCAACTGAAAATTTTCATCTATGGCCTCCATAGCAACGCCACCTGAAGTTGATATTGCTTCATCGATGGGTGCTGCTGCTACAACAATTAATGGAAGCTGCTTTATTGTCTTTGCCAATATTGTGTAATCGGTATAAGCGTCTTTATCTAAATGATTTTTTATGATTTGTATGGCTGTACTGCTTAACACCAAATCTGTTTTTAATTTGTCATTGATGCTTTTCGCTTTTGATTTTTCAAGCTTGCTTAACAAGTCTTTTTCTGAAAACATTGGTTTGAAATCAATAAATATTTGAGCATGCCCAATGCTTGCAAGATCTGATTGTATTTTTGAACTTAGCGGGTAGATAGCATTGCCTTCAAGTCCAAACGAAGTAACGCTAAGTTCACCCTGGCAGGTTCTTAATCCTGAACTAAGATGAATGTTTTTTAAAGCTTTACCTGCGTGATGAACTATAAAATCCTTTGGCCATTGTATTTCAAAAGCACAGTTGGCTGCTTTAAATTCTACACATGGGATATTTTTGGATTTAAACATGGATAACCATGTGCCATCTGAACCAGTTACTTTCCAACTTGACCCACCAAGTGCATAGACTACAATATCTGAATTGATGTGCTCCGAACCATTCAGTTCTATAGTATTTTCACTATTCCAACCCGTCCATTGTATGCCAGTATGTATTTGTACGCCTTGGTCTTTAAGCACTTTTAAAATAGCGTTCAGGACTTCAATTGGCTTAACTGATTTTAATGGGAATACCCTTCCACTGCTGCCCACATAGGTTTCAATTCCTATTTCGTTAAGCCAATTTCTAAAATCATTGTTACTAAATTGACGCAATGCATCATCTAAAAAGCCTTGAGGTTCATATTGCTTGATGATGTCTTGTATGCTGCTGCCATGGGTAAGGTTAAATCCACCATCACCAGCGACTAAGAATTTTCTTGCAAGCGCTTTGTTCTTTTCATAAATATGCACATCATATTTACTGGCATCGATATAGGATGCCAAAGCCAAAGCAGCTGCTCCACCGCCCAATATGCTGATCCGCTTTTTCAAAAATTAATGGGCGTTATGAAAGACATTTTGGTTAATTACAACTGAGCGCAAAAACTGCATTGTGCGCGAGTGAATTTTATTTGCCCGTGTATTGGAGCGTGGTAAAATCCTTCAAGTACATAAAGCGATTAAAGCGTGTGGGATTGCGACAAATATAACTGAAACTATTGAAAACACAAGAGAACTAGTGACTTTAACGTTGTCATCATTCCACCGTCGCATTCTTCGCCTGGTTTCTTAGCTGGTCGACGCCATAACCACGCATTACGGCGATATGGTGACGGAGAAGGATTGGAAGCAGGCGGAGATATAGGATGGGATTGAATAGCAACTATCTTTTTCAGAATGATTTTAGTGTACTTAGTGCTTTCTATAATGCAGCTGTACTAATCCTTTATCAAAGTGTTTTAATGAGACAAGTTCTAATGATAATTCAGGCCTATTGTCTTTAAAAAGTTTTGTACCCTTACCTAATAAAACAGGAATAACAGAGATTATAAATTCATCAATTAGGTTCTCCTTCAGAAGTTCGTGAACAATCTCTGCTCCCCCGTCGCAGTATATATTTTTACCACTTTCAGATTTAAGTTTATTGATTAATATTTTATGATCCCCTGTATAAAATTTCACAGAACCAATATTTTGTCTCGGTGTCCTTGTAATGATGTAAGTATCCTTGTCTGAGTGAGGAAATTCAACGCCCATGGACAGAACTTTATCATACGTTTTTCTTCCAACAATAACAGTGTCTACTGTTTTTACAAAGTCATTGTATCCATAATCTTGTCCCTCTTGTTCAACAACAGATAGAAAACTTAGGTCATCATTGGGTTTAGCAATAAATCCATCTAAACTACAGGCGATGTATAAAACTACTTTTCTTTCCATGATTCAACTTTACACTATTTTTATAAATTCAATCAATAATCTTGACGAAAACATTCAATACATTTAGCCTTTAATATGTAGTATGTTTTGTATCCAAGGATATGTCTTTCACATTGTATTAAACACTAAGAATTTCTACACAATCATTAATCATCTCATTACTATCGGAATTTTCCTCAATAAAAATCCTATTTAAAAATCCCGAGACAACTAATGTCTGATTAATAATTTAACTGGTTTAAATTTTACTCTTTAACAAATCGGCAATTCAGAACTCTCCCTTTTGATAATATTTGAATTACATATAATCCACTCGGCAAATTACTAGTCTCAATAGTTGACTGCGGATTACTAAGACTACCATTTAATACCTCAACTCCAGACATAGAAATTATCTTAAATTGTACAGGATAAACATCGTAAGATTTCAACGTAACTCTAAGTGCGCCTGATGTTGGATTTGGGGATATAATAAAATCATCTAATTCTAGAGATTTAGATTTAATTGCAGTTGTACGATCTCCTGTTACATCATAAAACTTAACCATTATCATTTTGTAAGGTGGGTTGTAATAGCCATTTAATGTATCCTCACATTCGGTAATTGAAAGGTTAACATAATTTAATCCTGGGTTATACCCTGTCCCCGTACCATAAAACACACTATCAACACCAAGTGCTAAAGCCTTTATCGATCGGGCTTCTTGAAGTTTCTGCGTATAAATAACATTTCCATTGGGATCATATTTCACCAATCCTCCATGCCACTGCTCTATCGTGTCATTTTCAAATATTAAACCACTGAACGACTGACTTCCTGAATAAACTGACAAAATCGAATTTCCCCATTTATCTGTAATTAAATCATTGGCTACATCCATTTCGTCGCTTCCACCATAGCGTAACCATAATTCCTGACCACTTGAATTTAACTTTACCAGATAGATATCTTGAGCATATTTTCCATTTGGTGAAATTCTATGTGCAAAACTAAAATTACCAATCACTGTACTATCTCCATTTCCATTTGCCAAAACATATAGATTTTCATGCTGATCTATTTCTAACTTTCTAAAACATGGCACACTAAAACCAACAGTCTGATTAAGATGAAGATATGTTAAACCCTTCTTCATCCAGATTGCAGTAAATTGATCATTCATTTTTGCAATAAATGAGTTTGTTGCGCTTTCTGTGTTTACTAACTGAATTCCATCTACATTCAAATTTGAAGAAATGTATTGACCAACAATATATACATTATTTGACTTTTTTGATCCTTCTATGCTGTAAATTTCATTTACTGAATTAGCATCGAGTTGCTCTGCATGTAATACCTGCCCATTCAAATCTAATTTGGCAACAATTCCATTTTGAGATTGAGTACAATTGAATGAAAATCCTCCAAAAGATTGAGTTCCATATCCCATATTCCCACAAACATAAATGTGATTATTTGCAATTGACATGTCAGTAAAACTAATAGAAGTGCTACCTGTTCTTGGGACAAAGGAGCACCAAATATTTTTTCCATTAGCATCATATTTTGCAACAAATCCACTACCGATAGGATACCAATTTGGAGCCATAAAAACACTATCGTCTACGCCAAAAACTCCACACACATACAAATTACCTAAACTATCACATAGCATTTTCGTTGGTGTCATTATGGAATTAATAGTAGTTCCTTTTGCTTTTGCTGTCCATAATCTTTTCCCCTGTGCGTTATACTTATTGATATAGAATCGATTCTCTAACATTTCTATAACCGTATCCATGGTGAACCAATTCCCACTAAAGGATCCAGAATTGTATGAATTACCAAATCTATCAGTACAAACCGCATCACCCCAAACATTTCCTCCCAATAGATTTACACCATTGGTATATCCACATGTATGACGCAACCATTCAGCAGAAGGTTTTGATTGTGCTAAACCGTTACCAATAGATATAGATAACAGAGCTAAAATGAAAATTCGTTTCATTTATGAATTATTATTTTATCCTTCAATAAACATTGGGGTACTACAAATGTCACTACAGCCCCTACTCTACAGTCACACTCTTCGCCAGGTTTCTTGGCTGGTCGACGTTACAACCACGCATTACTGCGATGTGGTAGCTTAAGAGTTGCAGTGGAATAGTAGATAGCAATGGTGTAAGAGCCTCTTCTGTATCTGGAATTTCTATCACGTGATCAGCCATTTCTCTCACCTTAGTATCACCTTCTGTTACGATAGCGATGATCTTTCCTTTACGGGCTTTAACTTCCTGAATATTGCTCATTACCTTTTCGTACATACCGCGTTTAGGAGCTATTACCACTACAGGCATTTCTTCGTCGATTAAGGCAATCGGTCCGTGTTTCATCTCTGCAGCAGGATAACCTTCCGCGTGGATGTATGAAATCTCTTTCAGTTTAAGTGCACCTTCTAAAGCTACAGGGAAGTTAACACCACGACCTAAGTAAAGGAAGTTTCTGGCATCTTTGAATTGCTCTGCAATTTTTATCACTTCATCATTCGTCTTAAGCGCTTTTTCAACCAGATTAGGAATAGCTTCTATTTCGCTTAACACAAAGCGTAAACGCTCCTGAGAAATGGTTCCTCTGATTTGAGCAACGGCAAGCGCCATAAGCGTTAAAACAGACACCTGAGCGGTAAATGCTTTGGTTGATGCAACACCAATCTCTGGTCCGGCGTGCGTATAGGCTCCAGCATGAGACATACGAGGGATAGAAGAACCTACCACATTACATACGCCAAATACTGTTGCGCCTTTCTCTTTTGCTAATTCAATAGCAGCCAATGTATCTGCAGTTTCACCACTCTGAGAAATGGCTATCACTAAATCATCTGGATAGATGATTGGATCTCTGTATCTGAATTCTGATGCATATTCAACTTCTACAGGAATTCTTGCAAACTCTTCGAATAAATATTCTCCGACCAAAGCTGCGTGCCAGCTGGTACCACAACCAATAAGAATTAAACGTTTAATGTTGCGTAATTTATCTTCATACTCATGAATGCTGCGCATGGCGAATTTGCCTCTGCTTGGGTCGATACGACCACGGATACTGTCATGAATAGACTTTGGTTGCTCGTAAATCTCTTTGATCATGAAATGCGGGTAACCACCTTTTTCAATTTCTTCAAGGTTGATTTCGAGTTTCTGAATGAAAGGCGTTTTCGCTACATTTTCGATGGTTTTAATGCTTAGTTTACCATCTTTCACAATGGCAATTTCACCATCGTTTAAGTAAGTAACATCTCTGGTATATTCAACAATTGGGGTCGCATCGCTGGCCATGAAATACTCGCCAGGCTCGGAACCGATACCTACCACGAGCGGACTACCTTTGCGGGCCGCTATTAATTTAGCTGGTTCATTTTTAACCAAAATAACGATGGCATAAGCGCCAATTACCTGATTAAGCGCCAAACGAACTGCTTCATCTATTGAAATATTTTCGTTTACCTGAACGTCTTCAATCAGGTGAATCAACACTTCAGTGTCGGTATCACTGCTGAAAGTATGACCACGTTTGATAAGTTCTTCTTTGATGGTCGCATAGTTCTCAATAATACCATTGTGAATAACGGCAAGGTTTCCAGATTGAGACAAATGCGGATGAGCATTTTCATCATTAGGTTCACCGTGAGTAGCCCAACGGGTATGTCCCATGCCAACATGTCCACTAATGTTTTTATTGACAACAGAATCTTCCAGGTTCTGTACTTTACCTTTTGTTTTATAAATATTAAGATCGTCGCCATTTATCAGGGCAACACCAGCACTGTCATAACCTCTGTACTCAAGACGTTTTAGGCCTTTAATAACGATAGGATACGCTTCTTTTGGTCCGATGTATGATACAATTCCGCACATGTGTTCTCTTTTTGGGGGTTTATTGAAGCAAATGTAAGAAATAGGATTTAAAATATTTTAGGGTTTTATAAACAGGGGTGTCTACAATTTTAAGGATATAGGAAAGAGGAATAAGGAACGAGGATTTAGGGGGCTGGCCCGCCTGACCCTGTCATTCGGACGCGGCGCCAGATAATGAGAGCGTGAAAACGAGAACATCAATGAAACGCAATCAAATTATAGCAGTCGGACTTGCAGTCCACGGTTAATGAGAGCGGGTATAGGACTGGGATAACTGAGATGAAACGACGTATAGCCGCTGGACCCACGGTCCGCGGCACAAAAAAAACGCCGAGGATACTTCCTCGGCGTTTTTAAATATCGATAATGGTCTTATTTCTCAGGAACAAGCATGACCGTTTCTTCATTGCCTTTAGGCAGGAAACTTGTTGGTCGTACAATCATGTCATTGCTGAAACGCAAACGAATCTTGTCAGTTCCAACCCACTCGTAGATGCCTGGAGCAGTATACAATTCCAGTCCAACTTCGTCTAACATAATCAAATTGATGTGCATCGGACTTTGAGTGGTGTCTACAGTGTATTTTGACTGGATGGTATCTTTGCCATGCATGATGCTCAACAAACTATCCTGACTGAATATATAGGTATAATAATCGCCTTTCATAGACAATCTGTACCTGCCATTCAGACTAGGCTTTTGCGCAGAGGCAGTAAAGGCAAAACCTAAAGCTATTATGAACAATACTGTACGCATAAATTACATAGGTTTAAACTCGAAATCATTCATGAAAGCAGTAGTAAAATTGCCTTCTCTGAAGTTCTTATCCGCCATGATCTGACGTTGTAATGGAATAGAAGTATGAACACCTTCAATGACAAACTCTTCCAAAGCTCTTTCCATCTTTACGATACACTCTTCGCGGGTTTGAGCACTCACAATCAGCTTGGCAATCATACTGTCGTAGTTAGCAGGAATGACGTAGTTAGCATATGCGTGTGTGTCAACGCGAATACCGTGACCACCAGGAATGTGGAAGTTCAGGATTTTACCCGGACTTGGACGGAAGTTGTTATATGGATCTTCGGCATTGATACGGCATTCGATAGCATGTTTGAATGGCTCGTAATCTTTACCAGAGATTGGCTGAC
>JACCDI012058608.1_pt1 | contig 18734 bp, 19 predicted proteins | sample 7442791 | NCBI WGS metagenome assembly JACCDI01 (sample SAMN15323434, study PRJNA562643) | freshwater metagenome | isolation source: river surface water | place: USA:Blue River Watershed | collected 2017-08-15
CCTACGGCCCGGTGGCAAGACGGACCCTCACCGCCAACGAAGCCAAAGTGGCCATGGAGTTCTTCGTCGCCAACGCAACCGACCAAGCGGCCGAGTAAGCCACCCCAAAAACGAAGCGCCGCCCCAAAAAGGCGGCGCTTCTCTTGTCCATCGCGGGGCGTGTGGTGCGGTGTATTCTGCGTTGGGCAGGGAAATGGCACGGGTCGGAGCCCGACCAGCGACCTTTTACCTCGGCGACATAGGTCCTGCCGCAGACAGGGCGGTGCGGCTGCGGGGGACCGGATGGCCCGCTGGACATCCGGTCCCCCTGCAGGATCAGGCGTGGATCGCGCCGTCGCCGCAGGCCAGGGCCGCTTCGCGCACCGCTTCGGAATAGGTCGGGTGCGCGTGGCAGGTCAGCGCCAGATCTTGCGCCGAGGCCCCGAATTCCATCGCCACACAGATCTCGTGGATCAGGTCGCCTGCCATCGGGCCGATGATATGCGCGCCGAGGATGCGGTCGGTGGCCTTGTCGGCGAGGATCTTCACGAAGCCGTCGCCCTGGAACACCGCCTTGGCGCGGCCGTTGCCCATGAAGCTGAACTTGCCGACCTTGTAGGCACGGCCCTCTTCCTTGAGCTGCTCTTCGGTCTTGCCGACCGATGCCACCTCGGGTGTCGTGTAGATCACGCCGGGGATCACGCCGTAATTCACATGGCCCGATTTGCCGGCGAGGATTTCGGCCATCGCCATGCCCTCGTCTTCGGCCTTGTGGGCCAGCATCGGGCCAACGATGGCGTCACCGATGGCATAGAGGCCCGCCACGCTGGTGGCGAAATGGCCGTCCGTCTTGACCTGCCCGCGCGGCAGCATCTCTACGCCCAACGCCTCCAGCCCCAGTCCGGCGGTGTAGGGGCGGCGGCCGGTGGCGACAAGGACGGTGTCGGCCGAGAGCGCGGCTTCGCTGTCGTCCTTGCGCAGCTTGTAGCGCACCGTCGCGACCTCGCCCGCCACGTCCACGCCCTGGACGGCGGCACCCATGACGAACTTCAGCCCCTGTTTGGTCAAGAGGCGCTGGAAGCTCTTTGCCACCTCGGCATCCATGCCGGGGGTGATCGTGTCAAGGTATTCGACCACCGTCACCTCGGCCCCCAGACGGGCATAGACCGATCCCATCTCCAGCCCGATCACGCCCGCGCCGATCACCACCAGCTTTTGCGGAATGCGCGCCAGGTCCAGCGCGCCGGTGGAGGTGACGACGATCTTTTCATCCACCGTCACGCCGGGCAGGGACGAGGACTCCGACCCGGTGGCGATGACGATGGATTTGGCGGAATGCACCTCGTCGCCCACCTTGACTTGCCCCGCGGCAGGGATCGATCCCCAACCCTTCAGCCAGGTCACCTTGTTCTTCTTGAACAGAAATTCGATGCCCTTGGTGTTCTGACCGATCACGTCGGATTTATAGGCCAGCATCTTGGCCCAATCGACGGTCGGGGCCGCGCCCATCAGGCCCATCTTTTCGAAATTCTCCTGCGCCTCGTGCAGGTGATGCGTGGCATTCAAGAGCGCCTTGGACGGGATGCATCCCACGTTCAGGCAGGTGCCGCCCAGCGTCTCGCGGCCTTCGACCACGGCGGTTTTCAGGCCCAATTGCGCGCAGCGGATGGCGCAGACATAGCCGCCGGGGCCACCGCCGATGATGATGACGTCGAATTCAGCCATGAGAGGTCTCCTTGGATGCGGGTCGCGCCAGCCCGTCTGGCGGCGCGGGGAATGGGATCAGATCAGACAGGCCAGCAGCATCGCCAAGGTGGCGAACCAGCTGACCGCCCAGATGACAGAGCGCCATGGCACAAGGCCAAAGGCATAGGCCGGGACATAGAGCACCCGCGCCACCAGATAGGTCCAGGCGCAGACGGCGGTGAAACCATCGGCCTGGCCCGACAGCGTGACCACGACGACGGCGAGGGTGAAGAGGATCAAGCCTTCAAAGTGATTGTTCAGCGCCCGCTGCATCCGTCCGGTCATGGTGGAAAACGGCCGTTCCGGCGCCTTGTCGCGGGGCGACATGGTGTAGCGCGTGCCCAGTTCCAGATTGGCGGGCAGGGCAAAGAGGATGAATTGCCCCATTTGCAACAGCGCGGCGAGGGTGAGGGCGGTCAGTTCCGGCGTCATCAGATCACTCCTGTCAGCGGTTGCAACATGGTCAGATTGGCGCGGGCGGCTTCGAACCACGCAACGCAGGCGGCCTCGGCGGCGGCCACACCGGGCAGGGCGCGCAGGGCGGCCATCCGGTGCCGTGTGGCGGGCCAGTGCCGCAGGATGCTGCGGTTGCTGCCTTCGTTGCGGTTGGCGCGACGGTGCCAGTGCCCCTCCAGCGCGTATTTCCCGCCCTGATCCGCATGCCAGCCGCGCCCGCGACGTTCGCGTAGCGCAAAGCAATCGGTGGACCGGATGGCGTAATGGTTGATGACCGCGAGGCGCGGACGCCAGACCCGGTCGGCGGGGTGAAAGCGGATGTGGTGGCCGTCCATCACCGTCCCGCTGTGCAGGGCAAAACCCGCCGCGTTGCGCACGACGGGGTGGTCGATCAGGGGCCGGATCGGCATGTGATCGGTCGCGGCCTGAAATCTGCGGAAGCGGTAGATCGCCTTGTGGCTGATCGTGTCCGGCTCCGGTGCGGACTCGCAGCGCAGGAAATGCGGCAGTGTCGCGCCCGGCCAGCGGTGATGACCGCTGTCCCCGAACAGCCGCCACGGCAGCGCGATCACATCGCCCTTGCCCGCCACCGCCAGCAGGTCGGCGACCCGTCCCGCCCCGTGCCCGATGTTGAGGAATTCGTCCGCATCCAGATGGCACAGCCATTCGGCATCGGTGCCGTGCAGATGCCCGAACGCCAGCGCCAGCCCCTGATCCTGCGGGCGTCCGCCGGGGGGGACCCGGTGGCGCAGGTGGGTCAAGACGCCTGCGGCCTGCAACCGGTCCAGAAGCGTGTCGCTGCCGTCGCTGCAATCGTTGGAGCAGATGACGATGCGGTCAAAGCCGATGACCTGATGAAACGCCACCCATTCAAGGATGAACATCCCTTCATCCCGCATGCAGGAAACCAGCGCCGCCGGTTCGGGCTGAGAGGGCGAAAGGGGGGCGACTTCGGTCATCATATCCGCAATGCAGCGCGGTCAATTGGCGGGGCAATCACCGCCCCGCCGCAGGGTGCGCATCGGCGCGCACCTTTGTGCGATCCTCAGAGATCCATCAGCAGACGGCGGGGGTCTTCCAGCGCTTCCTTGACGCGCACGAGGAAGGTCACTGCGCCTTTGCCATCCACGATGCGGTGATCATAGCTCAGCGCCAGATACATCATCGGGCGGATCACGATCTGGCCGTTCACCACCACCGGGCGGTCCTGGATCTTGTGCATGCCAAGGATACCCGATTGCGGCGGGTTCAGGATGGGCGAGGACATCAGCGAGCCATAGACACCGCCGTTCGAGATCGTGAAGGACCCGCCCTGCATTTCGGCCATGCTCAGCTTGCCGTCACGGGCGCGGACGCCCAGTTCGGCGATCTTCTTCTCGATGGCGGCAAAGCCCATCTGATCGGCGTCGCGCACCACCGGCACCACCAGACCATTCGGCGTGCCGACGGCCACGCCCATGTGGACGTAGTTCTTGTAGATCACATCGGTGCCGTCGATTTCGGCGTTGACCTCGGGCACTTCCTTCAGCGCATGGGTGCAGGCCTTCACGAAGAAGGACATGAAGCCCATCTTGACGCCGTGCTTCTTCTCGAACGCGTCCTTGTAGGTGTTGCGCACATCCATGATGCCGGACATGTCCACCTCGTTGTAGGTGGTCAACATCGCGGCGGTGTTCTGCGCGTCCTTCAGGCGGCGGGCGATGGTCTGGCGCAGGCGGGTCATCTTGACCCGTTCCTCGCGCGCGGCATCATCGGCGGCGACCGGCCCGCGCGGGACGGAGACCGGGGCAGGGGCCGGGGCGACGACCGGTGCCGGCGCTGCGGCCGAGGCCACGGCGCGCGCGACGTCTTCCTTCATCACACGCCCGTCCCGGCCGGTGCCCTGCACCTGCGCGGCGGACAGGCCCGCTTCGGCCATCGCCTTCTTGGCGGCGGGGGCGTCCTCGACATCCTTGGCGGCGGGTGCCGCGGCCGCGACCGGCGCCGCAGCCTTGGCCGCAGGTGCCGCAGCGGGCGCGGCAGCGGCAGCGCCTTCGGTCACGATCGCCAGACGCGCGTTGGCGGCCACGGTCGCCCCTTCGGGCGCGATGATTTCGGCCAGCACACCTGACACAGGGCTGGGAACCTCGACCGACACCTTGTCGGTCTCAAGCTCGCACAGCATCTCGTCCTGCTTCACGAAATCGCCCGGCTTCTTGAACCAGGTCGAAACGGTGGCCTCGGACACGCTTTCGCCAAGGGCGGGCACCATAACATCGGTCATCTTCGTCTCTCCTGCGCCTGTCCCGGCGCGTCTTTTCGGTTCCATGTCGCCGGACGGTGCTTGGCCGTCCGGCGGTTATCCCTTGGCTCAGTTCCCGAGCGCGTCGTTGACCAACGCTTCCTGTTCGGCCTTGTGGCGCGAGGCCAGACCCGTGGCGGGCGATGCGCTGGCGGCGCGACCGGCATAGGTGGCGCGCGTCTGCTTGGCCCCGATCTTGGTCAGCACCCATTCGAGGTTGGGTTCGACAAAGCTCCAGCCGCCCTGGTTCTTCGGCTCTTCCTGGCACCAGACGATTTCCGCGCCCTTGAAGCGTTCCAGCTCCTTGACCATGGACATGGCCGGGAAGGGGTAGAACTGTTCCAGGCGCAGCAGATAGACGCCGTCCAGCCCGCGCTTGTCGCGTTCGGCCAGAAGGTCGTAATAGACCTTGCCCGAGCAGATCACGACGCGCTTGATCTCGGCATCCGGGCGCAGGGTCAGGTCGGAATGACCCTTCTGCGCGTCATCCCACAGCACGCGGTGGAAGGTGGACCCGGTGGTGAAATCCGCCGCATCGCTGACGCACATCGGGTGGCGCAGCAGCGATTTCGGCGTCATCAGCACCAAGGGCTTGCGGAAGCTGCGGTGAATCTGGCGGCGCAGGATGTGGAAATAGTTCGCCGGGGTCGAACAGTTGGCGACGATCCAGTTATCCTCGGCCGAGTTTTGCAGGAAGCGTTCCAGACGGGCGGAAGAGTGTTCCGGCCCCTGACCCTCAAACCCGTGCGGCAGCAGCATCACCAGACCCGACATCCGCAGCCACTTGCGCTCGCCCGAGTTGATGAACTGGTCGAACATGATCTGCGCGCCGTTGGCGAAATCACCGAACTGCGCTTCCCACAGGGTCAGGGTGTTGGGTTCGGCCAGCGAATAGCCGTATTCAAACCCCAAGACCGCATATTCCGACAGCATGGAGTCGATGACTTCATACTTCGCCTGACCCGCGCGGATGTGGTTCAGCGGATAGTGGCGTTCCTCTGTCGATTGATCGACAAAGGCCGAATGGCGCTGGCTGAAGGTGCCGCGCGTGCAGTCCTGACCGGACAGGCGCACCGGGAAGCCTTCGGTCACCAGACTGCCGAACGCCAGCGCCTCTGCCGTCGCCCAGTCAAAGCCGGTGCCGGTGGCGAACATCTGCTTTTTCGCCTCAAGCTGGCGCGCCACGGTCTTGTGGATGTCAAAGCCCTCGGGGATGCGGGTCAGGGCGGCGCCCACTTCCTGCATCACCTCCGGTTTGATCGCGGTGTCGCCGGGGGTGTAGTCCTCGCCCTCGCGGTCCAGACCCGACCAGCGGCCATCCAGCCAGTCGGCCTTGTTCGGCTTGAAGTTCTTGCCGATCTCGTACTCTTCATTGAGCTTGGCCTGGAAGGCCGCCTTCATATCCTCGATCTCGCCCTCGGGGATCAGGCCGTCCTTGACCAGACGTTCGGTGTAAAGCTGAAGCGTGGTCTTCTGCTTCTTGATGCGGGTGTACATCGCCGGGTTGGTGAACATCGGCTCATCGCCTTCGTTGTGACCGAAGCGGCGGTAGCAGATGATGTCCAGCACCACGTCCTTGTGGAACTTCTGGCGGAACTCCGTCGCCACGCGGGCGGCATGCACCACGGCTTCGGGGTCATCGCCGTTGACGTGGAAAATCGGCGCTTCCACCATCAGCGCGATGTCGGTGGGGTAGGGCGACGAACGGCTGTAGGACGGTGCCGTCGTAAAGCCGATCTGGTTGTTCACCACGATATGCATCGTGCCGCCCGTGCGGTGGCCCTTCAGCCCCGACAGACCAAAGCATTCCGCCACGACTCCTTGCCCCGCAAAGGCCGCATCGCCGTGCAGCAGGATCGGCATCACCGCCGTGCGGTCCACGCGGTCGTTCAACTGGTCCTGCTTGGCGCGGACCTTGCCGAGGACGACCGGGTTGACGGCTTCAAGGTGCGAGGGGTTCGCGGTCAGGGACAGGTGGACGGTGTTGCCGTCAAAGGTCCGGTCCGATGATGCCCCAAGGTGATACTTCACGTCGCCCGAGCCATCCACATCCTCGGGCTTGTAAGACCCGCCCTGGAATTCGTGGAAGATCGCGCGGTAGGGCTTGGCCATCACATTGGCCAGCACGTTCAGACGGCCCCGGTGGGGCATGCCGATGACGATTTCCTTGACCCCAAGCGCACCGCCGCGCTTGATGATCTGCTCCATCGCCGGGATCAGCGCCTCGCCGCCGTCCAGACCGAAACGCTTGGTCCCCATGTATTTGACATGCAGGAACTTTTCGTAGCCTTCCGCCTCGACCAGCTTGTTCAGGATCGCCTTGCGCCCTTCGCGGGTGAAGGCGATTTCCTTGCCGTAACCTTCGATGCGTTCCTTCAGCCACCCGGCCTGTTCGGGGTCCGAGATGTGCATGTATTGCAGCGCGAAGGTGCCGCAATAGGTGCGCTTCACGATCTCCATGATCTGGCGCATGGAGGCCATCTCCAGCCCCAGCACCTTATCGAGGAAGATCGGCCGGTCCATGTCCGCTTCCGAGAAGCCATAGGACCGCGGGTCCAGTTCCGGGTGGGGGGTCTGGTCGCGCATCTGCAGCGGATCGACATCGGCGATCAGGTGGCCCCGGATGCGGTAAGCGCGGATCAGCATCAAGGCACGCACAGAGTCGAGCACGGCGCGCTGCAACTGCGCGTCGGTCAGGCTGACGCCCTTTTCCTCGGCCTTGGCCGCGATCTTCTGCGCCGCCGCCTTACCTTCCTTGGCAGGGGCAGCGGGCCATTCGCCCGTCATCGCGGCGGTCAGGTCATCGGCGGGCGAGGGCGGCCAGTCGGCACGCGCCCAGGACGGGCCAGAGGCCGCGCGCTTGGCGTCCAACTCGCTGTCGCCCAGGCTGCGGAACAACTCGGCCCATGCCGCATCGACCGACGCGGGGTCGGCGGCATAGCGGGCCTGAAGCTGGTCGATGTAGTCGGCATTCGCGCCATCCAGAAAGGCCGAGGCGCGGAACTGGTCGTTGGGGCTGTGTTCGGTCATGGTCTTTGTCCTCGCGGGGGGCGGGCTTATCTGGGGTCAGGCGCGGAGAAGTGTCAGGGGTGGGGCCGGAAATGTGATCGCCGCACATGCCAACGGCGCACCGATGGGGCGCGCGGCGGGGTCGGGCAGGGGCGTGGTCATCATCTCTTCCTCCCATCGGCGGGGCGGGTCTCCCCGCCGCACCGGTCTTATGACGGCTTATTGGCCGAAAATCGCAGCGCGAAAGGCCGGATTGGCTTCGGCCCGATGCAGGGACGCATAGGCTGTCACCGCCAGCAGGCCGATCAGCGCGATGAAAGAGGCGATGACGGTCTTGGTGCGCAGGTCCATCTCCATCTCCTCCATCGCGCCTCTCCTTACTTGCCCATCGCTTTCAGCACGGCCTCGCCCAGCGTCGCCGGGCTGTCGGCCACGACGATGCCTGCCGAAAGCATCGCCTCGATCTTGGACTGCGCGTCGCCCTTGCCACCTGCAACGATCGCGCCAGCATGGCCCATGCGGCGGCCCGGAGGCGCGGTGCGGCCCGCGATGAAGCCGGCGGTCGGCTTCCAGCGGCCACGCTTTTTCTCATCGGCAAGGAATTGCGCGGCATCTTCTTCCGCCGCGCCACCGATTTCGCCGATCATGATGATCGACTCCGTCTCAGGATCGGCGAGGAACATTTCCAGCACATCAATATGCTCGGTCCCCTTGATCGGGTCGCCGCCGATGCCGACCGCCGAGGACTGGCCCAGACCGATATCCGTGGTCTGCTTCACCGCCTCATAGGTCAGGGTGCCGGAGCGCGACACCACACCGACCTTGCCGCGCTTGAAGATCGAGCCGGGCATGATGCCGATCTTGCAGGCGTCCGGCGTCATCACGCCGGGGCAGTTCGGCCCGATCAGGCGGGATTTGGAGTTCAGCAGCGCCCGCTTGACCTTCATCATGTCCAGGACAGGGATGCCTTCGGTGATGGCCACGATCAGTTCCATCTCGGCATCGATCGCCTCAAGGATCGAGTCGGCGGCAAAGGGCGGCGGCACATAGATCACGGTCGCATTGGCCCCGGTCCGTTCGCGCGCCTCATGGACAGAGTCGAACACCGGCAGGTTCAGGTGGGTCGTGCCGCCCTTGCCGGGGGTCACGCCGCCGACCATCTTGGTGCCGTAGGCAATGGCCTGTTCGGAGTGAAAGGTGCCTTGGCTGCCGGTGAAGCCCTGGCAGATCACCTTGGTGTTTTCGTTGACGAGTACGGCCATGTTCGGCGTTCCTTCGGTTTTACGTATCGGGGCGCAGGCCGGTCGCACCGGCCCGCTGTTCATTCGTAGGTAAAGCGGAGCGCGCTGTTCTCGTCCGACCCGCAGATGGGATCATTCCCACCCGAGGTGATCGTCACCGCATAGCCATCACCAAGGTCCAGCTTGGTGCAGCCCATCTCGTCCTTGTCGATCTGATACTCTTGTCCCGCCGCTTCCAAGTAGGCCCGCAGGCGTTCAGAAGCGGTGGACGAGTCGACAGAGGTGCTTTCGACCTGACAAAAGCTGCCATCGACGGCGACGGTGATGAACGGGTCTTCCTGCCCTGCGGGATAGAGCCAGCCAAGGCCCATCTCCGTATCGGCATCCCCGCTCCAGTCCTGATCCGCCAGATAATTGGCGGTCGCCTCGCCGCTGTCGCCCACCGTGTTGAAACAGCCATCGATGCCCTGATCCAGACGATCAAGCACAGCCGCCATCGCGGGCAGGGGGGCGGCGGTCAACAGGGCGAGGACAAGGGCACCGGCACGCATCAGGATCAGCCCTTCACAGCCTTGACGATCTTCTGCGCCGCGTCCGACAGGTTGTCGGCGGCGATCACGTTCAGGCCGCTTTCGTTGATGATCTTCTTGCCCAACTCGACATTGGTGCCTTCCAGACGGACGACCAGCGGCACTTGCAGGCCGACTTCCTTGACCGCGGCCAGCACGCCTTCGGCGATGATGTCGCAGCGCATGATGCCGCCGAAGATGTTGACGAGGATGCCTTTGACGTTCGGGTCAGAGGTGATGATCTTGAAGGCCTCGGTCACCTTCTCCTTGGTCGCGCCACCGCCGACGTCCAGGAAGTTGGCCGGTTCCGCGCCGTAAAGCTTGATGATGTCCATCGTGGCCATCGCAAGGCCCGCGCCGTTCACCATGCAGCCGATCTCACCGTCCAGCGCGATGTAGTTCAGATCGAACTTCGACGCGGCCAGCTCTTTCGGGTCTTCTTCGGATTCGTCGCGCAGGGCAGCGATGTCGGCATGCCGATACATCGCGTTGCCATCAAAGCCCATCTTCGCGTCGAGGCATTTCAGGTTGCCGTTGGTCATCACGACCAGCGGGTTGATCTCCAGCATGTCCATGTCTTTTTCCATGAACAGCCGATACAGGTTCTTCACCAGCGCCACGCATTGCTTGACCTGATTGCCTTCCAGCTTCAGCGCGAAGGCGACGCGGCGGCCGTGAAAATCGGAAAAGCCGGTTGCGGGGTCGATGTCGAAGGACACGATCTTTTCGGGCGTGTCATGCGCCACGTCCTCGATGGACATCCCGCCTTCGGTCGAGGCGACAAAGGACACGCGGCTGGATTTGCGGTCGATCAGCATCGCGAGGTAGAGTTCGCGTTCGATGTCCGAACCGTCTTCGATGTAGATGCGGTTGACCTGCTTGCCGGCCGGTCCGGTCTGGATCGTCACCAGCGTGCGGCCCAGCATCTGGCGGGCGAACTGTTCGGCTTCTTCCACGGAACGGGCCAGACGCACGCCGCCCTTTTCGCCCGCTTCGGGTTCCTTGAAATGGCCCTTGCCACGGCCACCGGCATGGATCTGCGCCTTGACGACCCAAAGCGGTCCGTCCAGCTCACCGGCCGCGGTCTTGGCTTCCTCGGCCTTCAGGACCACGCGCCCATCCGACACCGGGACGCCATATTGGCGCAGCAGCGCCTTGGCCTGATATTCGTGGATATTCATCTGAAACCGTCCCATCGCTGTGGTTTTGACGCGAGATGACACGGATTTGGGCAGCAGTGAAACGGTATTCTATGGCATACCGTGATTTGGGCCTGAAAAAGTGAGATTTGTGATCACGCGCTGAAAATGTGTGATCACAGGCAAGATTCCGTTAGCGTTAACGCCTGATTCGGGCCGTTGACAGCTGTCAACTTCGGCCTAGCGCGCCGGGTCCGCGACGAACATCACCTGCCCCCGCGGCAGCCGGTCCGGCCGCATCGCGACTTCGAAACCAGAGGCCCGCGCGAGGTGCAGCGCATCCTCGGCCAACATGTGCCACGGCGCGCGGTCCGGGTGGGTGACCACGCCATCATTCTGCCGGAAGGGGCCAGCAAAGGCGGCGGGGTCCGGCGCGAGGAAGACCGTGAAGACAAACCGCCTGAGGGTGGGAAACCGCTGCCGCACCGTGACCAAGGCCCGCCGCAGGTGGTTCATCGGCAAATGGGTGAAGACGGCGAAACACAGGGCGAAGTCGATGTCGTCGGGGATGGCGGGAAAGCGGAATTCCGCATCCTCGACCAATTGCTCCACCGGCAGTTTGGCGCGGTCGGCGTCGGTCAATTCGACCTCCCACCCGCGCCGCATCAGGGCGCCAGAGGCATCGGTGGCCCAATAGTTTCCGGCGTTCAGCAAAGGCACCAGCCGGTGGCCAAGGCGCAAAGAGCCCGCCCCGATGTCCAGCACCTTGTCGCTGTCCCGCAGGCCAAGCTCCATCAGCAGCGGCATCATGATATCCGCCGTCTCGCCCCAGCGTCCGCCCACGATGTCGCGGTGACGGCCCTTGGACAGGGCGTCGTCATAGAAACCGGGCTTGGCGTAAGGCGATATGGTCATGGGTCACGAAAGCGAAAGGGCCGGGCGCAACGGCCCGGCCCCCTTATGGTCTGAAACCGGCGATCAGGCCAGCGACGGATCGATGGTCTTGCAGGCGGCGACAAGGCCTTTCACGGCGTCGATCGACTTCTGCATCATAGCGGCTTCATCGGCATCGAGGTCGATGTTCAGGATGCGTTCAATCCCGCCCGCCCCGATCACGGTCGGCACGCCGACATACATGCCATCCAAACCGTAGGCGCCTTTCACATAGGCTGCGCAGGGCAGCACGCGCTTTTGGTCTTTCAGATAAGCCTCAGCCATTTCAATCGCGCTGGTGGCGGGCGCGTAGAAGGCCGAACCGGTTTTCAGCAGGCCCACAATCTCGGCCCCGCCATCGCGGGTGCGCTGAACGATGGCGTCCAGTTTTTCCTGCGTGGTCCAGCCCATCTTGACCAGATCCGGCAGCGGAACGCCGGCCACAGTGGAATAACGGGTCAACGGCACCATGGTGTCGCCATGACCGCCCAGCACAAAGGCCGTCACGTCGCGCATCGACACGCCGAATTCCACCGACAGGAAGTGGCGGAAACGGGCGGAGTCCAGAACGCCCGCCATGCCGACGACTTTCTCATGCGGCAGGCCCGAGAATTCGCGCAGCGCCCAGACCATCGCGTCCAGCGGGTTGGTGATGCAGATGACGAAGGCGTTCGGTGCGTGGGCCTTGATGCCCTCACCCACCGACTTCATCACTTTCAGGTTGATGCCCAGAAGGTCATCGCGGCTCATGCCCGGCTTGCGGGGCACACCGGCGGTGACGATGCAGACGTCGGCGCCTGCGATGTCGGCGTAATCGTTGGTGCCCTTCATCACGGCGTCAAAGCCTTCGGACGGGCCGGATTGGGCGATGTCCAAGGACTTGCCCTGCGGAGTGCCTTCGGAAATGTCGAACAGGATGATGTCGCCGAGTTCCTTGATCGCGGCGAGGTGCGCCAAGGTGCCGCCGATTTGACCGGCGCCGATGAGGGCAATCTTGGGTCGTGCCATGAGGTGTGTCTCCCGTCCTGTGAGAATCAGGGCGCGCGCTGGACGAGCCCTTGGGGCCAAAATCGAGTCGCGGCGTTGCTACGCCGCAAATTCCAGTCTGGCAAGCGGGTTTCGGTATGCAATGGCATGCAAACGGGTGCAAAGCTGTTTGCGCCGCACGCGTGCTGGTCCCAGCACCGGGCTTGGGCTAGAGCGCTGGGGCGGTAGGCGACGGGGGAGTCGGCATGGACGGAATGTTCTTCTGGGCAGTGGCGCTGGCGTCGGCCGTCTTCGTCGGGATGGGCAAGGGCGGATTGCCGGTGGTCGGCATGCTGAGCGTGCCGACCTTGGCGCTGGCGACATCACCCGTCACGGCGGCGGGGTTGTTGCTGCCGGTCTATGTGGTGTCCGACATGTTCGGGTTGTGGGCCTATCGGCACGAGTTCAACGCACGGGTGATCTGGATCATCCTGCCGGGGGCCTTGGTCGGGATCACCATCGGCTGGGCGACGGCCTCGGTGGTGCCAGAGCCATTGGTGACGCTGACGGTGGGGCTGATCGGCCTCGTTTTCGCGCTGAACCTGCTGCTGCGCCCCAAAAAGGACGCCCCGGCACGCCCGGCGGATGTGCCGCGCGGCTTGTTCTGGGGGGTGATCACCGGCTTCACCAGCTTTGTCAGCCATTCCGGCGGGCCGCCCTATCAGGTGTATGCGCTGCCGCTGAAGATGACCAAGACGGTGTTTGCGGGCACCTCGACCATTGCCTTTGCCATCATCAACGCGGTCAAGCTGATCCCTTATTGGGCGCTGGGCCAATTCTCGGCGGACAACCTGCATGTCGCGGTGCTGCTGATGCCGGTGGCGGCGGTGGCGGTCTTCGTCGGCGTGCGGCTGGTGCGCGTGCTGCCGGAGGTGCTGTTCTTCAAACTGGTGACATGGGCGCTGCTTCTGGTGTCGGTCAAGCTGATCTGGGACGGTCTGCGCGGCATGATCTGACGGCATGATGTGACCGGATGCGGCAAAGCGGCGCGGATTTTTTCTGCAATGCAGCAAATCACCCCTTGCCGAATATGCCAAAACCGTGGTCCCTGACGAAAGATTGTTACCCGGAGAAGAATCATGCCGCAGGTCCGTCCCTTCCGCTCGGTGCTCTACATCCCCGCGTCCAAGGAACGGGCGCTGGAAAAGGCGCGGGATCTGGCGGCGGATGCCATCATCTTTGACCTTGAGGATGCGGTGACCCCGGCGGAAAAGACCGCCGCGCGCGCCACCTTGGCACAGGCCTTGACGGAGACCGACTACGGCAAGCGCGTGCGGATCGTGCGGATCAACGGGCTGGACACGGACTGGGGCAGGGATGATGCCTTGGCATTTGCCGCCCATCCGGGGGTGGATGCGATCCTGATCCCCAAGGTGAATGCCCCGGCCGATCTGGATGCCGTGGCGGCCATCGCGGGGGACAAGCCGCTCTGGGCCATGATGGAAACCGCGCTGGGGATGCTGAACGCCGCCGCGATTGCCGCCCATCCGCGCCTGCAGGGCATGGTCATGGGAACCAACGATCTGGCCAAGGAGATCGGCAGCCGGTTCCGCGCTGACCGTCTGCCGTTGCAGGCGGGCTTGGGCCTGTGCCTGCTGGCGGCCAAGGCGCATGGCCGGGTGATCGTCGATGGCGTCTACAACGCCTTCAAGGACGAGGCGGGGTTGCGCGCGGAATGTGAGCAAGGCCGTGACATGGGCTTTGACGGCAAGACGCTGATCCATCCCGCGCAACTGGAGATCACCAACGCGGCCTTCGCGCCGTCCGAGGATGAGGTGGCGCTGGCCCGCCGCCACATTGCCGCCTTCAACGAGGCGCAGGCGGCAGGGCAGGGCGTGGCGGTGGTCGATGGCAAGATCGTGGAAAACCTGCACATCGTGACGGCGCAGGCGACGCTGGCCAAGGCGCAGGCGATTGCGGCGCTGGTGGAATAAGGGCAGGGTGCGCGCAATCGCAGCCATCAGGAGGTTCTGCCCGTGACGCTACTCATCCTTGGACTTGTGCTTTGGACCGCCGCGCATCTGTTCAAACGTGTCGCCCCCGATGTCCGCGCGGGCATGGGGGATCGGGGCAAGCTGGTGACAACGGTGCTGATCCTGTTGTCGCTGCCCTTGATGTATTTCGGCTACAAATGGGCCGATGGTCCGGTCTGGTGGGGCCGCAGCGCACCGCTGGTGGGCATCAACAACCTGCTGATGCTGTTCGCGTTCTATCTTTACGCGGCATCGGGCCTGAAAACCGCGATCACCCGTCGCATCCGCCATCCGCAACTGACGGCGGTCAAGGTCTGGGCCGTGTCGCACCTCTTGGTGAATGGCGATCTGCCGTCCTTCGTGCTGTTCGGCGGGATTTTGGCCTGGGCTGTCGCCTCGGTCATCCTGATCAACCGGGCCGAACCCGTCTGGACCCGCCCCGCGCCGCAGCCTGTGTGGAAAGAGGGGGCGGCGATCGTCGGCGCGCTGGTCGTCACCGGGCTGGTGATGGGCCTGCACAACTGGCTTGGCTATCAGCCTTGGGGGTAAGGGCATGAAACTCTATCGCTTCCTGTCGGACGACGACACATCCGCCTTTTGCCACAAGGTGACGGCGGCCTTGAACAAGGGGTGGGAGCTGCATGGCGCGCCCACCTATGCCTTTGATGCCGCGCGCGGGGTGATGCGCTGCGGTCAGGCCGTGGTGAAGGAGGCCCCCGGCACTTACACGCCCGAGATTAAGCTGGGCGAGCATTGAAACCGTGCCCCGGCGGCTGGCCCGCTGGCCGGGGCGCGACACCAAAGGTGAGAGCATGAAAACCAATCCCGGCCGCTTCTTCGAGGACTATACCCTCGGCGAAACCATCCTCCATGCCGTGCCGCGCACCGTCTCCGGCGGGGAGCGGGCGCTTTACCACATGCTCTATCCCGCGCGGCATGCGCTGTATTCCTCGGATGAATTCGCGCGCCGCTGTGGCCTGCCGGGATCGCCGCTGGATGATCTGGCGGCGTTTCACATCGTCTTTGGCAAGACTGTGCCCGATATCAGTCTGAATGCGGTGGCCAATCTGGGGTATGCCGAGGGACGGTGGCGTCTGCCGGTCTATCCCGGTGACACCTTGCGGTCGGAAAGCACCGTGATCGGGTTGAAGGAGAATTCCAACGGGACCTCGGGCGTGGTCTGGGTGCGGACGCGGGGGATCAATCAGCGCGACGAGACGGTGATGGACTATGTGCGCTGGGTGATGGTGCGCAAGGGCCGCGCCGATGCGCCCGCGCCCGTGGCGCATGTGCCGGAACTGGCCGCCGTGGTGGCACCCGAGACGCTGGCCATTCCGGCGGGCCTGACCTTTGCCGATTACGATTTCACGCTGGCAGGAGAGCGGCACCGCTTTTCCGATTACGACATCGGTGAGCGGATCGACCATGTCGATGGCATCACCATTGAACAATCCGAACATATGCAGGCCACGCGCCTGTGGCAGAACACCGCCAAGGTGCATTTCGACGCCACCTTCCGCGAGGATGGCAAGCGGCTGATCTACGGCGGGCATGTCATCAGCCTTGCGCGGACGCTGTCCTTCAACGGGCTGGCCAATGCGCAGATGATCGTGGCGCTGAACGCGGGGGCACATGCCAATCCGTGCTTTGCCGGTGACACCGTCAAGGCGTGGTCCGAGGTGCTGGACAAGGCAGAGACCTCGCACCCGACCATTGGCGCGCTGCGCTTGCGTCTGGTGGCGGTCAAGCAGGGGGCGGCACCCTTTTCCCTGCGTGGGGCCGATGGGAAATATGCGCCCGAGGTGCTGCTTGATCTGGATTACTGGGCGCTGGTGCCACGCTGATTCCGGCTTGCGCCATGAGGCGGCTGTGGCATGATCCATCCCCATGTTGAGATTTATGTGCGCCCGTCTGGCCCCGTGCCTTTTCGCCCTGTCGCTTGCCGCTCCGGTCCTGGCCGAAGGGGTGTCGCAGACCGCTGTCGTGGCGGATCAGGTCAAACCGCCCAAGGGGGGCAATGACCCGGAGATGCCTGACAGCGACGGCGTATCCGAAGAGGATGCCGCGCTGTACATGGCGCAGGATGCGGTCCTGTCGATCTTTTACCACGAGATGGGGCATGCGCTGATCGACATCCTGCAAGCCCCGGTCCTGGGGCTGGAAGAGGATGCGGCCGATGTGCTGTCGGCGCTGTTGATCAACGAATTGTGGGACGAGGCCGCATCAGAAGAAAAACTGCGCGCCACCGCGGCCTTCTGGGCGGCAAGTGCTTCGGAAACCATGGCATCGGGTGAGATGCCGCTGAATTATGGTGTCCATTCCCCGGATGACCGGCGCTATTTCACCTATGTCTGCCTGTGGTATGGCGCGTCCCCCGACACGCGCGAGGCGGTGGCGATCGAACTGGGTCTGCCCGAAGACCGCGCCGTGACCTGCCCGGATGAATTCGACCTCGCCAACCGGTCATGGGGACCGTTTCTGGATGAGGCCTATGAGGCAGGGGCGGGCACGTCGCTGGTGTGGCAAGGCCCGGACCCCGAGGATGACCCCTTTGCCGCCATGCTGAAGGATGAGGTGGATTACCTGAACTCTGTCCTCAGCCTGCCGCAGGATCTGACCGTGACCCTGGCCCCCTGCGATGAGGCGAATGCCTTTTATGATCCGTCCGTGGTGGGTGTGACCATCTGCACCGAGATCACGGAATGGGCGCTGGATGTCGCCCACAACCAATAGCCTGCCTTGAGTCGTTTCGTGTGACCGGAAGTTGCCAAGCTGTGATCACGCGCTGAAAATTTGTGATCACAAAGCTGGATTTTTCCGCCCGTTACCGCAAACATCGCCCAACTGCGGCGTCTGGGCGCGTGACTTGGGCACAAAAGCCGTTATTCAAGGCATCAAATAAAACGATGTGCGCCCCGTCGTTCTTTACGGGGATGCCAGCGGCGAAGGGAACCGAGATGGCCGAACCGAAGCGGGTCGAAAGACCCCTCTCCCCATTCATGATCGGGCCGTATTATCGCCCGCAACTGACCTCGATCACCTCGATCCTGACGCGGATCACCGGCAACGGGCTGATCGTGGGCACGGTTCTGGCGGTCTGGTGGCTGCTGGCGGCGGCGACCTCGGCGGAATACTTCGCCTTTGCCGATGCCGTCGTGACCTCGTGGTTTGGCGATCTGGTGTTCACGCTGTCGGCCTGGGCGCTGTGGTATCACTATCTGGCGGGCGTGCGGCACTGGATCTTCGACTCCGGCCGGGGTCTGGACATCCCGACGGCGGAAAAGCTGGGCTGGGGCGTCATCATCGGGTCGGTCGTGCTGACCCTTCTGACCATCGTCATCGTGTAAGGGGGCGAAGATGCGCTATCTGACCGACCGCAAACGCGCCGTGGGCCGGGGGTCCGCCCGGTCCGGCACGCAGCACATGTGGTTCATGCATGTGTCCTCCATCGCGCTGGCGATCCTGATCCCGTTCTGGGTCTATGTCTTCGGCTCGGCCTTGGGGCAGGGGCATGACCAAGTGCTTGCCACCTTTGCCAAACCGTTTCCCGCGATCCTGACCGGCCTTGTGCTGGTGGTGGGCATGCGCCACTTCGCCGCCGGTGCCCAGACCATGATCGAGGATTATTCTCATGGCGCGACGCGCCACGCGCTGGTGATCGGCGCGATCTCGCTGTCCTATGCCGTGATGGCGACGGGGCTTTACGCCCTTGTCCGCATCGCGCTCTGAAGGGTTCGACATGACTGCCTATCCTTATGAAGTGCACGACTATGACGTGGTGGTCGTGGGTGCCGGTGGTGCCGGTCTGCGTGCCACGCTTGGCATGGCCGAGCAGGGCCTGCGCACGGCCTGCGTGACCAAGGTCTTCCCGACGCGGTCGCATACCGTGGCAGCCCAAGGCGGCATCGCCGCCTCCCTTGGCAACATGGGCCCGGACAGCTGGCAATGGCACATGTACGACACCGTGAAGGGGTCGGACTGGCTGGGCGACACCGACGCGATGGAATACCTCGCCCGCGAAGCGCCCAAGGCGGTGTACGAGCTGGAACATTACGGCGTGCCGTTTTCCCGCACCGAAGAGGGCAAGATTTACCAGCGCCCCTTCGGCGGCCACACCACCGAATATGGCGAAGGCCCGCCGGTGCAGCGCACCTGTGCGGCGGCTGACCGCACGGGGCATGCGATCCTGCACACGCTTTATGGGCAGTCGCTGAAAAACAACGCGGAATTCTTCATCGAGTATTTCGCGATTGACCTGATCATCACCGACGGCACTTGCACCGGCGTGGTGGCATGGAAGCTGGACGACGGCACCATGCATGTGTTCAACGCCAAGATGGTGGTGTTGGCCACGGGCGGCTATGGCCGCGCTTATTTCAGCG
>JACCDI010108634.1_pt1 | contig 18731 bp, 10 predicted proteins | sample 7442791 | NCBI WGS metagenome assembly JACCDI01 (sample SAMN15323434, study PRJNA562643) | freshwater metagenome | isolation source: river surface water | place: USA:Blue River Watershed | collected 2017-08-15
AGTTGCTCCTGTGGCACCTGTGGCACCTGTTGCTCCTGTAGAACCAGTTTCACCAGTTGCTCCAGTAGCTCCTGTACTTCCTGTAGCACCAGTACTTCCTGTAGAACCCGTTTCACCAGTTGCTCCAGTGGCTCCTGTACTTCCTGTAGAACCAGTTGCTCCGGTGGCACCAGTAGCACCTGTAGAACCAGTTTCACCAGTGGCTCCGGTGGCACCAGTAGCTCCTGTACTTCCTGTTGAGCCAGTTGCTCCTGTACTTCCTGTAGAACCAGTTTCACCAGTTGCTCCGGTGGCACCAGTAGCTCCAGTACTTCCTGTAGAACCAGTTTCACCTGTAGCACCAGTAGATCCTGTACTTCCTGTAGAACCAGTAGCACCAGTGGCACCAGTAGCACCAGTAGCACCAGTAGCACCAGTAGCACCAGTAGAGCCAGTTGCTCCTGTAGAACCAGTAGCACCAGTAGAACCAGTTTCACCAGTTGCTCCAGTGGCACCAGTAGCTCCAGTACTTCCTGTAGAACCAGTAGAACCAGTTTCACCAGTAGCACCTGTACTTCCTGTAGCTCCAGTACTTCCTGTAGAACCAGTTTCACCAGTACTTCCTGTAGAACCTGTTGCACCAGTACTTCCTGTAGAACCAGTTTCACCAGTTGCTCCGGTAGCTCCGGTAGCTCCTGTACTTCCTGTAGCACCAGTTTCACCAGTGGCACCAGTAGCACCAGTTGCTCCGGTGGCACCAGTACTTCCTGTAGAACCAGTTTCACCAGTGGCTCCAGTGGCTCCAGTAGCACCAGTAGAACCAGTAGAACCAGTAGAACCAGTTGAACCAGTAGAGCCAGTTGCGCCAGTAGAGCCAGTAGAACCAGTAGCACCTGTACCACCTCTAGAACCACTTAAATTAATAGTTACAGCGTTTTGCCAGTAACCACCTGCAGTTGTACCCCAATCACCAACTACATTAAATAAATCTCCTACAGTCATAACAACACTTGTAGTAAAAGAATTTATATCATAATATGTTACAACACCTTCTAAACGACATGTTGTGTCAATATTACTAGTAATAAAAACATTATTTCCAACTATATAAGGTGCTTGAGTTGTTAAAACAGGTGTTATAACAGGAGATGTATAAGGGTATGCACCAATTCCACTAGGAGATTGTGCTGTAAATGAAACAGCATCTGCACCAGTAGCACCAGTAGCACCAGTAGCACCTGTTGACCCAGTAGAACCAGTAGAGCCTGTTGACCCAGTAGCACCTGTGGCTCCAGTAGCACCAGTTGCTCCAGTGGCTCCAGTACAACCAGTAGCACCAGTAGGACCATCAATACCATCTAAATTAACTACAGCTGTTGAACCATAAATAGCTGTTGAACCAGCTGTTGAACCAACTACTGTGGACCAATCACCATTAATAGTTGCGATTTGGTCAATAGTCATAGCACCAGTATTTACATTATAAGAAGATACACGTCCTTCAAAAGAATAAGTTAATGGTGATGTTTGATTCGTAATAACAACAGAGTTACCTACAACATAAGGTGCGTCAGTATCTATTGTTAAATTTACACTAGAATTTAAAACAGGTATTGTATTCAAATAAGGTGTTGTTGTATTAAATGATACAGCATCTCTACCAGTAGCACCAGTGGCTCCAGTAGAACCAGTTGCGCCAGTGGCACCAGTAGCGCCAGTCGCACCAGTAGAACCAGTAGCTCCAGTAGCTCCGGTTGAACCAGTAGCACCAGTAGCTCCGGTGGCACCAGTAGCACCAGTAGCACCAGTAGCACCAGTAGGTCCAGGAGCAGCATTTAAGTTTACTAATGTAGCTTCAGTATAAACAATAGACCAATCAGTTGAACCGACACCAGTTATTTGATAAATAGTCATAGCACCTGTGTTTAAATCATATGCTGAAACTACACCAGTAAAATTATAATTTAAAGGGTCATCTTGATTAGCAACAATAACACTGTTACCTCTAATATATGGTAAATATAATGCAACAGTTAAATTTACACTAGCTGCATCAACTGGTGGAACATTTAAACCAAGAGGCGCCACAGTAGCATATGCAACCGCACCTGGACCAGTAGCACCAGTAGCACCAGTATCACCTTTATCACCTTTATCACCAGAAGGAGAAATTGAAACAGTTACAGATGTGTCTTCATAAATATGTCCACTACTTGCTAAACAAAAAACAGGAAAACTATATGGTGCATCACCAACAACGACACCTGTTAAAGAAAAAATTTTATAATTAGCAGAATTATTTGTGTCACTAATTCTCATTTGTCCTTTTGTTGAACCATTTGTACAAATATTAAATGATGTGATCCAATCACCACCAAATCCACCTTGAGCATCAATACCATTCATGTATAAATACCCTTGAAATCCAACTCCAATGTCTTCAAAATTAGTGCTAGATTTTATTTTACCAGCATTTACTCCCGTAGATCCAGTCCCAGCATAATTATACAACAATGTACTTCCACCGAAATTGCCTTGAGGCCCTGTCGACATTATATATATATAATGTAATATAAAAATAATTAAATCCAACTATATTTTAATTTTGTTAAACTAAAATATATTATATTAATTTATTTAATAGTAATTATAAAATAAATTAAAAAACAAAAAATCATTGTCTACATATTATCTAAATAAATAATCCTTGGATTTATTAATTCATTTGAACAATAGAAATATATGAACCGGTTAAAGTCAAGGTTGAACCACTGTTTTGTCCAATATAAACTTCAAAATAATCACCATTTGATAATAAAATATTACAAGAAATATTCATTATTGTTGCACTTGGAGTGGTTGGATTAACATTTACAGAACCAACTGTTTTAGTTCCATTTTTAATAATTGTTACTAATCTATAACCATCTGGGTCATCTGCTGATATATTAATTGTTACACTCATACCATAAATATTTGTTGATAAGGTATTATTTGTAAATCTACCAATATTTGTAACAGAATCATATGTTAAATTAACTGTTCCAGATGTTTCGTCTTGTGTATTAAAAGATATTCTTGTTGGTGTAGTATCTGGAACAGATTGTGTTACATTATTGACTCTAGATACAAATGTACTTGTTGGACCTGTTGGACCTGTTGGACCTGTTGGACCTACTACATTTGTAGCAATAGTTGTTACTACATAAGACAAAGTGCTATCTCTCATAAACATTGAAAAATTAGCATTTCCTCCAGTAGTAATAGCATATAACTGTATTTGAATTCTACTATTTAAGTTAGTTAAAACATAATCAGGGACATATAAATTATATTGATATGCGTCAAGACCAGTATTAATAACTGTTACTGCAGTTGTATTTCCAGTAGCTATTTGACCAATAAAAGTTGTTCCATCAGCAGCAACCTCATTTATAGTTATGTAATATCCCAAATTACCTCCTCCTCCAGATGTTCTTTGTCCAAACATTATTACTTGCCATAAACCAGGAATAATAACTGTCGTTAATAATGAACCTACTTGTGTAACAAAATCAGCAAATAAAACAGGTGTTGTTGTTACTCCATCTGTAACTATAGCAGTTTGTGTTCCAGTATTTGGTAAAACAAGTAAATTATCTGTTGGAGGTGTGAAAGGAACAGTTTGTGTAACGCTGGAACCGTCAAAATATAAAACTAATCCACTAGATACACCATTTATTCCTGCTGGACCTGTATAACCTGTATAACCAGTATAACCAGTATAACCTGTATAACCTGTATAACCTGTATAACCAGTAGGACCAGTATATCCAGTAGGACCTATAGTTGCAGGAACCCCGACACCTATTAATTGGTCAATAGAACGTATATCAATAACATCATATAAACTAGATAAATAATCATTAGTTGCAAAACTATTAGAACATTTATATATCATTTGGTATAAAGGTCTTAATTCAACAATAGGTAATCCAGTTAAATCGAGATCATTCCAAGAAGCAGCTTGAGCATTACCAATATTAGAATATTGTGCTTGTCCCATAATACAAATAATTGGTGTATAAGCCATATTTGTAGCAGCAATCCATTGAACAATAAAACTATTATTTTCAACTATAGTTAAAGAACCAGAACCAGATGTAACTGTATTACAATAAGGTCTAGTTCCAGCACTACTATTTAATAATGGATAGTTAGTAGCAGCAGGTTTACGCCAAGTTGTTCCAGATAAATATAAAACAGGTAATAGAACAGGACTCAAATTAGTAGACCAAATTCCAGGTGCGCCATCAGTAATGTTAACTTCTAAATCTTCATCAAAAAATGTGCCTTCAGTTAATTGAAATTGTAAATCAGTATTAATAGGGTTTGATATTTCTAAAGTTGGATAAGTAATACTAAATCCATCAGCAATAGCAGCACCACGAGTGCGGTGTAAATATTCATGTGTGGCCCAATCCATAGTTACTCCATGACGTTCATCAAACATCATAGACTCACTTGGATTAGCAGCATTGTAATAAACATAAGCAGTAGGAGCTTGATTCTCAAAATCAAAAAAGGTTGTTTGAACATTAATACCTCCACCAACACCAGAATAAATATAGTATAATCCTGTAGATGGTCCAACTTGTACTTGAAAGTCTTGTAACAAAATATATTGAACACCTTTAACCCAAACAATATAACCAGCATCTGAATTAGGTGTAATTGAGAATTCTGCTGTAGTGTAATTAAAAGAAATATCATTAGTTGTTCTACTAGGGAATCCCATAGGTTCATTAGTAGTAGATTGTACTAATGTGTTCATTGGACCAGTTGGACCAGTAAAACCAGTAAAACCTTGTGGTCCAGTTACAGTAGAATTAGAACCTTGCGGGCCTTGTGGGCCAGTATATCCAGTAATAGTTGAATCAGCACCTTGAGGTCCTTGTGGACCAGTGTCTCCGGTAAATCCTTGTGCTCCTTGTGGACCAGTGTCTCCGGTAAATCCTTGTGGACCTTGTTCTCCAGTAAATCCTTGTGGACCTTGCTCTCCTGTAAATCCTTGTGGACCCTGTTCTCCTGTAAATCCTTGTGGACCAGTAACAGTAGAATCAGACCCTTGTGGACCTTGTTCTCCTGTAAATCCTTGTGGACCTTGTTCTCCTGTAAATCCTTGTGGTCCTTGTTCTCCTGTAAATCCTTGTGGACCCTGTTCTCCTGTAAATCCTTGTGGACCTTGTTCTCCTGTAAATCCTTGTGGACCAGTAACAGTAGAATCAGCACCTTGTGGACCTTGTTCTCCAGTGAACCCTTGTGGACCTTGTTCTCCAGTGAATCCTTGTGTACCTTGTGGGCCTTGCTCTCCTGTAAATCCTTGATTACCTTGTGGGCCAGTAACAGTAGAATCATCTCCTTGTGGACCTTGTTCTCCAGTAAATCCTTGATTACCTTGTGGGCCTTGCTCTCCTGTAAATCCTTGTGGTCCTTGTTCTCCAGTGAACCCTTGTGGACCTTGTTCCCCTGTAAATCCTTGTGGACCTTGTGGACCTTGCTCTCCTGTAAATCCTTGTGTACCTTGTGGTCCTTGTTCCCCTGTAAATCCTTGTGGACCTTGATTACCTTGTTCCCCTGTAAATCCTTGTGGGCCTTGAATTCCTTGTTCGCCTTGTGGACCTTGCTCTCCTGTAAATCCTTGACTACCTTGTGGGCCGGTAACAGTTGAATCAGCACCTTGTGGACCTTGTTCTCCAGTGAATCCTTGTGAACCTTGTTCTCCTTGATTACCTTGTGGGCCTTCAATTCCTTGTGGACCTTGTTCTCCAGTAAATCCTGTAAATCCTTGATTACCTTGTGGACCTGTAACAGTTGAATCAGCACCTTGTGGACCTTGTTCTCCTGTAAATCCTTGTGGGCCTTGTTCTCCAGTAAAACCTTGTGGACCATCTGAACCAGTTAGACCTTGCGGACCTTGTTCTCCTGTAAAACCTTGTGGACCTTGAACACCTTGTTCTCCCTGAATACCCTGAGAACCTTGAACCCCTTGAGAGCCTTGAGTACCTTGGGAACCTTGAGAACCTTGAACACCTTGTGATCCTTGAACACCTTGAGTACCTTGAACACCTTGTGATCCTTGAGTACCCGTAAATCCTTGAGTACCTTGAACACCTTGCGTACCTTGCTCTCCTTGTGGACCTTGCTCTCCTTGAGTACCTTGTGAACCTTGTTCTCCTTGTGGACCTTGTGCGCCAGTATCTCCTTGTGGGCCTCCATATGGACCTTGTGGGCCTTCTGGTCCTGTATAACCTTGTGTACCAGCTCCACCAACATTACCACTTTGTGTAAAAGAAAAAGTAACAGAATCTCCAATATTAATAACTCCACCAATAGCAGTACATATAACCTGAACTTGATAAGGTGTTGTTCCAGTAATATCACTAACAATATTCATAATAACAAAATTAGTTTGTGAATAATTAACACTAACTAATATAGAACCTTTAACAGGATTAGTAGAATTATTCATTTGAGTAATCCATCCACCAATATAATTACCAAAAGCATCATTAGAATTTAAATATAAATAAGTTTCAAATCCAACAGTAAATTGAGAGAAAGACGAAGTACCAGTTTTAATTTGACCAGAATTAACATCATTAATACCAACACCAGCATAATTGTATAAAACGGTATTACCACCAAAATTACCATCATTTCCTACAATACCATCACTACCTTGTGGTCCTTGAGTGCCTTGTGGTCCAGTATAACCTGTATAACCTGTATCACCTTGTGGTCCAGTTACAAATGAATCAGCTCCCGTAAAACCTTGTGTTCCTTGTGGACCAGTAAAACCTTGTGCACCTTGAGGTCCAGTAACTGTAGAATCAGCACCAGAACTACCTTGTGCACCTTGTGGGCCTTGTAGACCACGTGGGCCTTGTGGACCAGTTACAGTAGATGCGCTTCCTGTAAAACCTTGTGCACCTGTAGGTCCAGTGTAACCAGTATATCCAGTAACACCTTGTGTACCTTGAACACCTTGTGGACCAGTATCTCCTTGAGTGCCTTGAGTACCTTGTGGACCAGTGTAACCAGTATATCCAGTAGTTCCTTGAGTACCTTGTGTGCCTTGTGTACCTTGTGTGCCTTGTGTACCTTGTGGACCAGTATATCCAGTAGTTCCTTGGGTACCTTGTGTGCCTTGTGTACCTTGTGTGCCTTGTGTGCCTTGTGGACCAGTGTAGCCAGTGTAACCAGTATAACCAGTAACAGTAGAGTCTGCTCCCTGTAAACCTTGAGGACCAGTAGGACCAGTATAACCAGTGTATCCAGTAATTCCTGTAAGACCACTTAAATCGCTATAAATTAATGAATAATATGGGCCAGTATAACCGGTACCAACAATAGCTTGTGCAACTAAATCAGGTTGAGGGCCGTCTCCAGTAGTAGTAGTAAAAACGTGCCACCCTCTAAATCCGTCAGGATCAGTTCCAGATGGACCAATATTAACAAATTGAGATTTAAGACCATTAGTAGAATAAAAAATATTTTGATTATCTAAACCGATGCTGCCTCCATTAGGGTCTGTGCCGGTTATGCCTGTAATATCACTAACAAAATTAACAGTACGATTAGAAATATATAATGATTTCCATGGATAATCTTGAGAACCTAAATTGTATCCTGTTCCTCCTCCAGTAGCACCAATACCAGGTAATAAATCACCATTAATAATAACAGTGCCGTTTTGTTCAATATAAATAGAATTATTATAACCATAATTAGCGCTTAAATCAGGATTATCAAAATTAACAACTAAAACATTACCATAACCAGTTTGTCCATAACTAATATCAATAGTTCCTCCACCGCTACCAGCAGGGCCAGTATAACCACGAGGTCCAATAGGGCCTGAGGTACCTTGTGGTCCAGTAGGCCCGGCTGTTCCTTGTGTGGATAATGAACAACATTTTCTTGAACCTAAATAATCACTATAACTTTTAGACATAATGTACTAATACATTATATTATTAAATTAATTTTTGATTTAATAATATATTTTTGATTATAATAATAAAAAGAAAAATAAAAAACAAAAAACAAAAATAAAAATAATAACAAATAAACTATATTAATAAATGATTATATAATCAAATACATAAATATTTAACTAGATGGTAATGGTGCTAAACATAAATGAATTGTTCCTAAACTAGCAACATTATATTTAACAACAAGAGGTAAATCATTTTCTAAATACATTTCAATTTGGTTACATAAATTAGTGCATTTAATAAAATAGCTAAGATTTTTTAAAGAAAATGCTCCATGAATAATTTTAGAAGAGTCTTGTTTCAAAATGAATCCCATACTTCCATCAGATTCAGCACGATGAATTTCAGCAGAAGCGAATTGTCCAGAACATCTAAAAATTAATTCATTACCAACAGATTCAATTTCTAATTTATCGGAAATATAAGACAAATCGCGAATAATTTTTTGAAAATCTCCAGAAGGTAAATTAATAATTGAAGAAAAAGTAACATCAGGGTATTCTAATTCTTCTTGTTCAGGTTCAATTAATTTTAATTTTTGAGTTTTACATTGTTTAATTTCACCATTTTCAAATTTCAATGCTAAGTGAGAAACAATACCGTCAACATAATCAGAATTTTCAATATAAATAGTTAATGTATCATCATTTTCGATAGAATTAATTAATTTAAAAAGATGAGACATATTAACTCCAATAATAATTTTGTCTTGTTTACATTCATAAAATTCAAAATTTTCAGCTTCTAAATGAAGATAAGCTAAAATAGTGTGAGACTTATCCATATTGATAATACGAATACCATCAGGTTTAAAAGTAATATTGGTTTCTAATAAGATATCTTTTAAAGCAGCCATTAATGTTCTGAATGGTGCGATTTGAACAGTCTTAATTGTTAACACATTATTATTAGTTTCAGTATGTTGATTAATAGGTTTTTTATTAGTTGAGGACATTTTTAATTATTATAACAATATGTTAGTTTTAATCTTTAAATACTTATGTTTAAAAATATATATTTTTTGAATTTAAACGCACAAATTAAATTAAATTAAATTTTAAATATTTTGAATAAATTAATCTTTAAATTTATTCAAAAATGCTAAAAAGGGAATAAGAGGGGAATAAGAAAAAATAGAAAAACGCAAAAAACGAAAATTCCTAAATATTTTATTTTTTATACCATTCGTATGAAATAAATTTATCATACTTTATAAATTGTTTCAAATTATTCAATAAATAATTCTCAAAATATCTTTTACTAACAGTCATTTTTAAATTTGGACTTGAAACTAATTGTTTCATATAATTTTCATAATAAGAATAAGCAGTATCAAAAGATATAATACTATCACTATTTTCATTTTGTTCATCATTTTTCTCTCCAAATTCTATTTTCATTTTGTCTAAACTATTCTTTATTTCTATTTGTTTATCAATTAATCCAGATTTAATATTAGTAATATATTTATCTTCAATTATTTCTACAGAACTGAAAAAATGTTTAATAATTTGAATTGCTTCATTTTCATTAATAACACTTTGACTTAATCCATTATTTTTCTTCCAATATTTAAATAATGTGCATATTTCATCAATTTCAAATTCAAATCCAAAATTATTGTTATCAGCTTTTTCTATTGAAATAATATTTGCTTCCCAAAATTTAATAAATTCTGATACATTTGGTAAAAAACTGGTTGCTATATTTAAGAAACTATCAGAACCTTCATCATATTGATACTTTGTTTTCAATATATTCTTCAAATTATTTGAATAAATAAAGTTTGGATAATTAGAATTGGAGAGAAAAGTCTTCCATACATAATGGATTTTTTTCCATGATAATGAACATCCATTATTTGGATCACAGTCTTGTATATATTTATTGCTAAACTTATTTGTAACTATTTCTTCTATTTTATTATCTCTCAAATAATAAGCATATGATCTTAAATTATTATATGCCTTATTATCTAAATATCCATCTGAATTATCATATCTTTTTGAATAATGAACAGCAACACAAATTATATTCAATCCAAATTTTAATAATTGGTCTTTAAATAAATCACTATTATATTGTTGATTTGAATTCAAAAAACGACACATATCATAATTATGATTCTCATGATACTTAGTCATAAAATTATTACAAATATTATTAATACCAACACGATAATTTGTATATTCTTCAACATCTATCATCATTCTTTTAGTCTGATTATTCACTAAAAATATTAAATTAGTTGATTTTTTCAAAATATTATCACCACAAATAGTCAAAAAATATTTGGCTTCATCCTTTGTAGAAAAAATAAGCGGACATAAAATATTTAAAACACTTTGAATTGTTTCTGTTTCAGGTGTGCAAGTAAATAAATTGCGTTCTTTAATTAATTTCATAACACTCTGTTTTGTTTTATGTTTCCAATCTAATAATACTCTTTTGTTAGATATTTCGGAGAGAAGTTCATGAATAATATCATCTTCTCTAATTTTATCAAAACATTTGTGACCATTATATTGATTAAAATTATATTTATAGAATGATTCAGAACTAGGTAAATAATAATAACGATTTCTATTTAAAAAGACTTCAATAAAATTCTTTTGTTCATTAGTAAGCATATTGAATCTTTCAGTTCTTTCTTGAAAATTTTTAAGTTCGTTTTCTAATGTTGGAGAGAGAGAAGTATTGATATGTGTATTAATACGATTCAAAATATATTGATTATTTTTGTATAATTCACACAAATCAGTAATCGTTTTGAAACAGGAATTTTTTAAAATATCAACACTTGTATTATCAACAATCGCGTCAATATTTATATTAATTTCATCCATTCTACTACTAATATCATTTCTTTTTAAGTATTTATTTTTTTAATTAATATATTGAATTATATTTTATTTTTAGATATAATTAAATAGAAACTTTATTTCATTTATTATTTATAATACGTTTTGATAACATTTCTATATATGTTTTTTTATCTTCTGGGAATTTATCCATATGTGGTTTATGCATTCCACACGGATTTTCATAATAAATTGTTTCAACAGAGAATTTTTTTGCTATTTCAATAGTTGGAACTTTGAATTTTTTAAATAAACACCAATAACTAAAATAAATATCATTATTAACTAGTGGTGCGTCTTTTAATAATGTATGTCTTGGGCATGTTTGAACAATTTCTAACATTTTATTAACATTTCTCAAACATAACCCACTGTTTCCAACTTCTAATAAACCTAACCATTTTACACACCACGGTGCACCAACATAATCATATTTAATAAAATCATCTATATTATCATTTAATAATAATGTATCAGTTTCAAATGATAAACATTGTTCACAACCCATTTTTTTTAATTCTTTCCAAAATTGTTCTGAGCAAAAAAGGTCATTATATTCTCGCAAAGATAAATTTTCTTTAGATAAATTAGCAAAATAAATTGTATCCCACCCGTCTAATGCGTTTCTAATAAATGTTTCATTTTTGGTTCCATGAAAAACAATAAGACCCCAACCTTTATTTTGTAATAAATACATAAAATTTTTGATTACTAATGGTAATAATGGTGTTTCTCTTGGTTCAACAATAACACAAAATTTTTTTGTCTTACCAACACCTTTTATATTTTTAAAATGAGTTGAATCTAAATCAAATTGTTTTAAGTAATCTGTCCAATATGGTTCAAAATTAGGATGCATAGCCATTTTATTAAATATTAATTATTTTCTCTCTAAATACTAATAAACATAAATGAAAAATAGTAAAACAATTAAAAGAAAAACAAAAAAAATCAATTTAAGATATTTACCAAAGGCTTTAACAAAAAAAGATAGAGAGAAACAATCCCGTTCTCTTAGAAAATCCAGAAAATTATATAAAAAAGGAGTTTATTATACTAGACCAATTGTAAAGTCGTATAAATCAAAAACATCTAATCATATTTTAAACGCGCGCAAAATATATGGCGTAAAAAATGTAGGCGCTACATCTGAATTATCTAAGAAAACCGGCTGCTCTAGAAAGGCTCTAAAGAAGATTATTAATAAAGGTGCTGGTGCGTATTTTTCATCAGGTTCGCGTCCAAATCAAACCGGACAATCTTGGGGAATTGCTAGATTAGCAAGTGCGATTACTTCAGGAAAAGCAGCGGCAGTTGATTATAAAATTTTAGAAGAAGGTTGTAAACCAGATTCAAAAGCATTAAAATTAGCAAAAAAGGCTCGTAAAAAACATGGATATGGAACACGAAAAGTTCCCAAAGTTTCTTTTGATTAATTTTTATAATGGATTAATTTTTATAATGAATTAATTTTTATATGTTTTACAAAACTTTTTCTCTCTATAATTTATAAATGAAAGGTAGAAGTCATCGTCGTAGACATAGAAAACATTCAAAGAAAACACTTAAGAGAAGATATGGTGGAAAAGTAAATTCTAGAAGTGATTATTATGATATTGAGGAAGTAAATCCTGTTATGTTAATTGATACAGAACAAGATTTTACTACAGGACCTCCACCAACACCAGAAGGCACTCCAAATGTTAGAAATGGTATGGATATGGATATTGAGACTGCTGAACCAATTAATAGAAGATTATTTGATGATGATGATGACGTAACACTTGCTCAAGGTGGAAGACGCAGAAGAAGACGCACACATAAACGCAGACATCATAAACGTGGCAGAAAACACTCAAGAAGACATTAATTTTCTCTCTAAAATAATTTATAAATTGATAAAAATTATATAAATTATTTGATTAAATATGAAATAGTTGTGTTTAATTACCCATACCGGCAGCAAATTGAACAGCATTACCACTTGTTCCAACACCTCTTCCATCATATGAGCTTGGACTTAAAGCAGCCATACCACCTCTCATTTTCTTGGTTCCCTTTCTGCTCTTTCTTGATTTACGTCCTTTAAGTAAAACATAACCAAATTTTCCCTTCTTGGTTCCGTAACCAGCTTTAACTAGTCTTCTTTCTCTCTTAGCAGTGTTATGCTTAGATTTAGAAACAATACGACCAGATTTGTTTTGCATAAGGTCACCCTTAGTTAAACCACCAGTAGTTTTGTATGATGTACCGTGCCAGACTTGAGCTCTGGTTCCAATTAAAGTATCAAATGTTTTTCCGGAAACGTGAACTTTTCCACTAGAATCTTTTGTGAAACGTGTCATTTATAAAATTACGAGAGAAAAAATATTATTTCTAAATAATTCTTATATTCTTGTATTCTTGTATTCTTGTATTCTCTTATTCTTATTTTCTTAAATTTATATTCAAAACTTATTTCTCAAGGGTGTTCCACTCCCACCACTTTGTCCTTCCAATCTCCCTAAAAAATTCACATTATTTAAACTATCATTAAATGTTACACAACTACTTAATCCTAATTTAATAATTTGTGCTGCTCTATAATTATATGAAGTATTTGATTTTGTAGGCTCATCTGAAAATTTCTTTTGTTTTTCTTCTAAACAATTACAATAAACATCATTAACTACATACAAATCTTTAACTCTATTAGTAGTTCCTGTTTTTCCTGGTGTAAAATATCTTGTAGTCATTTTATATTTTAATATGGTATATATTTATTATTTAATAAAAAAATTGAAATAAAAATAGATTAGTTAAAATAATGTAAATATATTAGTGAATATTACTTATAAAATGAGTTCTGAAAATATTAATAATGCGAGTTTATCTACTAAATATCAGAAAAAGACTGATATTGAACATATTTTAACTGTTCCAGACACATATATTGGTTCAATTGAGAAAGTTGACTCAGATATGTGGATTTTAAATGACGAAGGAACAAAAATTATAGAAAAAAATATTAGCTACATTCCAGGTCTTTATAAATTATTTGATGAAGGAATTGTAAATTGTCGTGATCATGTTGTTCGCATGGCTCAACAAACAAACGCAAATAGCATTCCAGTAACAAATATTGATATATCTATTTCAGAAGATGGAACAATCACAATGTTTAATGATGGTAATGGTATTGATGTAGCAGAACATCCAGAACATAAAATGTGGATTCCTGAAATGATATTTGGTCATTTAAGAACTTCAACAAATTATAATAAAGATGAAAAAAAGATAGTTGGTGGAAAAAATGGTTTTGGATTTAAGTTAGTTTTAATTTGGTCTACTTTTGGTTCTGTTGAAACTATTGACCATGTTAGAGGATTAAAATATTATCAAGAATTCAAAAATAATTTATCCGAAATTTGTAAACCACATATTACTAAAGCAAGTAAAGCGAAACCATATACAAAAATAACATTTAAACCAGATTATAAGCGTCTAGGTCTTAATGGTTTAACACCAGATATGTTATCACTTTTGAGAAAACGTGTGTATGATATTACAGCAGTAACAGATAAAACAATAAAAGTAAAATATAATTCAAATTTGATTCCGATTAAGACATTTGAACAATATATTAATTTGTATATTGGAGATAAAACAGAATCACCAAGAGTATATGAAGATTGTGAAAATGGTAGATGGGAATATGCTGCTGCTATATCACCAAACCACGAATTTATTCAAGTATCATTTGTTAATGGTATTTATACATCCAAAGGTGGTAAACATGTTGAATATATTTTGAATCAAATAACAAGAAAATTAGTAGAATTTATTGAGAAGAAAAAGAAGGTAAAAGTTAATCCAAATTCTATAAAAGAACAATTAATATTATTTATTAGATGTGATATTGAGAATCCAGCATTTGATAGTCAAACAAAGGATTTTATGAATACTCCATCAACCAAATTTGGTTCTAAATGTGATGTGTCTGATAAATTTATTGAGAAACTAGCAAAGATGGGTGTTATGGATTCAGCTCTTCAATTAACTGAAATAAAAGAAAATAAAGCAGCAAAAAAAACAGATGGAACAAAGACAAAGACTATTAGAGGAATTCCAAAATTAACAGATGCTAATTGGGCAGGAACAGAAAAATCCAAAGAATGTTTAATAATATTTTGTGAAGGAGATTCAGCAAAGGCAGGTATTATTTCAGGATTATCATCAGAAGACAGAAATATTATTGGTGTTTATCCAATGAAAGGTAAGGTAATGAATGTTAGAGGTGAATCAATAACAAAAATTAGTGAAAATAAAGAAATTGCAGAAATTAAAAAAATATTAGGTCTAGAAACAAGTAAAGAATATAAATCAATAGATGATGTGAATAAAAATCTGAGATATGGTCGTGTATTATTTATGACTGATCAAGATTTAGATGGTAGTCATATTAAGGGTTTATGTATTAATTTATTTGAGAGTCAATGGCCAAGTTTAACAAAAATTCCAGGATTTATTGGTTTTATGAATACGCCTATTTTGAAAGCTCGTAAAGGGTCGAAAGAATTAGTGTTTTATAATAATGGCGAATATGATTCATGGAAAGAACAAAATGATACAAAAGGTTGGAATATTAAATATTACAAAGGTTTAGGAACAAGTACAGGTAAAGAATTTAGAGAATATTTTGAAAATAAGAAGATAGTTGGTTTTGAGTATAATAATGAAACAAGTGAAAATGTTATAGATATGGTTTTTAACAAAAAACGTGCAGATGATAGAAAGAATTGGTTAGAAGAATATGACCGTGGAAGTTATTTAGATACAAGTAAAACATCAGTATCTTATGATGATTTTATAAATAAAGAGTTAATCCATTTTTCAAAATATGATTGTGATAGAAGTATACCAAATTTGATGGATGGTTTAAAAATATCATTAAGAAAAATATTATATAGTGCGTTTAAAAAGAATTTAAACACGGAAATAAAGGTAGCACAATTTTCAGGATATGTTTCAGAGCATTCAGGATATCATCATGGTGAAGCAAGTTTAAATCAAGCAATTGTAGGAATGGCTCAAAACTTTGTGGGTTCAAATAATATTAATTTATTAGAGCCATTAGGTCAGTTTGGAACAAGATTACAAGGTGGTAAGGATTCTGCATCAGAAAGATATATATTTACTTGTTTGAATAAATTAACAAGAAGTATATTTCCAGTAGCAGATGATAAAATTTTAAATTATTTAAATGATGATGGACAAATAGTAGAGCCGTTATTTTATGCTCCAATTATTCCGATGATTTTAGTGAATGGAACAAAAGGGATTGGAACAGGTTTTAGTACAGAAGTATTATCATATAATCCATTGAATATTATTGATTATTTAAATGTTAAATTAAAGAAAACAGAAGAAAATAAATTATATCCAGAATTTGTTCCATATTATGAAGGTTTTGCTGGTTCAATTAGTAAAATAAATGATACTAGATATTTAGTAAAAGGTGTTTATCAAAAAATGGGTGTAGATAAAATAAGAGTAACAGAATTACCAGTTGGATATTGGACAGAAGATTTTAAAGAATATTTGGAATCATTAACAGAAACAACAGATAAGGCAGGTAAGAAAGTAACACCAATTGTTAAGGATTATGATGATATGAGTAAAGATACGAATGTAGATTTTATAATAACTTTAACAAAAGGAAAGTTAGAAGAATTGGAGTCACAAAGTTGTGAGAATGGTTGTAATGGATTAGAAAAAACATTTAAGTTAATTAGCACAATAAGTTCAAGTAATATGCATTTGTTTGATGACGCAGATAAGTTAAAGAAATATAATTCAGTAGAAGAGATAATAGATGATTATTTTGATGTTAGATTAGATTTATATGATGCTAGAAAAGATTATATGATAGATGCTTTAGAAAAGGAATTAGTAGTATTATCAAATAAGGCAAAATATATTAAAGAGAATTTGGAAGGGACTATTGATTTGAGAAAAAAGAAGAGAGAAGAAGTGAATAAGATGTTAAAAGATAAAAATTATGATATGATAGATGAAGATGAAGATTATAAATATTTAGTGAAGATGCCGATGGATAGTGTAACAGAAGAGAATGTGAACAGATTAATGAAAGAACATGGTGAAAAGGAGGAAGAATTAGAAAGAATAAAAAATACGACAATTGAAGAGATGTGGATATATGAATTAGAGGAGTTAAGAAAGCAATATTTGGAATATAAGGAAGTGAGACAAAGATTAATGAATGGTGAAGATGGTAAGAAATCAAAGAAACAGAATAATAAAGAAAAGGATGTAAATAATAAAGACAAGAATAAAAAAACTGTTGTAAAAAAGGTTATTAAAAAGCAAACGCAAAGTGTAGAAGATGATAGTGATGAAGATGATGATATTGTTGTTGTGAAGAAGTAAATTATAAAAAGCGAATGAAATATATTAATTATGAAAATTATAACTTAAAGAAATAAAAATATATTATGTGTGTTCACTTTATTTTTTTAAGAAAACCACCTATTTCAAATACTTTTTCTCTCCACGAATCGTTTAGAATCCTGGATTTTTATAATTATATTTTATATAAAATCAAAAAAATCATGTTTGGTTTAAGTGAAGAAATGGAACAATATTTACCTTATGTCGGCGTTGCTCTTATTGTTATTTTAGCAATCGGAATCTTTTATTATAATCATATGAAGAATACTTCAAATACTTTTTCTCAACAACAATCTGAATCCCAATCAGATTTTCATGAAAGAGCTGATGAAGAATTCGGACAAAAAGAAAATACTACTTCTGATGATTGTACTGATGTTGAAAAATGCCCAATTATGAAATGTGATGGAAATAAATGCTCTATATAAACTCTATTTATTTCATTGTTCTATCAATTTATTCTATATATTTCCCCTTTTGAATTATTCTCGTGGAGAGAAATAGTATTTGAATTCTGTTCTGTAAGCTTTGCGACTGTTCTGTAAGTGTTAACGACTGTTTAACGATTTATATATTTTCTGTTCACACGATATCCTGTGCGGCAAAATATCTCTCTTGGAAAAGAACCACTCACTCTAGCTACATCATAAACTGTTTGCGGACAATTCTTTCCATTCCCAAAAATTATTACTTCATCATTTATTTTATCTTCCTTTTTACCTTCCACAATCATTTGATCCATACTTATTAAACCTAATACTTTCCTCTTTGTTCCATTTATATACACATTTAATTTTAATGATGCTGAACGTGGTATTATATCAGCATAACCTATTGGAACAATCGCAATACGCATCTTCTTAGGTGTAACATATTTCCATTCATATCCAAGACCAACACCTTTATCTACATCTTTTAATTGTATTACATAAGAACTTATAGTCATTATTGGTTTTAAATTTTTATTCAGTTTGTCTCCATCATCAACTCCATATATACCTCCACCTGGACGAGATATTGTAAAATCTGATACATCATAATTTAATATACCACTCGTATTTGCTATATGTACCATAGGTGGTTCTATACCTATCTTTTTTAAATTCTCTCTCAATTCTCTGAATTTTTTCAATTGTTCATTCACAATTGGACTATCTTTTTTACCTGCTTCAACCAAATGAGACATCATACCTACTAATTGAAATTTATCTGATTCTACTACATCTTTAAATGCTTGTATCGCTTTATCATAGGGAATACTCGCACGATTAATCCCTGTATCAATAAACAATGTTACTTTTATTTTTTTTCCAGGAGATATCATTTTTTCTAATCTTGGAATAAGTTTTTCATCAAAAATACCTATATCTAAATCCATACCAAGACTATCTTCAATCTC
>JACCDI011405025.1_pt1 | contig 18730 bp, 16 predicted proteins | sample 7442791 | NCBI WGS metagenome assembly JACCDI01 (sample SAMN15323434, study PRJNA562643) | freshwater metagenome | isolation source: river surface water | place: USA:Blue River Watershed | collected 2017-08-15
TAATTTTTTAACGTACGAAAGATACAAAATGTTTCTCGAAAATACTGTAAATCAACAAGAACAATTTGGTTGGATTGAAGTAATTTGTGGTTCAATGTTTTCTGGTAAAACAGAAGAGTTGATTCGCCGATTAAAACGTGCTCAATTTGCCAAACAAAAAGTGGAAATTTTCAAACCGTCTGTGGATACCCGCTATGACAATGAAATGGTCGTTTCTCACAACAAAAATGAAATTCGCTCTACTCCTGTTCCTGTGGCTGAAAATATTCGAATATTAGCGCAAGGTTGCGACGTAATTGGTATCGATGAAGCCCAGTTTTTTGACGAAGAAATTGTTGCCGTTTGTAATGATTTGGCCAATTCCGGAATTCGAGTAATTGTAGCCGGATTAGACATGGATTTTAAAGGAAATCCGTTCGGACCCATGCCTGCGTTAATGGCCACAGCCGAATATGTTACTAAAGTTCACGCTGTTTGCACACGTACCGGAAATTTAGCCCATTATAGTTTTAGAAAATCAAAGGATGAAAAATTAGTAATGTTGGGCGAAACCGAAGAATATGAACCGCTCAGTAGAGCTGCTTATTTTAACGCTGTTCGCGAACACAAAGAAAAAGAATAATTTGAACCTCAACCTCTCCCATATCATCACTTTTTGCAAGGGCGTTTTGCAAGGCGAAGCCTCCTCGTTTTCGCCCCAACATATATCTATTGATAGCCGATCGCTGCACAATGGAAAAGACACTTTGTTTTTTGCAATTAAGGGTCAAAATCATGATGCCCATCGCTATCTTGAAGATTTGATAACCAGAGGAGTACGCCATTTTGTTGTGGAGCATATTCCAGATGCTGTAAAAGAGAAAGCCACCTTTATTGTAGTTGAAAATTCCTTACTGGCCTTGCAACAATTGGCAAGAGGATACCGCAAAACCTTCGATTTTCCATTCGTTGGAATTACAGGAAGTAATGGAAAAACTATTGTAAAAGAATGGTTGAATTTTTTATTAAGTCCGAAACATTTAATCGTTCGAAACCCTAAAAGTTATAATTCGCAAGTAGGTGTACCCCTTTCCATATTAGCCATTAAAGGCCAGTATGATTTCGGAATCTTTGAGGCAGGTATTTCATTACCCGAAGAGATGGAGCAATTGGCTTCCATTATACAGCCAACCTATGGTATTTTAACCAATATTGGTGAAGCTCACGACGAAGGATTTCCCAATCGCGAAGCTAAAATAGCTGAAAAAATCAAACTTTTTAAGCATTGTACTACTATTTTCTTGCAAAAAAACGAAGCCATTGAAGCCCTATTACCCTCAGGCTGTCACAAACAAACTTGGAGTTTTGAAGACGAGAGTGCTGCGGTTTTTGTCACCCAAAAAAAGCAAGAAAACAGTACCGAATTAACGTTCAAATACCAAAACATCACCTGGCATGCACTCGTGCCATTTGTTGACGAGCATTCCATTGAAAATGCAATCAGCTGTGTAAATTTTATGCTCTTCATAGGCGAAGACATTACGTTTATTCAAAATCGATTGGCCGAATTATATCCCGTAGAATTGCGTTTGCAAACCAAGAAAGGAATTCAAAACTGTATGGTAATTGATGACAGTTATTCCTTAGATTATCCTTCTTTGAAAATTGCCTTGGATTTTTTAGAACAACAAAAGCTACACGATAAAAAAACGGTTATTCTCTCCGATATTTTTTCAAGTGGCGTTGCAAATGACGTTTTGTATGACCAAGTAAAACAACTCCTTTCCCGACATAATATTCATCGAATAATTACAATTGGGGAAACCATTGGACACTATTTAAATGAAATGCCCAATGTCATTTCGTTTTCCAATACACAGGATTTTTTACAACAATTTAAGGTGCAATCGTTTCAAAACGAGACCCTGTTAGTCAAAGGCGCACGCGGCTTTAATTTTCATGAAATAGTAGTGGTATTAGAAGAAAAAAACCACGAAACTGTACTCGAAATCAACCTCGATGCGATTAGTCACAACTTAAATTTTTACAAATCCAAATTGCAACCACAAACCAAAATTATGGTTATGGTCAAAGCGTTTGGTTATGGAAATGGAGGTTATGAAATTGCTAAATTATTAGAACATCATAAAGTAGATTATCTGGGCGTGGCGTTTGCCGACGAAGGTATTGAATTGCGAAACGCGGGTATAACAACGCCAATTATGGTCTTAAACCCTGAAAACAGTAGTTTTAAAGCCATGATTGCCTATAATTTAGAACCCGAAATATATTCGATCCAAGGGCTACACGCTTTTTTAAAAACGGCACAGGAACAAAATATTTCGCACTATCCGATTCATATTAAATTGGACACCGGGATGCACCGTTTGGGATTTGAATCGGACGGAATCGATGCCTTGTGTGCGTTGGTAAAAAACAACAATTTTGTTCACGTAAAAAGTGTATTTACACATTTAGCTGCCAGTGATGACCTCAATTTTGAGGCCTTTACGCAATCGCAATTTCAGCGTTTTGAAACCTTATATTCTAAAATCGAAAAAGTCATACCACACCAACCCATTCGTCACATCTTGAACACATCGGGTATTTTTAATTACCCCGAAAAACAATTGGAAATGGTGCGCTTAGGTATCGGACTGTATGGGATGGCGAATTCTGAAATCGAACGAAATGGTTTGGAAAATGTAAGCACGCTCAAAACCATTGTTTCGCAAATACGAACGCTTGACCCCGGAGAAAGTATTGGCTATAGCCGACGATTCATGGTAGAAAAAACCATGAAAGTAGCTACTTTACCCATTGGCTATGCCGACGGAATTAGTAGGGCTTGGGGAAATCAAAAAGGGTATGTAACGATACACAATCAAAAAGCAACCATATTAGGCGCAATTTGTATGGACATGATGATGGTTGATGTAACGCACATTTCTTGTAAAGAAGGTGATGCCGTTATTGTTTTTGGTGCCGCACCTACAGTGACTGAAATGGCAACAGCCATGCAAACCATTTCGTATGAAATCTTAACCGGAATTTCGCAACGGGTTAAACGTGTTTTTTATAAAAATTAACAGCTATTGTTAAATCTTTGTGAGGATATTCTAGGTAAACAAAATTTCTTTACTATTTTTACAGCTTAAATACAATTTTATGGCATCATCATTTGAAAATTACAACAAACGAAGATTAATTTCTTCCTATTTCTCAGTAGTATTAAGTATTTTTTTAGTGTTATTTCTATTAGGAACGTTGGGATTATTTGTAATTAACTCAAAGAAGATTTCGGATGACTTTAAAGAAAACATTCCCATGACTGTCTTCTTTAACAACGAAGCAACGGATAGTATTTTGAGTTCCTTTGATTTGGAATTAAAAAACGCCAATTTTATTAAAGATTATGCCTTCGTTCACAAAGACAGTGCCGCCAAAAACAATGTAGATATTGTAGGAAAAGATTTTATGGAATTTTTAGGTTTTAACCCCTTACAAAATTCATTTGATATTCATTTAAAAGGCGATTATGTTAACGCAGGAAGCATCAAAAAAATTGAGCGCTCGTTTCGAAAAAATGAAATGGTTACCGAAATCATTTACGATAAAGAGTTGGTCGATTTAGTAAACAATAATGTCAAAGAAATTAGTTTTTGGATTTTAGTGGTGAGTGGTGTCTTAACTGTTGTGGCGATGTTATTGATCAATAGTTCCTTACGCCTTTCGGTATATTCACATCGATTTACAATCAAGACCATGCAAATGGTAGGTGCAACAAAATCTTTCATTCGAAAGCCGTTCATTTGGACCAGTATTAAATTAGGATTAATTGGTGCGGCGTTAGCCATCATCGGATTGATGGGTGTAGTGGTTTATGTAGATGGATTATTCCCAAGTTTAGGCATTGCAAAAGATTATACAGCCATTGCAATTGTGATCTTTGGCGTGTTGGTAATTGGAACCATTATTACTTCAATTAGTACCTATTTTGCTACACAACGTTTCTTGAACTTAAAAACAGACGATCTTTATTAATAGTTTGCGAAACCCTGCTGTTTTGTAAAATTAAACCATACAATATGGAAAAAAACAACAAACCTGAATTTCTTTTCGACACCATAAATTACAAAATTTTATGGGTTGGTTTAGCGGTTATTGCGCTCGGTTTTTTATTAATGAGTGGTGGCGGAAGCGAAGATCCTGCGGTTTTCAACGAAGAAGTTTTCAGCTTTAGACGCATACGATTAGCCCCTGCAATGGTATTATTGGGTTTCGGAATTACGATTTATTCGATCTTAAAAAATCCAAAAAAACAGTAATTAGGAAAAAGGGATAAGTTATTAGAAAATTTCTATTGCCTATTGCCTATTGCCTATTGCCTAATTTCTAAAACATGAATACATTCCAAGCTATTTTCCTTGCCATCATTGAAGGAATTACCGAGTTTTTGCCTGTTTCCTCAACGGGACACATGATTGTTGCCTCTTCTTTTTTTGGTATTGCTCAAGACGATTTTACCAAACTTTTCACGATTGTAATTCAATTAGGAACCATCCTTTCTGTTATTGTTTTGTATTTTAAACGCTTTTTTCAATCCTTAGATTTTTATTTTAAACTGGTGGTGGCTTTTATTCCCGCCGTAGTATTCGGATTGTTATTGAGTGATTTCATCGACGGATTACTTGAAAATCCCATTACGGTAGCTGTTTCACTCATCGTGGGCGGAATACTATTATTAAAAGTAGATGATTGGTTTGGTGCTGCCGAAAGTACCGAAATATCCTATCGAACAGCATTTAAAATTGGTTTGTTCCAATGTTTGGCTATGATTCCGGGGGTATCGCGTAGTGGCGCTAGTATTGTAGGCGGCATGACACAAAAAATATCGCGAACAACCGCTGCTGAATTTTCATTTTTCTTAGCCATACCGACCATGTTAGGCGCTACGTTAAAAAAATCTTACGATTATTACAAAGCTGGTTTTGTGCTTTCAGACGATCAAATCAATTTGTTGCTCATTGGGAATATTGTTGGCTTCATTGTAGCACTTATCGCAATCAAATCATTTATTGGGTTTTTAACAAAAAATGGTTTTAGAATTTTTGGTTATTATAGAATACTTGCAGGTATTGTGATCTTATTTGTTCACTTCTTCGTGCAAAAATTAACCATTATCTAATGACGTCTGAAGAAATTTTAGCGGGCAGTATCCTACTAGTCGACAAACCGCTAACTTGGAGTTCGTTTCAAGCCGTAAACAAATTGAAGTTCCTCTTAAAACGAAAGTTTGATTTACCCAAAAAATTTAAAATTGGACACGCTGGAACACTGGATCCGCTAGCAACTGGTTTGCTCATTATTTGCACGGGTAAATTCACTAAAAAAATCACCGAAATTCAGGCGCAAGCCAAAGAATATACTGGAACTATCGTATTAGGAGCTACTACTCCATCTTATGATTTAGAAACCGAAATTAACGCTCATTTCCCAACCGAACATCTTACGGAAGAATTGATTTTTGAAGCGACCCAACAGTTTATTGGCGAAATTGACCAAAAACCTCCGGTTTTTTCGGCTATAAAAAAAGACGGTAAACGATTGTATGAGCATGCGCGTGCAGGCGAAGAAGTCGAAATACAAGCGAGAAAAACAACGATTTACGAATTTCAAATTACACGCATTCAATTACCAGAAGTCGATTTTAGCATCACATGCAGCAAAGGGACTTACATTCGATCTATTGCTTATGATTTTGGCTTAGCCCTACAATCGGGTGGGCACTTATCGGCATTACGACGCACTAAAATTGGCGATTACAGCGTTATCAATGCTGTAACACCTGAAGAATTTGAAAAATTAATGCACAATGAAATCTAAATTTTTACTTTTTACCCTGTTCCTAATCCATTGGTCTTTTGCACAAGTTGAAACTACCATAAATGATTCGGCTGATATAAAACCAGAGACTACAATAACATATACACAATTTGAACTTTCTGTTCCTTTACAAGGAAACAAAAATAGAGGCGAAGTTTTTCCCGACGGCAGTGTAAATAATAGTTGGTTTGTCCCGGAAGGTATCAACAGTTCGTTTGGATATGGAATCCATTTAAACAAATGGCTGGGATGGAGTGCACATACTGGCATTGGGATGAAATTATCGGAAAAATTAATTGTTGCACCAGTATTTTCTAATTTGCGCATCATGCCAAAAATTGGAGAAGAAACACGAGTGGGTATCGATGTGGGAATTGGCCGTTCTTTTGCCCTTGGAAGAGGTGACTTATCCGGCATGTATAAACGCGTAAAATTTAATCTAGAAGCTTCCGATTTGCAGCTTTTTCTAGAAATTACTTCCTATGGCTTTCAACTTCATAATACCCCTCAAGGAAGCATCAGTGTTGGATTTGCATTACTATCCTTTTAAATGAAAAAATTACTCACCTTACTTCTTTTCGTTTCTCTTGCGGGTTTTTCACAAAAGCTAACCCTTAAATCAGGAGATTTTCTTTTTCAATCCATGAATTGCGGACCACTTTGCGAGGCGATTAATGAAGTAACATCAGGGTATCAAGGACGCGATTTTAGTCATTTGGGATTGGTATACCTTAAAAATGATTCCATTTATGTGATTGAAGCAGCAGGTACCGAAGTCAAAATAACGCCTTTCGAAACCTTCAAAACCTACACCACTGAAAAAATGTATGTGGGCCGATTAAAACGAAAATATCGAGCGCTTATTCCAGAAGCAATTGCCTTTGCATTGCAACAAATTGGTGTGCCGTATGATGAAGAATATGTGTACAATAATGGAAAATACTATTGTTCGGAATTGCTATATGACGCTTTCTTACATGCGAATAAAAAACCATTTTTTGAATTATTTCCCATGACTTTCAAATCCCCAAAATCAAACGAATTCTTTGAGGTATGGGCCGAATATTACAAAAAATTACACATGGAAATTCCGGAAGGCAAACCCGGGTGCAATCCTGGCGGCATTTCAACTTCAGCTAAATTGAAGATTATTGGAACGGTAAATTAAATCCAAAAAGGTATTTAGAATTGACGCATGATTTCCAAAATTTCTTGCTGAATGGAGATGCCTTTGTCGTGTAAATACCATTTTTGCAATTCAATTTTTCCAGTTTCATCCACTACTCCGTGAGTGGCTTTGTATTCTTCAATCAATTGTTTAGCCCCAAGAGGACGAGGACCCCAATCGGCAACTACGTTTAATGTTTGAGCGTCTAAAATGATTAATTTTGGAATGGACTTTGCGCCGTTGGTTAGAAACAGCTGCATAAGAGCGACATGATCATCTCGCAATACAATATTAAGTTGGATGCTATTTGATGCCTCACTCATTTTATTTAAAACCGGCAAAATTTGTGCCGCATCGCCGCACCAGCTTTCAGCTAATACCAACCAAATAACATTTTTAGAACTGTTTTGTAGCGTTTTAATGACTGCATCGGTTAGGGTAATGGTTTTCTCCAAACGATTCATTCGGGTTTCGTTCAACTCGGCATAATGCGCTAATGCTTCCGAAAGATCATGTCCTGTTGGCTTCCCTTGTGCAACCAAATCCGAAGCTAATTTTCGGTATTCGGCATAAGACAAACTATTTAGTATCGCATTTTGAATTATTTCTTTCATCATCTTTTTTTTATGCTACAAAAATAAGCGAATTATTGGAAAATCTTGGTGAGATATGTTACACAAGAGCAGCGTTAATCGAAATTATTTAGGCTCATTATCACGCATGACTCTAAATTATACATTTGTTCGCATAAATGTTGCTTACATTTTTTTTAGGAAAAAACGAATTAACTATATTTGCACAACAAAACAATTCATTCTAATGAAGTACAAAAGAATTCTTCTAAAATTAAGCGGCGAAGCCTTAATGGGTGATCGCCAATATGGTATCGATCCCCAACGATTGGCAGAATATGCTACAGAGATCAAACAGATTCATGACAAAGGAATAGAAATCGCTATCGTTATTGGTGGAGGTAATATTTTTAGAGGAGTCTCAGGCGCAAGTAATGGAATGGACAGAGTGCAGGGCGATTATATGGGAATGCTGGCTACTGTAATTAATGGCATGGCATTACAAGGCGCCTTGGAAGAAGCAGGAATGCAGACGCGTTTACAAACAGCATTAAAAATTGAAGCTATTGCTGAACCTTATATCAAAAGAAAAGCTACTCGCCATCTCGAAAAAGGACGAATTGTTATTTTTGGTGCAGGCACTGGAAATCCATATTTTACAACCGACACTGCAGCTGTATTAAGAGGTATTGAAGTAAGTGCAGATGTAATATTAAAAGGTACCCGTGTAGACGGTGTATACACATCGGATCCTGAAAAAAATGCAGATGCTGTAAAATTTGATTACATTTCATTTGAAGACGTATTGGCAAAAGGATTGAATGTAATGGATACGACCGCTTTTACATTGAGTCAAGAAAACAAATTACCAATAATTGTCTTTGACATGAATAAGGCCGGTAATTTATTAAAAGTATGTAACGGAGATACAGTTGGAACAACGGTAACCATATAAAGTGCGAAGTAAAAATTTAGAGAAATGACAGAAGAAATTAACTTTATTTTAGAAAGTGCTAAAGAAGCAATGTTGGGTTCTGTTGCCCATTTAGAAAAAGAATTTTTAAACATTAGAGCGGGCAAAGCTTCCCCTCAAATGCTTGGAGGTGTTTTTGTAGATTATTACGGTTCGCAAACACCCTTATCACAAGTCGCCAATATTAATGCTGCCGATGCACGAACACTAACGGTTACGCCTTGGGAAAAAAACATGTTGCATCCTATTGAAAAAGCCATCATGATTGCCAACTTAGGTTTAAATCCGATGAACAATGGTGATAATATTATCATCAATATCCCAGCGTTGACGGAGGAAAGAAGACGCGACTTAGTAAAACAAGCTAAGGCAGAAGCAGAAGAAGCAAAAATTGGAATTAGAAATCACAGAAAAGACGCCAATTCCGACATTAAAAAAGAAGAAAAAGAGGGCACTGCAGAAGACATCTGTAAAAAAGCAGAAGATGACGTTCAAAAATTAACGGATTCTTTTATTAAGAAAATTGACGATATTTTAGTTGTTAAAGAAGCTGAAATTATGAAAGTATAAATTTAAATCCCGATTCACACTCGGGATTTTTTATTTTAAATATCTTTGTGCTCTATAGAAAAATGCCCATGAACTATTTTTGGTCCATATTATGTTTACTTTTTTCTTCAAGCTTGATAGCACAAACCAATATCCATGGGCAGGTTATTGATTTTGACAGCACCGTCCCTATCGCTTTTGCCCCGATTACCTACAATAAAAAAACTATAAATGCCGATTGGGAAGGAAAATTTAATTTAATCGTTGAAGATGCCAAACTCCCTATAAAAGTTAATTACCCCGGCTATCACGAGAAAATAGCCTATCCCAATGTTTCAAATCCAAGGATTACCATTAAATTGATTCCTAATTTAAGCAGTAAACAAAAGGAAATTTATTCAGAAATTGAGGTAAATAACATCATAAAAAAGGTTATTGAAAATAAAAAAAAGAACGATCCTACAAAAGTCCTTTCTAGTTTTCAATATAAAAACTATGAATACCTTCAAGTGACCGCAAACCCCGATAGTATTTCGCCAAAAATAGATACGATCTTCAAAAATAGATGGCTTAGAAAACCCCTAATAAAAATTGACTCAACCAATTATAAATTCAAAAAAGTAGTTGAAAAACAACATTTGTATCAAACCGAAAAAGTAAATTTGATTCAGTTTGCAAATAATAAAAGTAAAGAAACCATTTTAGCCACACGAATGGCTGGTTTTGATCGGCCACTTTACGAATATCTCGGACTAAAATTGGTGTCCTATTCTGTGTATGAAAACCCAGTTGAAATACTTGAAATTCCGGTTCAAAACCCCATTTCAAACTACGGAAGACGACTGTATTCGTATAAATTGATTGATACTGTTTCCATTGCGGGACGGAAAGCATTTCGTATTTATTTCCAACCAAAAAAATTCAACGGAAATAAATTGCGAGGTTTGTTGTATATCGATTCTGAAACCTATGCCATTTCAAAAGCATACTATCGGATTTATGGTGTGGTTAACATACAAGCCACCTACACCTTTAACTACTTAAAAGAGGAACAACTTTGGTTTCCAGAAAAGCGCTTTTTTAAAGTTCAAAAAGGCACAAATTATGACGACATCAATCTATTAGGCGGCACTTTAAAATTCAGTTCGTCTCTCGATTTTAGCAAACGCAAAGACGCTACCGACCAAACCTATTTATACCTCGAATCAATACCTTTTGATGTTGAAATAAACAAGCCAATAATCGTTTCAAAACCTACTGTCAAAATTGAAGTTCCTCTAACGAGTTTAAAAAAATCAGGGGAGTATTGGACAACTTTTACAAAAGACACCTTAGATCCACGAAAAATTAAAACCTATACGACTATTGATAGTCTATCCCTTTCAGAGAAAATCGAGCATAAAATTTTTCTGGGCCGAAAAATTATGAACGGTTATTTTCCTGTTTCTATAATAGATATCGACCTTAGAAGTCTTGTTAAATACAATCATTACGAAGGGTTTAGATTTGGATTGGGGGGCGTAACAAATAGCAAACTCTCCTCCCGATACAAGATTGCCTTTTATGGAGCTTACGGATTAAAAGATACAGAAACAAAGTATGGCATAACACCGTCTTATTTAACCGATAAAACCTCCGAAACGTGGATTAGTGCCTCATACTCAAATGAAATTACAGAAATAGCCCAAACTAATTTTGCAACAGATGCCAGACGGTTTAAAATATACGATCCCCGCCCCTTTAATATTACTACATTCTACAACAATAAAAACACTTCTGTTTTTGTAGAAAGTAAAATTTTACCAAAAACAGCAAGCTATTTTGCACTAACAAACAGTAAAATTCAACCCTTATTCGACTATACTTTCGTAAACAATGGGATGGCCTATACCGATTATTCCATCACTGCGCTCCAACTGGGATTCCAATGGAACCCCTTTAGTGATTACATGCAAACTCCTTTTGAAAAAATTGAAATAGAAAAACGCCATCCAAAATTCTCTATCCAATATACCCAGACCTTGCCAAAAATTTTAGGCAATGACTTTGAATTTTCCAAGATAGATTTTAAAACCTATTACGAACTCCCTTATTTATCGGGACAAAAAAGCTCTGTTTTGGTGCAAACCGGAATTGCTTTCGGAGCGGTGCCAATTACTCATTTATACAGCATACAGCCCAATAATTTGAATCAAGATTCGGTATTGCAACGGATTACATTTTCTGGAAAAAATAGTTTTGAAACCATGTATTTCAACGAATTTTTTTCTAATAAATACGCTTCCTTACAACTAAAACACACCTTTAACAAAATACAATTGGCCCCAAAAATCAATCCAGAATTCACCCTAGTTACCCGCATGGCATTTGGTTCCAACAATCAAGCTACACAACACCTCGGAATTACCTATAACACCATGGAAAAAGGGTTCTTTGAAAGTGGTGTAGAATGCAATAAATTGTTCAAAGGATTTGGATTAGTTGCCTTTTACCGATACGGACCCTATCAATTGGCAAATTTTGCAGACAACATCGCTTTAAAAATTTCTTTTCTGTTGGATTTAGGGATATAATTATCCATAAATTCTGCCTTTGTAAACCCATTAATTGAGCAAGAATCCCTACCTTTGCCACTTAATTTTTGAGAAATGTTAAAGTGGTTCAACACCAATTTTTGGGATTTTATCGCCAGTAAAATTTTACGAAACAGAATAGGTTTATTAGGAGTCGTTGCGCTATTTACCGTTTTTATGGCTTCGCAATGGAAGTATATAAAATTTACCAACACTGAAGCCAATCTGTTACCCGCCTCTGAAAAAGCAAATATAGAATACAATACTTTTTTAGAAAAATTTGGTGAGGAAGGCAACCTCATCGTAATTGGCATACAAGACCACCAAATTTTTACACCAAAAATTTATACTGCATGGGAGAAGTTGATGCTTCAGCTCAAAAAAAACCGAGAAGTCGACGGAATAATTTCGCTTAACGACTTAAAAAAGTTACAAAAAAACGACAGCCTCTCTTCCTTTGAATTGACCGCATTAATTGATCCTTTAGAAACAAAAAATGCTGCTTATTTAAATAAAAAAAAGAACGAATTACGTACCCAAATGCCTTTTTATGAAGGCTTATTGTACAACGACTCGGGAGTCATTCGATCGGCTATTTATTTGGATAAAAAAATTGTAAATACCCCCGAACGCAAAAATTTAGTACTGCATAAAATTATTCCCGCCATTGAAGCTTTTGAAAACGAAACAAAAGTAGATTTACACGTTTCGGGCATGCCTTATATTCGATCGCTCAATTCTGAATATATCATTAGCGAAATTAGTCTCTTTATTGGAGCGGCATTGGGGATAACTTCTTTGATTTTCTTTTTCTTTTTTAGATCCTTCCGAACGACTTTAATTTCAATGTGTATTGTTATAATTGGCGTCATGTGGTCGTTTGGTTTCTTGGGATTACTGCGTTATGAAATTACCGTTCTAACCGCATTGGTTCCCACACTAATGATCGTCATTGGAATTCCAAATTGTATTTTCTTAACCAACAAATACCATCAAGAATGCAGAATACATGGCAATCAAGCGAAAGCATTAGTCCGTGTCATCACAAAAGTGGGAACACCTACCTTGATTACCAATCTTACCACTTCATTTGGTTTTGCAACGTTTATAGTAACCAATAATGAGCTTTTAAAAGAATTTGGCGTGGTAACGTCTATCAATATTATCGCCTTATTCTTCTTGTGTCTTTTTGTAATTCCGGTAGCCTACAGTTACATGTCTATTCCCAAAGAACGCCATTTGGATCATTTGGAACGAAGCTATGCTGTTCGTTTTTTAAACTGGGTGCAAAAAACCATAAAAAACAGAAGAACCATAGTGTATGTTGTGGTAATCGTATTGCTAACTTCGGGCACTTTAGGGATTTTCAAAATGCGGATTTCTGGAAGTTTAATAGAAGACATGCCAAAAAAAGCAGCCTTCTATGATGATATTGTGTTTTTTGAAAAGGAATTTGATGGGGTTATGCCAATTGAAATACTAATTGACACCAAAAAGAAAAAAGGGGTCATGAAATTAGCAACCTTAAAAAGAATGGATGAGTTGCAACAAACAATTGATTCCATTCCCGAATTATCAAAACCGATTTCTATCGTTAATTTGGTCAAGTATTCTAAACAAGCTTATTATAATAATAATCCTGAATATTACGAATTGCCTTCTTCGCAAGAACAAGCTTTTATACTCTCTTTTGCCAAAAATTCGGTAAAAAACAGTCCAAACAATATGATGAAAAGTTATGTTGATGCAACGGGTCAATACACGCGTATTACTACTTTTATTAAAGATGAAGGCATCAATAATTTAGATGGGATTGAAGCAAAATTGCAGCGCAAAATCAACGAACTTTTTCCAAAAGAACGATATGCTGTTTCCATCACTGGAAAAGCGGTGGTGTTTCAAAAAGGAACTAAATATTTATTAGACAATTTACTGCAATCGTTGTTGTTGTCGGTATTCATAACGGCATTATTAATCGCCTTTATGTTTCGATCGCTTAAAATGATCTTGGTGGCTTTACTGCCCAATTTATTGCCTTTATTAATGACCGCCGGAATCATGGGGTATTTTAATATCCCGTTAAAACCTTCGACCATTTTAGTGTTTGGAATTGCTTTTGGACTATCTGTTGACGACACCATACGGTTTCTAGCAGAATACCGCCAAGCCTTAACGCGCAACCAATGGAAAATTAAAAAATCTGTTTTTGCAACCATTAACGAATCGGGGTTGAGTATGTTCTATACTTCGGTAGTTTTGTTTTCAGGATTTTCAGTATTTATGTTGTCTAGTTTTGGCGGAACCATTGCATTAGGCGGTTTGGTTTCCATCACATTATTGTTTGGCATGTTGTCAAATTTGGTCTTATTGCCTTCGTTAGTATTGACCCTAAATAAAAAATTGGCCAATGAGCAAGAATTTGTGGCACCAACCATCAACATCTTAAGTGATGAAGAAGTTGGCGCCGTTGCTAATATTAAAACAAATGGATTTTCCGAAGACGATTTTGAAGCAGAAAATTCAAACGAGAAATAGTATATTTTTCCTTTAGTATTATCTTTGCCGAAGGAAAGAAAGAACCTACACAATAAACTTGAAAGCCTTATATAATATTGAAATTTTATGTAGGTTTGCATATAAATAAATTTGAAAATGAAACACTCAAAAGTAATAGACCTTTTAAACAGTTCGAAAACGCTACATGAAGTAACGGCTAAAGGTTGGGTTAGAACATTTAGAAACAATCAATTTATTGCGTTGAACGATGGTTCAACCCTACATAATATTCAGTGCGTTGTTGACTTTGAGAACACCGCTGAAGAAACCTTAAAAAGAATTACTACTGGAGCGGCTATTTGCGTTACCGGTACCTTGGCCGAAAGTCGTGGTGCGGGACAAAAAGTAGAAATTCAAGTCACCAAATTAGAAATTTTAGGGGATAGCGACGCGGAAAAATTTCCCATGCAACCCAAAAAACACTCGTTAGAATTTCTTCGTGAAAATGCGCATTTGCGAGTGAGAACAAATACTTTTGGAGCAGTAATGCGTGTGCGTTCAACCCTCTCTTTTGCGGTGCACCAATACTTTCAAGAAAAAGGGTTTTTCTATGTGAATACCCCTATCATTACTGGGTCAGATGCAGAAGGAGCCGGCGAAATGTTTCAAGTTACAGCACTACCTATTGATGGATCTGCACCCAGAACAGAAGACGGAGCCATCAACTATAAAGAAGACTTTTTCGGCAAACAAACCAATCTTACGGTTTCGGGACAATTAGAAGGCGAAACTTTTGCAATGGCATTGGGTCAAATTTATACGTTCGGACCTACGTTCCGTGCGGAGAATTCCAACACCTCACGTCACTTGGCCGAATTTTGGATGATTGAGCCAGAAGTAGCGTTTAATGATTTGGCGGATAACATGGATTTAGCCGAAGATTTTATTAAATATGTCATCAAATATACCGTTGATAAATGTGGCGACGACTTGAAATTTTTAGAAGGTCGACTACTCGAAGAAGAAAAAGCAAAACCACAAGCCGATCGAAGCGAAATGGCGTTGTTAGAAAAATTAAACTTCGTATTAGAAAACAACTTCAAACGCGTTTCTTATACCGAAGCTATTGATATTTTAAAAGATTCTACTCCCAATAAAAAGAAAAAATTCCAATACATTATTAACGAATGGGGTGCCGATTTACAAAGCGAACACGAACGTTTCTTAGTAGAAAAACACTTCAAATGTCCGGTAATATTATTTGATTATCCTGCAAAAATAAAAGCGTTTTATATGCGTTTAAATGAAGACGGAAAAACGGTGCGCGCCATGGATATCTTATTCCCAGGAATTGGAGAAATTGTGGGCGGTTCGCAAAGAGAAGAACGCTATGACGTATTGGTAGAAAAAATGAAAGCCTTAGGTATCGACGAGGAGGAATTGTGGTGGTATTTGGATACCCGAAGATTTGGATCTGCCGTACACTCTGGATTTGGATTAGGATTTGAACGTTTGGTGCTTTTTGTAACAGGAATGACCAACATTAGAGACGTAATACCGTTTCCAAGAACCCCACAGAACGCAGAGTTTTAATAAGGCATTAGCATTAGGCATTAGGCAATAGGCTTAAAGCATAATGCAAAAAGCTTAAAGCTAAATATAATGTTAAAACACAGTTTACAGTTCAAATTATCGCAAAAATTATCGCCGCAACAAATTCAGTTGATGAAGTTGATTCAATTGCCTACTCAAGCTTTTGAACAGCGTCTTCAAGAGGAATTAGTGGAGAATCCCGCATTAGAAGAAAGCAGCAAAGAAGAGGAATATGAGCGCGATGATTATGAAGTAAACGCCAATGAAGATGATTATGATGATTTTGACAACGACCGTATTGATGCTCAAGACATTAATATCGACGAATATTTAAGCAACGACGAAACCCCAGATTACAAATACCAAATCAACAATTACAGTGATGACGATGAAGACCGCTCCACTCCATTTGCTGCACCTGTTAGTTTTCACCAAGATTTAATCAATCAGTTAAACACGTTTATTTTACGGGAAGACGAACGGGATATTGCCGAATTTTTGGTGGGCAGTATTGACGATATGGGTTACATCCGAAGAACCACACAAGATATCGTCGACGATTTAGCTTTTACACAAGGTATTTATACAGATGAAGCCTCAGTCGAACGCATTTTACATTTGGTGCAAGAATTGGAACCTGTGGGCGTAGGCGCACGAGATTTGCAAGAATGCCTGTTGCTTCAATTGAAACACAAAACGCCTTCAGAAGGACTTGTATTGGCCATCAACATTATCGAACAACAGTTTGAAGCGTTCAGTAAGAAACATTATGATAAATTGTTGCAAAAATTTGATGTTTCCCAGCAACAACTCAAAAAAGCAATTGATGAAATTGAAAAACTAAATCCGAAACCAGGAGGTAGTTTTGATGGCAATCAAAAAATGATCGAACACATTGTGCCTGATTTTACCATTCGAATTGTCGACGGCGAATTGGAATTGCTATTGAACGGAAGAAATGCTCCAGAATTGCACGTGTCCAAAGATTATCAGGAAATGTTGCGAAGTTACAAAGACACGGCCGATCGGTCCACAGCACAAAAAGAGGCCGTACAATTTATCAAACAAAAATTAGATTCAGCCAAATGGTTTATTGATGCCATCAAGCAGCGAAACGAAACGCTGTATGTTACCATGAATGCCATCATGTACTATCAGCGGGACTATTTTTTGGAAGGAGAAGAAGCTAAACTTCGCCCAATGATTCTAAAAGATATTGCCGACCTCGTAGGCCTAGATATTTCTACCATTTCTCGCGTGGCCAATAGCAAATATGTTGACACGCCTTATGGAACCAAATTAATCAAAGAATTTTTCAGTGAATCGATGACCAATGATCAAGGGGAAGAAGTTTCAACCATAGAGATAAAAAACATTTTACAACAGGTCATATCAGAGGAAGACAAAAAGAAACCATTACCCGATGACCAATTGGCCGAAATTTTAAAAGAAAAAGGGTATCCTATTGCGCGTCGAACCATCGCAAAATATAGAGAACAATTAGACATTCCTGTTGCCCGTTTGCGAAAAAAAATATAAGATGGACGCTAAAAAGATTTTACCTGTTTTTTCCTATGTTTTTCATCCCATCTTTATTTCCTTATACGGAACATTATTTTTCTTTGCCATTGCGAAAAATTTCTACTACGCCCCTCAAATTTACGTAACATTACTACAAGTTGTTATCGTAACACTCTTACTGCCGTTGTCGATGTATTTTTTATTTCGCTCGTTGGGCAAGTTGCAATCGTTTACCGAAGCCAGTTTAAAAGAACGACAAATGCCGATTGCCATTCAGGCTTTATTACTGCTTTTATTAGTTAAGTACAGTATTTCGAAAGAAGTTTTTACGGAATTGTATTATTTCTATTTTGGAGGCTTAATCAGCGCCGTATTAGTTCTTGCTGCTGTTTTGCTTAAATTTAAGGCCAGCTTACACATGATGGGAATTAGTGCTTTAACGGCTTTTATTTACGGTTTGAGCAGCTATTATCAATTGCCTTTTACGTATAGTATTGGCTTATGCATTCTTTTTATGGGATGTGTAGCCTCTTCAAGATTGTATAAAAAGGCGCATACTCCCATTGAATTAGTGGCTGGGATACTTCTGGGCATGCTTCCTCAAGTAGTACTGATGGCGTATTGGCTATAGAATATAGAATTTCAAACCAATGTGTAGGGCCGAAGAATTATTTTCAACAGCTGTTTTGTTTTTTTCAAAGATTGGCTGCAACCCATAATAGATATAGGGATTCCAGGTATTGAATCCAAATGAAACATATACCCCATATTGCCAATCATTCAACCTATTTTTGAGATTTTCAGACTTGTTTCCTTGGGTATCCGATTCATAATTGAGTTTTCCATTCAACAAATAACTCACTTTTATCCCCGTATGGATGCGCCAAAATTTATGACTTTCTGGAGTTGCATTGCGCCAGCGGATTTCAATGGGCATTTCCAAATAATGCAATTGCATACTGCTTCTCACTTCGTCTGGGATTGCAATAGTGGGCAAGGAAATGGCTTGTAGGCTTATGTTCTGCTTGATATCCGTATATGCGTAACCCAATCCGGGAGCAATTGACCAGTGTCTGTTTTTAGTAAAAGGAAAATCTCTGAAAAACCCTGCCGTAAATCCTGTAGAAAAAGAATATTGACTGGCATTCTCGGGTTTGTTTTGCAATAAGTTATAGGACACAGAAACATACACCTGATCTTCTCTAAATAAAGAATCGACTGCATTCCCTTCGGTTTGTGCAAAACCAAGGCTCGATACTAATAGAAATAGGTAACAAATTCTATTCATGTGTTGCTATGCATTGAAAATCAGCAGAGAGGAAGGGATTCGAACCCTCGATACAGTTACCCATATACAAACTTTCCAGGCTTGCTCCTTCAACCACTCGGACACCTCTCTAAATTCTATGTAAAATAAGTA
>JACCDI010070661.1_pt1 | contig 18705 bp, 18 predicted proteins | sample 7442791 | NCBI WGS metagenome assembly JACCDI01 (sample SAMN15323434, study PRJNA562643) | freshwater metagenome | isolation source: river surface water | place: USA:Blue River Watershed | collected 2017-08-15
ATCCAGATTCAAAATTGCTCAGTTGCCACTCCGCTTGAATGATTGTCAAAGCAGATGGATAGCAAGCAAATCCAAGAATGGATAAAACTTGCGTGAGTAGCATGAGATAGGTGGTCAAGATGCCTCGGATGATTTATTTTTATATTGATTCGATTTTATCCTCTTAGCTTCAATCATGGATAATTCAAGTCAATTCTTCATTGGCAAAATCATTATTCGCACAGAATGTCAGAACTTCGCACCCAAGCGCTTCACTTGCTGAGTATTTCGGATCCTTTCATCAAGGGTCCTGCTGTATTGTCTTTGCGAAAAGAGTTCGAAGCGGGGCAAGTTGATCTTGATTCAAAAATGAATTTGACCCAAGAGGGTGTCACGATTCCCGGTCGTCCAGCGACCCCCATTTTGGTGAACCCTGGACTGGTGAAGCGTCGTTCTATGGCAACTCAAGAAGGGCGTGCGGTCTTGATTCATGCCTTGGCGCACATTGAATTTAATGCCATTAATTTGGCCTTGGACGCGATCTGGCGTTTTGCCAATATGCCCAACGCCTACTATCAAGATTGGCTTAAGGTGGCGGCTGAAGAAGCGTATCACTTTGATTTGCTCAACACACATTTGAAAACTCAAGGTTTTCAGTACGGTGATTTTCCTGCCCATAACAGCTTGTGGGAAATGGTCAGTAAAACCACAGACTCTATTTTGGCCCGCATGGCACTGGTGCCTAGAACCATGGAAAGTCGGGGTTTAGATGCCTTGCCACCGATTCAAGAAAAACTGTCTCAAGCCAATGACCACGAGGCTGTGGCCTTATTACAAATCATCTTAAATGATGAGATTGGTCATGTGGAAATCGGCAACCGCTGGTTCAATTACTTGTGCCAACAGCAATCACTGGATCCTATCAAAGCCTACGCAGAATTGGTTGAGCGTTATGAAGCGCCCAAGTTAAGGGGCCCTTTTAATTACCAAGCCAGAAAAGCCGCTGGTTTTACAGAAGCTGAATTGGCGGCATTAGAAATTAAAGACGCTTAGACTGAGTCAAACTCAATCAGGTTCAATCTGTAAGACATCAAAAGCAGCTTTAAGCCGCTTTTCATATTTTTGCTTCATGTCTTTGGCTTCTTCGTCTGACCAAGTTCTAAAGCCTTCCTTAGATTTGATACCAAACTTTTTCTCAGACAGAATCTTTTGCAAACATTCCGGTATTTCTGTTCGATTCGATAGGCTTGGATAGATTTCTTTGGCGGCAATGGCCATGCCTTCCCAGCCTGAAATTTCTTTTTGTGTCATGGGGCCAACAGCGGCGTATCGAAAACCAAAGCTGTAGCGTACGGCTGTATCAACGTCCTCTGGGCTGGCAATGCCATCATTGACCAAAGAGAGCGCTTCGCGCATCAACGCATGTTGAATTCGATTGGCTAAAAATCCTGGGATATCTTGACGAACGAGGACAGGTTTTTTATCCGCTGCTTCAAAAAACGAGCAAACTTCTTGGGCCATGGTGGGGTCGGATTTCTGACCCAAGACCACTTCAACCAAAGGCACCACGTGCGCTGGCATGAAGTAATGCATATTGAACATGCGATGGGCTGTTGCTAAACCTTGACTGATCTGGCTAATTGGAAAGCCTGAACTGTTGCTACCAATGGCAATGTGAGAAGGGACTCGAAGGTCTAAGGATGCAAAAATACTTTGTTTTAAGGCTAAATTTTCTGTGACGGTTTCAATCACAAGTGCCACATCCGTCCAATCAGACCATTCATTGATTGAACCCACCTGAATGGAATTATTTTGCAGTGCCCCCGCTTGCAAGCCCAAAGCAAGCTTTTCAATTTCAGGAATAACCTGATGGGCACGATCCGTATTTCTGCCCAATAGGATGACTGCGTGACCGCTACTGATAAAGCCAGCGGCAATACCGATGGCCATGGTACCAGTCCCAAGAACAACCACTTTTTTCATGCTTGTCTCCATTTTGATGGGATTCATCATACCGAAATCAAGCTACTTGTGTTGTTTGCTGCACAGCTAAACAAATTTCGAATGATTAGGGTTTTAACTGATCTAAAAGAGGCAAAAATGACTTTGATTTCTGCGCCAACACAGCTAGCATGTAGCTTACACTTCAAATTCGGAAGTCTTTATATTTAATAAAAAATTTCTGATTTTTTGAAATGCAAGCCATAAAAAATCTTCAAGATTTATAACAAACAGAGACAATTCATAAAGAGACAAATCATGCCTATTATTCAATCGGTTGAGGTTGCTGCCGTCAGTGTTCCTTTGGATCACGTGACTTCTTTTTCTACACGCACTGTTTCAGAAAGACATTATTGCTTGGTCAAAGTGACCAGTGACACGGGTCATCAGGGTATTGGCTTTTGTTATGTGGGCAGTGCTGCGGGTCAGTTGGTTCAGTTGGCGGTCGAGCAGTTATTGGCGCCTAAGTTAATCGGTCAAGAAAGTCATCGCACCGAAGGCTTGTGGCAAGAGATGTACACCGAATCAATTCTGCAAGGCCGAGCAGGCAGTGTGATGCGGGCCATTTCTATTTTGGACATTGCCCTTTGGGATTTGAACGCCCATTCAGTCGGTTTGCCGCTGCATCATTATTTGGGTTCATTTGCGAAAGATCGTGTGCCAGCCTATGCCAGTGGTGGCTACTATTTAGATGGTAAGACACCGGCCAAATTAGGCAAAGAAATGGAAGCCTATGTGAAGTTGGGCTTTAAGGCAGTCAAAATGAAAACAGGCCGCTTAAGTCCGAAAGAAGAAGAGGCGCGTTTAAAAGCAGTGAGATCGGCTGTGGGTCCTGACATCATTGTGACCATGGATGCCAACAATGCTTGGCGTGATATTCCAACGGCCATGGAATACATGAAGCGCTTTGAGCCTTACAACCCCTATTGGATGGAGGAGCCTTTTTCTCCTGATGCCATTGATTTGCATGCCCGTTTGGCTAAATTGACATCAATCACGATTGCCACGGGTGAGATTGAGGTGGGTCGTTGGCGACATCGAGAGCTGGTTGAGCAGGGCGGAGCAGAAATACTTCAAACAGACGCGGCTGTGTGCGGTGGTATTTCTGAGTGGCGAAAGATTGCAGCTTATGCGGATGTCAAAGGCATCACATTGAGCCCTCATTGGTTCCATGATTTGCATGCTCCTTTGGTGGCAGCGACACCCAATGCTCGATTTGTTGAATTCTTTGTGGATGACCAAGTCCTGAATTTCCGTCGTTTGATCAATAAACAACTTAAATTCAAAGACGGTGATTTGATTCTTCATAAAACCCCAGGTCTTGGCTTTGGCTTTGATGAAGCGGCTGTTAAAAAATATGCATTAGGAAAAAATCCATGGGTCAAAATCAAATAAGCCCTGCCAGAGCCAAGCAGTATGTTCAGGAGGTCTTTGCCAAATTAGGCATGCCTCATGAAGACACTCTGATTGCTGCTGAATACATTGTTCGTGCTGACTTGATTGGTGCCGACGGTCATGGCTTGTTTCGCATGCCTCAGTACGTGGCTCGTATCTTGCAAGGGGGCATGAACGTTCATGCCCAAATCAAAACCATCAAAGACAGTGGCCCCATGGCTTTACTCGATGGCGATAATGGCTTGGGTCATTTGGTCATGTACCGATCCACGATCTTGGCCATTGAAAAAGCCAAAGAATTTGGCATAGGCTGGGTGGGATCTAATAACGGCAATCACTCTGGGGCGGGTGCGCATTACGTCAACAAAATTGCAGATGCTGGTTTGGTGGGCATTTACTTGGCGGTGGGTAGTGCGAATCATATGGCACCGACGGGTGGTTCAAGCCGTTTGTTATCGACCAATCCAATTGCTTTTGGGGTTCCAGTGGGAAGTGGAAAGCCTCATATGATTTTGGACATGGCCACCACCGTCACCGCTTTTGGAAAAATCAAAGTCAAAGCTCAAAAGAATGAGCCCATGCCAGTGGGTTGGATGATCGATGCTCAAGGTCAGCCCATCACCGATCCGAAAAAAGCGAGTGAAGGTACCTTATTGCCCATTGGTGATCACAAAGGATATGGTTTGGCCTTAATGATTGGTATGTTGGCGGGATGTATGAATGGTGGCGCGATGGGTAGCAAGGTCGTGGATTTCAATAAGGACAGCAGCAGCATCACCAATACAGGACAAACGATGATCGCCATCAATCCTGATTATTTGATGGGGCGTGAGTATTTCTTGAATGAGGTCAGTCGTGTGGTTGATGAGTTACATGCTTCAGCCACTTTGCCTGGAGTTGATCGCATTCGAGTCCCAGGTGAAGGCGCCATGGCGACTGAATCAAAGAGAACGCAGGAAGGGATCCCTTTGACCCCTGAATTGCGAAATGCCTTGAATGAATGCGCCCAAAGTTTAGGAGTGTCACTGATCTGATCGATTGAGTTATAAAAGAATAAAAAAGATAAAAAGAAAAAAGCCTTCATTGAGATGAAGGCTTTTTAATGTTTGAAGTGTTTGTTTATTTCTTTTTAGACTGCTCGTAGCGGGCTTTATTTTCGTCATTGGGAGGGTAAAGGCCTGGTAATGCAGCGCCAGCTTTCACTTGCTCCATGATCCAAGATTCTAGATTTTCTTGTTCTGGGGCGATGGCCGTGATTTCATCGACCAAATCAGCTGGGATCAATACCGCACCATCGTCGTCAATCACAATCACATCATTTGGGAAAATGGCCACGCCACCGCAGGCAATGGGTTGTTGCCAAGCCACAAAGGTGAGGCTGGTGACAGAAGGTGGGGCGGCGACACCGCTGCACCATACCGGTAAATTGGTTTCTAAAACGCCAGCGACGTCACGCACCACACCATCAGTGACCAAAGCAGCCACTTGGCGTTGCTTCATGCGTTGGCACAAAATATCACCAAAAATACCGGCATCGGTCACACCCATCGCGTCCACCACAGCAATGCATCCTGCTGGCATGTCTTCAATCGCTGCTCGTGTTGAGATTGGTGAAGACCAAGAAGCTGGAGTTGCTAAGTCTTCTCGTGCAGGAACAAAGCGCAAAGTAAAGGCGCGTCCAACAATTCGACCTTGCCCTTTTTTCAGAGGCATGCTGCCTCGAATCCATACATTGCGCAGTCCCTTTTTAATCAAGAGAGTCGTCAATGTCGCAGTGGTGACTTTAGATAAAACTTCAATGATCTTTGGATCAAGTGCTTGAACAGGTGTATTCATAGAAAACTCTTAAATATTGGGAATGTTGCCGCCATCGACACGAATCACAGAACCCGTGATGTAAGAGGCTGGCTGACTGGCTAAGAAGGCGGCTGTGTCACCGTATTCTTCCGGGCGACCCAAGCGTGCCATGGGGATGGATTTCAAGCTATCTGCCTCAATCTCTTCCACTGATTTATTTTCGCGTTTGGCGCGAGACTCATCTAAAAAACGAATGCGATCGGTGGCGATTCTGCCTGGCACGATGATGTTGGATGTGATGCCATGCGGGGCAAGTTCGCGTGCCAAAGTTTTTGACCAGGCATGCAATGACGCGCGCAAAGTATTTGAAATTGCCAAATTCGGAATCGGAGTGATGGCCCCAGAAGATGTGCTGGTGATGATGCGTCCCCAGCCGCGTTGTTTCATGCCTGGAATGGCGCGATCGGTGATGGCAATGACTGATAACACCATTTCTTGGAATTTCTCAATCCAAAGAGCCGTCGATTGACCTGCGGCAGTTGTGGGAGGAGGGCCGCCGGTGTTATTGACCAAAATATCAACAGGACCCACTTCTTTTTCAACTTGAGTAAACAATGTGTCAATTGCACTGAGATTGGCTAAATCCCAAGCAATGCAGTGCGCCTGACCGCCAGCGGCTTTGATCATCGAAGCAGTTTCTTCTAGGTTGGCCACTGTTCGACCTGCTAGAGCCACTTTGGCCCCTTCTTTGGCCAAAGATAAAGCCATGGCGCGACCCAAGCCACTGCCTGCACCAAACACCAAGGCTGTTTTATTTTTAATGCCTAAATCCATTATTCAATTTCCTTCAATCGTTTTGTTTGTCTCTTGGTTAATCGTTCAATGTCTGAAATATCAGCTGCTGATAGTTTGGGGCCAGGCTTGCGCACCGCGGCTGAGGCAATCACGCCACGTTGGGCCAAAATGTATTTGCGCACCGCCAAACCAATGTTGGCTTGTTGCTCATATTTGGCCAGTGGCAGATAGGCATCAAACACATCGCAGGCTTTTTCAATCTCACCTTGCTCAAATAACTCACACACCCGCACCATCATTTCTGGGTAGGCAAAGCCAGTCATGGCCCCATCAGCCCCCCGAATCATCTCTTCTGTTAAGAAAAGTCCACCACCATTGCCCGTCAGAATCGAGACGCGTTCAATCTCTTTTTTCTCAATCGCACTCAAAATGCCAGACAACTTATTTAAGCCCGGGCAATCCTCATGTTTGAGCATCACGCAGTTAGGTGAGTTCTTTAAGATTTTGATGACCACCGCGGTCGACATTTGTACGCCAGTGGAAACAGGATGATCTTGCAAGCACCAAGGTACCTTTGGACCCAGGGTTTCATTGACCATGTCAAAGTAGGCGGTGATCTGATCATCGGTGCGGACTGTGGAGGGAGGCGCCACCATCACACCCGCAGCCCCCATGTCCATCACGGAGTGGGTCAACTCTTTCATGGCTGCAAAGCCTGGGGAAGAGGCTCCAACCACCACGGGAACACGACCATTGACACGTTTTAGAACGCGAGCCACAAAAATCTTAGATTCCTCAGCGGTCAGCTTGGTGGCTTCACCCATGATGCCAAGAATGGTTAATCCTGTGACACCACAGTCTAAATAAAAGTCGACCATGGAGTCAGTGCTTTCAAGGTCTAGCTCCCCATTGTCTTTGAATGGCGTGACTGCAATTAAGTAAACGCCACGACTGTTGCGGTTAAATTGGTTCATGCACTCACCCCAGCAGATTTCTTATTTTTGATGATTTGTAAAACAATCACCAAAGCAAAGCCAATGAAACCAGCCGCATCTGAATAGTTAGATGGATAAGCCAAAGAAACGCCGGACAAAATCAATACCCAACGTTCAAACAGATTGGTTTTGGCCAAGAACCAACCTTGTAAACCACCTGCTAAGGCAATCACACCGGCCACCGCTGTGAAGCTCACCCAAGCAATTTGCATCCAATCTGCTTTGGCAAGAGCATCCGTAGAGCCCATCAATAACAAAGCGCTGCCTGATGAATCCAAAACAAACATAAAGGGCACCAAAATAGCAGGAGCAACGTACTTCCAGCTTTGTAAGGTGGTCTTGTATGGATTACCTTTACAAATCGCGGCAGCAGCAAAAGGAGACAAAGCAGTTGGAGGGGATACCTCAGACAGCACTGCGTAATAGAAAATGAACATGTGGGCGGCAAACGCTGGCACACCTAAATTGATCAAAGCAGGGGCTGTGATCACCGCGCAAATGATGTAAGACGCTGTGACGGGCACTGCCAAGCCCACAATCCAAACAATCATCGCTGTAAATATAGCGGTTAGTAACAATGAGCCATCAGCCAATTGGATGATGATTGAGCTGAACTTCAATCCCAAGCCAGTCAAGGTCACTGTACCCACAATCAAACCTGCACCAATACAAGTGGCTGCAATGCTGATTACACCCGATGAACCATTGGCCAGAGCTTTGATTAGATTGGATTCATACAAAGACTTCAAAATCGATTGTTTGCCACTGAATAAATCCCAGGGCAAGATCGCAGTGTCTGCGCGCAACATGCTGGTGGCAGCAGACAAGACAGTGGCCCAAAACACGGACATCACTGGTGAGAAACCTAAAAGCATGAAGACCACGATCGAAATCAAGGAGAAGAAGTGGAACCAATACTTCTTCGCCAAATTCCAAGCGGTATCAACTTTGTCAATTTTGATGGAAGACATATTGTATTTTTTGACGTCAATTTCTACCATCACAAATAAGCCAAGATAGAAAAGGATGGTCGGAATACAAGCCATCAACAACACATCAAGATAAGAAATCTTTAAAAAGTCTGCAATCAAAAATGCAGCTGCCCCCAAAACCGGTGGAGAAATAATTGCACCCAAGCCACCCGCAGCCAAAAGACCACCCGCAGCATTTTTGTCGTAACCAACTTTATCTAGCATGGGAGCAGCCACAGTACCTACGGTCACTGTGGTGGCTACACCGGAGCCTGATGGTCCACCCAATAAGAATGAAGACAACACAATTGTTTTGCCTACGCCAGAAGATTTGCCTCCCATGGCACTAAAAGCAAAATCAATGAAAAATTTACCAGCATTGGTGAACTGTAAAAATGCGCCAAAGATGGTGAACAAAATAATCAGGGTTGCTGATACATCCACTGCGGTCCCAAAAACACCTTCAAGCGTCATGTACATATACCCCACTAGACGAGAGATGTCATAGCCTTTGTGAGTCCATGGTGCTGGTAAATGATTGCCAAACAGAGCGTAAGCTAAGAACAACAGAGTGACGGAAAGCAAAATCAAACCATTGGTGCGACGAATGCCTTCCAAAATCAAAATGATAAAAATAATGCCAAACACAATATCTTGTGTCATGGGCGCAGTGTTGCGGTCTGCAAGATCATCACCGCCTTGCAAAATGTAATAAGCCGTTGCAATCGACAATGCTGCTAAAACAATGTCCCACACCATCAGCCGATTTTTGAAACGCGCTGCAATCGGAAACGATAAAAACAAAATAGCCAAAACAAAACCCACGTGCACGACCCGGAGTTGAAGGGTGGGTACGATGGAATAGGCCGCATAAAGGTGGAACAGCGACATGAGCACTGCTGCCAGAGTTAAAAAAACCGCCAGAAAGCCTTGGTATTGATGAGAATCACCTTCTTCTTGTCGAATCAGTGATTCCACTTCTTGTTGGGTTTTTTCATCCAAAGCAGGGGTTTGGTCTTGAATCATAGAGGTCTCGCTCAATAGAAAACTACCCAAGGGTTGCTTGGGTAGTATTTTTTTATTGTGATTTTATTTTTTAATTATTTTTTAGAACTTTGCGCCACGTTCTTTCAAGTACTTGATTGCACCTGGGTGGAAGGGCACGGAGCTGTTGCCAGGTTTTTGGCTAGCAATATTGATGCTTGAGTACTCAGTATGAGTCGCAATCAATTCTTTTTGATGATCAAAAACAGCTTTCACAATTTTGTAGGCTTGGTCATCAGGCATTGATGCGCTGGCCACCAAGATGTTCGCTACAGCGGATACTTGATTGTCTTTGGCCATGCCGGCATAAACACTCTTAGGAATCACATCAGCGTAATAGAGGTTGCCATACTTTTTGTTCATGGCGGCAACTTCAGTAGCGTTGTCAATCATGACAATTTTTGTTCCTGGGGTGTTTGCCAAGTCAGTGACTGCCGCTGTCGGTAAACCACCTACCCAGAAGAAAGCATCAATTTTGCGGTCTTTCATCGCGTTGACTGATTCAGCAGCACTCAAACGCTCGCGTTTGACATCTTTATCCTTGTCTAGGCCGGCAGCTTCGATCAAACGAAACGCCATGACTTCCGTAGCACTTCCTGGAGAACCTGTACTCACACGCTTACCTTTGAGGTCTTTCATTGATTTAATGCCAGTGGCCTCAGTGGTCACCACGTGCATACGGTTTGGATAAAGAACCAATAAAGTGCGAAGTTCAACTTTCTTATTAGCAAATTTGCCTTGACCTTCAATTGCATCTTTGGCGGCGTCCGCCATCGAGAAACCCACATAAGGTTTGCCTGTGCCGATCAAGTTGATGTTATCCACTGAACCACCGGTTACTTCAGCGGTTGCTTGCATGCCTGGCACATGCTTAGAAAGAACAGAAGCCAAACCACCGCCCATGGGGTAGTAAACACCACCTGTGCCACCAGTACCCACAGAAATACTTTGAGCGCTGACGATGCTTGCCGAGCTAAATAAAAGAGCTGCTAATAATTTTGCAATTTTCATGCTTGTCTCCGGTTTGATTTTGAAAAGTTAATAGGACCGTGACCAAAAATTTAGCACCATTTTTTTGTTTTCGCTGAATCTTTTTCAATTAACTAGGGTTATTACTGAGCAATTACTTTTAAAAATTAGAATGCACCATTTCAGAGCTAAAGCAGCCTTGCGCCAGGTCTGAAAAAGCAGTCAATTTGGGTTACATTCCTATTACACAAAACAATCATAAAAACTAAATTCAAGAGGCAGACATGACAGTAAATAAGAAGGTCATCATTGTGGGTGGCGGGACCATGGGGGCCGATGTTTCCCTGGTATTCATGCGTGGCGGTTATGAAGTCGAAATCATTGAGTCAGGTAAAGATCGCCGAGAATTTTTGCCTCAATACCTATCGTTTCAAGCCAAAGAATTTGGTCTGAGGCCAAACAACCCTGTTAAGGTTCATGAAAACCTCAATCAAGTTGATTGGCCTACAGTGGATTTGGTGGTGGAGTGCATTCCAGAGCAGTTGCCACTGAAGCAGGTACTTTTTGCTCAGTTGGATAAATTGGCTCATCCAAAGACCATTTTGGCCAGCAACAGTTCGAGTTTTCCCATCAGTCAAATTGCCATTGGTTTAAGTACAGCAGAGCGCATGATAGGTTTGCACTTTTTCATGCCGGCTCATTTGGTGCCATGTGTTGAAGTGATCAAAGGTGAAAAAACCAGTCAAGCTGTGATGGATGAGCTCTTTCAAATCATGACGCGTTGTTTGATGGTGCCTGTGCGGGTGAACAAAGATTTGCCTGGATTCTTGGCCAATCGTTTGCAGCATGCCATGTCGCGTGAAGCCTTTTCAATGATTGATCAAGGCATTGCCAGTCCAGAGGACATTGATAATGCAGTGCGTTTTGGTTTTGGTTTCAGATATTTGGCCGCTGGTCCTGTCATGCAACGTGACCATGCGGGGGTTGAAATACACACGGCCGCTGGCGCAAGTATCTATCCATCTTTATGCAATGATGCAATTCCTGCCCGATGTCTGACAGAGAAGGTGGCCAATCATCACTTTGGCATGAAAACCTCTCAAGGCTTTTATCAGTGGAACCCTGAAACAATCAAAAAAGAACGTGAGCGCTATGACACGATTCTAAAAGCTGGCTTGAAAATCATTCAGAAAGACATTGAGGATATTTGCCGATAAATCAATTGAAGAGGCAAAAAAAGCACATCAGCAAAGAAAAAAGCTTGCTTTTTGAGTGATCAAAAGAGCAAGCTTTTTGGTTTGGTGCCCCAGGAGAGACTCGAACTCTCACGCCTCTCGGCACCGGCTTCTAAGACCGGCGTGTCTACCATTCCACCACCAGGGCATGGTTGTGATGACAGGAAAAATTCACTGCTTTCACAACAACTAAGCCAATGATTGTACTAGAAAATGAATTTGATTCTGACTTTCTAGGTTTTGATGCAACCAAATTCAGTCCCTGTATTAAAAAACTAATCAAGCCCCAGTTGTTAGCTCTAGGGCTAATCAACATTTCGCCTGAAATGCGGTACAAACAAAAAGTTCAAAAAATGCAAGAAAAAATAGAGTAAGTGACTGTTAAATTTGGAAATTTTGAACTCACAAGGACTGATCTCTAAGAATGGAATTTGCACATGAAATTGACGCCTAGGCCTTCAGAGCCTCATCGAGGGCTGCAACGCAGTCTCACTCTATTGCTTCTTTGCCTAATGGCTAAGGGCGCATGGGCGGGCTCATTTTCAGACTCTTTGGCGGATGTGATTTCTTGGGTGGCCATCATTTTGATTCCGATCGTAGGACTCATTGTGTATTGGCAAATTCATTATTTACCAAGCAAGATTGCAGAAAAAAGACAGCACCCTCAAAAAGAGGCGATACATGCGATGTGCATGGTCTCTCGATTTTCAGGTGGTTTGTTTTGGCCAATTGCTTTTGTTTGGGCTCATTTGAGGCCCACCATCGTGCCACTCTCAAAAGAGCAAGTGGAGGCCATTGCCCAAGCTCAAAAATCATCGAGTGGCACTGACTCAGGCGTGAAGGAATAGACATGCTAGAAATCATCATTCTTCTGTACGCTCTTCTTGTGTGGTGGATCTTTTTCAAAAAGAAAATTTTGCCTTGGGATCGTCGTCACAAAATCATCGTGTTTGTGATTCCTGTGATTTTTGTCCTCATCATGATTTTGCTCATGAACATCTTTGCTCCTAGCAGCGCTGATGTGCGAGTGACTCGTCATGAGATACCCATCATTCCTCAAGTCAAGGGTCGTGTGATTGAGGTCAATGTGACTGACAATCAGCGTGTCAAAAAAGGCGATGTGTTATTCAAGATTGACCCCGAACCCTATCAGGCATCTGTTAATGCCTTAAACGCCAAATTAAAGCTGGCCAAGAAACGCGTTGATGAGCATCGTGCTTTGGTGAAAACCGGTTCTGGTAATCGCTTTGATTTAGAAAAAGCCGAAGCGGATTATGACGAGCTCAAAGAGAAGGCTGATAATTCTTATTGGGAGCTAGAGCAAACAGTGGTCAAGGCGCCGAGCAATGGCATGGTAATCAATGCCCAACTTCGCCCAGGAGTCTTTTTGGTTCCCACACCTTTACGTGCTGCCTTGAGTTTCATTGAAGATGAGCCTCAAGTATTCATGCTTTTTCACCAAAACGAATTGCATCAAATTAAGCCGGGTCATGAAGCTGAGTTTTATGTCCCGACCAATCCAGGTCAAATTTATAAAGCCAAAGTGGACAGCATCATTTGGGCGCAACGCCAAGGACAGATTAATGCCAGCGGTGATTTGCCACAAACTGGGGTGCGTCCAGCCATTCCGAATCGTTTTCCTGTGAAGTTGATCTTAGAAGAGGGCAGTCATGCAGAGTTAATCGCTGCAGGGGCTATCGGTCATGGCGCGATTTATACCGACCACATGAGCTTTTTGCACTTTGTGCGCAAAGTCATGTTACGTGTTCAGACCAAGTTGAACTATTTGGTATTGAAGTTACATTGATGAACGCAAAGAATCTTCAAAACTTCCAGGCCTTTCACGTTATGGCGCTGAAAAAAACTTTGACTTGGGCTTCGGTAGCATTCTTATGTGCTTGCTCGATTGGCAATCCGCTCAAGCAATCAGAGATTCTTGATAAAGCGCTTCCTGGGGTTGCTATACCGAATCAATATCAAGTGAGCTCATCCTCTCAAAAGCTCGCAATGGCTTGGGTGGATAGTTTTGCTGATGCTGAATTATCTGAGTTGGCACAACAGGCCCTCAAGTCCTCTCCAGATTTAAAAGTATTTGCCGCTCGCAGAGAACAAGCCGAGGCCATGATGCGAGCCACGGGTGGATCTTTTTATCCTAATTTGGGCGTGCAAGGTAAAACAGGTGCTAAGTTGGGTTTGGATGGCAGTGGTACCTCGGGCTATTACGTGGGTGCCAACTGGGAGTTGGACCTTTGGGGTCGAGTCAGAGCCAGTTATGCCAGTGCGCAACAAAATGCCATTGCGGTAGCCGCAGACCAAGAGTCTGCGCGTTTGTCATTCATGGCCAATTTGGCAAAGACTTTATGGTCTGCTCGAGTGCTTCATCATCAAGCAGAGAAAGCTCGTGAGTCGGCTGAGTTTCAAGAAAAAATATTAGAGCACTTCCAACAACGAGAAAAAATTGGAGCCTCTTCTAAGCAAGAGGTCTTATCTGCTCAAATTGCTTTGGCTCAGGCCAAAGAGTTGGCGCTCAATTTAAAAAATGCCAGCCAACAAAATCTCAAGACCTTGGATGTTCTGGTTGGACGTTACCCCATTGGTACGCCCTTAAAAACGTACTCTCTTCCTCGTATTCCTCAAGAAGTCTCTGCAGGTGTGCCATCAGAGTTGTTGGAAAGAAGGCCTGACATTATCGGGGCTGCAGCCAAGGTGGATGCGGCCAGATATAACGTCAAAGAAGCTCAGGCGACTCGTTTGCCAAAAATCAGCTTAACGGCTGGATTCGGACGCATTAGCAGTGAGGTCTTTGTATTAAAAACAGATTCCTCTAATCCCAGCGCAGGAGTTGGTGTGAGCTTGCCCATTTTCACTGGGGGCGCTTTAGAAGAGCGCGTCAATTTGCGTGAAGCTGAGTTAGAGCAAGCTTTTGCTAACTATGCCAAAGTGGGTTTGAATGCTTTTCGAGAGGTGGAGTCGGCCTTGTCAGGCGAACAATCATGGCGTTTACGTTATGCAGAACTCCAGCAAATTGATCAATCGCAGCAAGCCATTCAGAAAGCCACCGATGCTGAATTTGCAATAGGGCGAATTGATCAGCGCCAAGTACTTCAACAAAAAATTAAAACCAATTCAACACAATCAAACTTGCGTCAAGGCCAGTTAGAAGTGTTGATGCAACGAATCAATTTATATTTGTCATTGGGTGGCCCTGCCATCTAAAGCTGAAGGAGAATTCATGAGTACATCTACAGAAAACATGTCCCGCTGGGAAAAAATGAAACATGGTTTTTTCCATGAGACCAAAAAGTTTTTAATTGCCACGGCATATTTCACAATTTGGTTCTATGCCATCGGTTTGTACAACCAATCGCAAATGCTCCATTTTGGCGTGGATGGTGCTGACAGCATGTTCTCTATCACGGTCGCTCTCATCAAAGCGGCTTTTGTGGGCAAATTCTTGATCACGGTGGAAATGCTGTTGCCAATCAAAGTTCATAAGGGCAAACCCATCTTCTGGTCTCTGATTGGGCACTCACTGATTTATGTGGTGCTGGTCATGATGTTGCATGCCAATGCATTGGGTATTGAAGGCTATTTATTTCATGGCAAGCCATTCTGGGATGGCGTCATGGAGTTTGGCCACGCCAAGCCTAGAAACTTGATCATGATTGCTTTCATTTACTGGCTCATCATTCTTCACTACCTCACTTACTTCACTGTTCAAAAAGCGGTGGGTGAAAAAGAGTTCAAAGACATCTTTTTGGGTAAGTAATCTAACACCACAAAAAATAAAAATGCCTCTGGGTTTGAATCCAGAGGCATTTTTATTATTGAAACAGTTATTTTTTAGGTGCGCTCACTACTGCAGCCACGGCTTCTGAGTACGTGACAAATACCTGATCTTTAAGAGTGATCCCTTTCAATAGGGCAGGATTATTGACTTTCACATCCACCACATTGCCTTTGGGGCCTTTAAGTGACACGATTTGCTTCTTTTGATCAATCGCAACCACGCTTGCGGAGGTTTTGACGATATTCGTTTTGATCATGCCAGGCTTATTCCCGGCGGGAGCTGTTTGAGCATTCTGTGTGACTTCTTTGCTGCGCACATCGTTGCTTTTGGTTTTGACTAATTCGAGTGCCACTGCAATTTGGTAAGTTACATCTAAGCGATCACCGATTTTGATTTGAGCGAAATTCTTCACTTCTGGACCCGCAACAATATCAACTTCACCGTCTTTGTTCTTAAAAGTGACCACACGATTTTTGGAATCAATTTTGGTGACTGTGGCGCTATAGATCTGACCACGTTCACCCGCACCAGCTACTGCAACAACTGGATCAGCAGGATAATCATATTGTGCCCATGCTAGGGAGTAGATACTCAATGAAGATAAACCCAGTAAGGCACAGGCCAACAGATTGGATTGAAGTTTATTGACATTCATGATGACTCCTTCAGCAATCAATGTAATGAACAAACAATGTAACACTGAATACTCTGTCAACCAATACGCTGAATGGCCAGTGCCTCATTTGCTCATGTTGATTTCAGACAAAGGCAATGAAAAAAGCCCCTGAATCTGATTCAGGGGCTTTTTAATTTGGCTCCTCGACCTGGGCTCGAACCAGGGACCTACGGATTAACAGTCGGCTATGTATGTGAACCTGTAACTTTTAATGTTTAGTAGTGTTAATTAAATCAACAAGCTATACCAAAGACCGCAAAGTAGTATGTTGTTGTATTTAATAGAGGTAAGGCACAAAGGGGGCACAGGGACCAATTGAATTTAGCAAGGGGTATCTTTGGTTCCAGGCTATAACTGCTCTGTAAGGGCGGGTTTCTAACGCTAAGCTTTCCGGGTTCATTAATAATATGAAACAGTACAGAAATAATTTTTAAGCCTACCAACTTGTTGCATGAATGCCGAGTTGGTAATATATTTAACTGCTAATAAGAAAGGGCGAAGATGAGAGTCACAGCATATATCTACTATCCTATTAAAGATCCTCTATCACCAAATATCGAACCGACTTTGGAAAAACTATGTGAAGAGCTACCAAAGCTAGCGAAATCACTCGGTGCCATCGGCGCCGTTGTAGCTGATGCCAAAATCATTGGCTTTGATACCGATGACAAAGAAGATGAAATTTTTTGATTTATAAATAGGTGCGGTTACTAATTTATTAGCCACGCCATATTTGTTTTGATATTAATAATTTTTTCTGTCGATATTGAGTGGTTTAGTCCCATTTGCAATCCTCAGTCTTGATTAGATTCCCTAGGCATTTTGGACAGTTTCCATTCCACTCCATCAAACAACTACTTAAATTACATTCAGGGCAAACGCATTGCGCTGGGTTAAAAGTGCCAGTTGATTCGGAGTATCTTCCTGATACACAGTCAACTATGATATTTTTATTCGTACATAAAAAAGACTTGAGCTGAATATATCTTCCTCTATCTGTTCCATGAACAGATTCAAAGTCATTTTGACACTTGACGCAAAAAAATTTGTAGGTTGTACCCATATTGTTCTACTCAACAAGCTTTCGCATTGTGAAATAAATAAATTATTTTTATACCTAATTCTACATAGTTAAATTTCTTACTGATTTAGTGCGTGAAGTTGTGTGTAGCTGCCCTCTTTTTCTTGATTTGATTTTCCACATTATTGCCTTCATCGTAACGATTGGTTAATCGCCAATTATTTAAATCTAAAAGGAGTTTTTCATGAGAGATGATGCGCATTCATATCTGGTATGTCCAGCACAAATGATGGCTAATAGACACTTTAAGCTATTGAACCTCGAGTCAAGAGGTTTGTTAATAACCTTGCGGTATTTCTGTTGGGATAACGAAACATTTCCCTCCGATGTTAAAGAGCTTGAATTGTTGCTCGGGATTCCGCAGCAACAGATTCAAGATAACCTTCATTTTTTAATTCCTTATTTCTTTGATACTGCGCCACAGAATCAATTTGAATATTGTTGCCCGGAGTTAGATGCCTACAAGACAAGCTATCTTTCCAAAAGGGAAAAGATGTCATCGAATGGTAAGAAAGGTGCAAAGGCTAGATACGGTGATTCAGGTGGCAGTTCACCAGACAACTATGGCTATTAGCTAGAGCTAGTAGCTTTTGCTGGAGGCTAATTTGTTAGCGCTCTTTATTTATTTATTAATTGCTTATTTTATTAAGTTAATTGATTTATTTTTATTGGATTAGTTAGTTGTGATTTATTTCATTGATTCATATGGTTATGTATTTTTATTTAATATTTTATTGACAGCTTCTTTACCTTGGGTGAAGATTTGTATGCGGTCTTTGGTATTCGTTTAAAGGAAAATCTTATGGCGATATATCAGAGAAATAAAATTTGGTGGTACAGAATTACCTTAAACGGTAATAAGTATCGTGGTTCATGTCATACGGAAATTGAAAGGGAGGCTAAGGAATTCCATGACAGGATGAAGTCTGATTTATGGAGAGTTGGTGCGTTAGGTGAAAAGCCAAGAAGAACTTGGGCGGAATTGAGTGGCCGATGGCTGAGTGAACACTCTTACAAGAGATCTAAATCTGATGATGTTAGGCACTCTTATTTTTGGGCGGCTCAGTTTTCTCGGCGTAATGTGAGGTTTATCGATCAAATTACCCCAGATGTAGTCAAGGCAATCAGAGATTCTTTGTTGGCAATGAAAAAGCAAAGAGGGGGTAAGGTAGTCAAGCCAGCAACCATTAATCGTAAGCTTGCTTTTCTCAGATCAACAATCATATCTGCCTATCGGGAGTATCAGTGGATTGATGGCGTACCGCCAATATTCAAATTGCTTGAGGAGAATAACCAAAGAGCAAGATTTCTGAATAATGACGAATTGCACAGACTTATAGGCGCCCTCCCTGAACCATTCGCATCAATGGCTAAGCTGTCAGTATTAACAGGCTTAAGACAAAGAAATATTTTTGGATTGCGCTGGGATCAGATTGATCTATCGAAACAGGTGATCATTATTCCTGATGAACTTATGAAGAATGGCTTGCCACTAGCAGTTCCTTTGGGTGAGGCGGGGATTGAAATCATTCGTGAATGGGTTGGTAGAAGTAGGGATTGGGTCTTTGTTAATGCATACGGCACCCCAGTTAAGCAGTTGTCTTCCAAGCTATGGCGCAAAGCTATAGCTCAGGCTGGATTGGAGGACTTCAGATGGCATGATTTGCGGCATACATGGGCAAGCATGCTCAGGCAAAGAAATGTGTCCTTGGATCGAATTAAGGATCTTGGGGGGTGGCGTGAGTCGAAGATGGTGCAGAGGTATGCCCACCTATCAACAGAGCATCTGGCTGAGTACCCAAAGCTTCTGGATGAATTGTTTGCTCCACAGGTGAGGGCACAAATAGTGCACATTCGTGGATAAAAAAAGAGCCGCTTATGCAGCAGCTCTTTTACCTATCTGGCTCCTCGACCTGGGCTCGAACCAGGGACCTACGGATTAACAGTCCGGCGCTCTACCGACTGAGCTATCGAGGA
>JACCDI011202398.1_pt1 | contig 18694 bp, 16 predicted proteins | sample 7442791 | NCBI WGS metagenome assembly JACCDI01 (sample SAMN15323434, study PRJNA562643) | freshwater metagenome | isolation source: river surface water | place: USA:Blue River Watershed | collected 2017-08-15
CAGATCACCCGTCTGATTGCTGCTGTGCACATGGGCTACGGTGCTGAGCGAACGGTCAAGTTCCTTGATGACCTCAAGGAAACCGGCTTCAAGTGGGCAACCCGTGCCGGTATCACCTTCGCGATGACAGACATGCAGTCTCCTGAGTCACGTATGCGAATCATGCGTGATACGGAGTCCGCAGTTGACAAGGCTAACAAGCAGTACCGCCAGGGAATGCTATCTCCGGCAGAGCGAAAACAGCGTGTGCTTAAGCTCTGGACGGATGCTACGGCTGAGATCGGAAACGAGATCGTCAAGCATATCGACCGCTTCAACCCGGTTTCGATTGTTACGACATCCGGGGCCCGTGGTTCGATCAAACAGGTCTCACAGCTGTCTGGTATGCGTGGTCTGATGGCCGACCCATTCGGAAACATCATCGAAAACCTCCCGGTGAAGTCAAACTTCCACGAAGGTCTCTCGGTTCTTGAATACTTTGTTACAACCCACGGCGCCCGTAAGGGTCTGGCTGACACCGCTCTTCGAACGGCTGACGCTGGTTACCTTACCCGCCGCCTCGTGGATGTCGCACAGGATGTCATTATCCGTGAGCTCGATTGTAAGACCCTCAAGGGTGTTACTGTCAAGGCATTCGCTGATATCGAGTCGCTTGCTGAGCGCCTCCGTGGACGCACATCGCTCCATGACATCACCGATCCTAAGACCGGTGAGCTCCTGATTGCATCCGGTGAGATCTTCTCGGAAGTCATCGCCAAGCGTGTCGAAGCAACAGGCGTTGAGAAGATTGAGCTGCGCTCTGTCCTTACCTGCGAAAGCCGTCAAGGCGTCTGCGCCAAGTGTTATGGTGAAGACCTTGCGACCCGTAAGCTCGTCGAAATCGGCGTTGCGGTCGGAATCATCGCAGCACAGTCGATTGGTGAGCCTGGAACACAGCTAACGATGCGTACCTTCCACACGGGAGGAGTTGCAACGGCCAACCAGTTGACCGGTGTGGCTAACGTCCGCCGCCAGCGAAACCAGAACCTTCAGGTCCTCTTCGAGGATCAGGAGAAGGGACAGATCTCGCTTGGTGGAGATGGCGAAGGCAAGCAGCGTGAGAAGCAACGTCAGGTTCAGCAGCTCCTTAAGGTTGCTGAAGAGCAGGTCGGTGGTCTCCTCCGTGTTGTCGAGCTCTTTGAAGCCCGTCAGCCAAAGGGTAAGGCAATCGTAACCGAGTTCTCCGGTAACGTTGACAAGATCGACTCAAGTGGTGGTCTCCGTAAGGTGATCGTTCATCATGAGAAGCAAGTCAAGCGTGCTAACTCGGATCTCTTCGATCCTAAGCAGGTTCAAGGTGAGTGGGCCGTTGTGGATGTTCTGCATCCGGAAACGGGTGACCCGATTGTTGTCGCTGGGCAGCAGATCACCGAGCCTCTGGCACGTAAGGTTGCTGCTGCTGGTGTCGAGAAGGTCCTCGTCCGCAAGGAAACACTGGTTCCACACCGTGGTGAGCTCCTCATCAAGGAAGGCCAACGTCTCGAGCGCGGTGCACCGTTGACCCATGGCCCGATGGACCCACATCGTGTTCTTGAGTTGAACGGCGCCGATGGCTTGATGGAATACCTCGTTCGCGAAGTACAAACGGTCTACAAGCAGCAGGGTGTGGACATCAATGACAAGCACATTGAAGTCATCGTCCGCCAGATGTCCCGTAAGCAGAAGGTTGTCAAGGCTGGAGCTACTGAGTTCCTTCCAGGACAGGTTGTCGACAAGCTGATGCTCACCGATGCCAACAAGCGTCGTGAAGAGCTGAACATCATGCTCGAGAGCCAGGGACGTGTTGTGGTTCGTGATCATGACATCCATACTGAGGATGAAATGTCTGTTCCAGGTCAGCGCGCAATCGCTGCTCCGGTTCTGATGGGTATCACGGATGCATCCTTGAACACGGAATCCTTCCTCTCAGCGGCAAGCTTCCAGAAGACGACCCGTGTTCTGACCGAAGCAGCTGTACGTGGAAAGCGTGACCACCTGGTTGGACTTAAGGAAAACGTCATCATCGGACGCCTTATCCCAGCCGGAACCGGTCTGCCTACATACCGTGCACTTGAGGTTGTCTCCGAAGATGGCCGTGCAATCGGTGTTCTGGACATCCCTGAGATTCCAGACCTCGAAGGTAACGTCATGGATGACATTCTCAACATCGATGATGCGGCTGCCGCACTCGGTGGGGATATCGATATCAGCGAGCTGATGGGAGATGTCGTTGTAGACGACACCGTGGATGCTGCAGCAGATACCCCGGTAGATGCCGACGCAGAGTAGTTGACGGTAAGTTCAGCGCACTAGTACAGTGCGCTGAACTTGTTTTTTATATATAGGTTATTAGACATGAAGAATCTGTCCATCTTTGGCACATTAGCTCTCATCGGTATCTGTGCAGCGGCATCCAATGCACAGAAGCCTGCCGTAAAGCCTGCGGCAAAGCCCCCCGTAAAGGGAACGGTCGTTGCACCTAAGAAAGTCGTCCTTCCAGCAACAGTGGTGGCGCGTGTAAACAACCGCGACATCACAACGCAGGAGCTGGTCGATCTCATCAATCGCACAGGTGCCCGCGACACCGTACAAAAGCTGATCCAATACGCCATCATTGAAGAGGAAGCCCGCAAGGCTGGCGCTACCATCGATGCTAAAGATCTTGCTGAAAAGGTCAAGACTGAGAAGCAGCGCATCGTTGCAAACATGGCATCCCAAACCGGCAATCCACAGACCTTTACGGAGATCACAGCACGGTATGGCCTGACTGAAGCGGAAGTCGAATGGGGCGTACGCTTGCAGATTCTCTCGCAAAAGGCATATGCCAAGCAGGTTGAGAAGCAAGTCCCAACCCTTGAAGCACAGGTCAAGGTTGAGCATATTCTCCTTCTTACAATGAACCAGCCAGGTCCTGATGGCAAGCCACTGTCTCCTGATGAGCAAAAGAAGAAGGAAGACGAGCAGCGTACACGCCTCGAGGGTATTGTTGCCGACATCAAGGCCGGCAAGATGACCTTTGAAGATGCAGCTAAGAAGTACTCTGATGACAAAGCATCCGGGGCTGAAGGTGGAGCTCTGCCATGGTTTGGCCGCACTGGAATGATGGTTCCTGAGTTTGAAACAGCAGCATTCAACCTGTCCAAAGAGGGTGAAATCAGCCCATTGGTCAAGACGCAGTACGGTTTTCATGTCCTCAAGCTTGTGAAGCGTGGCAAGGAAGCAACTGCCGCTGAAAAGGCTAAATTCAAGGCGGAAGAGATCAAGAAACTGACGACGACCGGTTCCGGGATGCAGCAGTGGCTGCAGGGATTGGTTCAGAAGGCTACGATTACATTGAACCCACCCGCGGTAAACGTCAAGAAGTAACCTCGATGGATTTACGAACCCGTCCCGGCTTACGCTAGGGCGGGTTTTTCTTTGTCAGCGTAATGGATAGCGCTAAGCCCGGGGATGTGCCGATTTATAAGCACTTCGTAAACGGTCAAGTGCGACATGTGTGTAGACTTGTGTCGTTGTGATACGGGCGTGCCCTAACAACTCCTGGATGATCCGGATGTCCGCGCCGCCGTTCAGCAAATGCGTTGCAAAGCTGTGACGGAGCCAGTGTGGACTCGGGTGACGGGGCAGGTCAGCTGCCGCGCTATAGCGCTTAACGATGCGCCATATCTGTGACCGCGTCAATCCAAACACACTCAGTGATCGGTGGTTTCCATCAAGAGCTCCATGGCGGACACGATCGAGGAGCAGCCGGGATGATCTTGCAAGTGGCACCATCCGTTCCTTGTCGCCCTTGCCGATCACTCTAATCCATCCGCCAGAGAGATCCACCGAATGCCAGCGTAGCTCTGCACACTCTGACACACGCAAGCCGCAGCAATACATGACATCAAGAATGGCGGCATCTCTTAGACCGCGCTCTGTTGCGGTATCCGGCGATTGCAGTAAGCGAACGATTTCCTGCTCATCCAGTGTTTTGGGGAGCGCTGCTTTGATGGCACGAAACCGACCAGCGGCCGTGACAGGGTTCTGCTCAATAAGTCCTTCCCGGCGGAGATAGCGACAGAACGATGATAATGCAGCACGCCGCCGTGCTAAGGATGTTGACTTATAACCACCTGACTTGCGGCTGCTCAGCCAGCTCGTGATGCCCGCCGGGTTCAGTGTCTGTTTGCATGCAAACCAGTCCAGTAAGTCTCGCTGATAGGCATCTACGGTATTCGTTGCCAGTCCCCGCTCATGGCGCAGGTAATCCAAGTAAACCGGGAGCAGCTCCCGATATTCCATCAACCTGAAATCCACTCCGTGCGGACATCTATCCCGCGCTCAAGGCAGTGCGTCAAGAGACGCTCCTCGGTCGCTTCGCTTGCTATCATCCTTACCTCAACGCAGTCAGTGATTGGGTCAAGGCCGATATCGACGACGCTGAGGTGCAGGGTTTCAAGCATTGCCTCTGCGATATCAAGCGCATTGCCATCCGGGCCCGCGGGAAACACGGCAAGCAGCTGCGTTGCCTCTGGAGTCGTCATGTATCTCACCTCACACCGCATTGTATATGGCCGATGGTTCTCCTGTTGCAGCGGCCCACCGAAGCGTTCCATATTCAAAATGCCACCACTCGCCCGGATAGTTGGCAAATCCACTCTGGGACATGACGTGAAAGAGAAGGCGGCGGCGTTCTGTGTAAACACTATGCGGATGCCGTTCGTAGTAGTCACAAACACTGGCATCCACAGGTTCATCAAAACCGCTGCCCATGTCCAAGACATCACCGGTCGCGATGTCAAACAACGTCACATCTACCGCACCACCCGTACTGTGAGGTGTTGGTCGGTTTGGGAGAATTTCCGGATAGGCGACAAAGCGGCGGGAATGGGCGTTTATCGCAGCGTCATCCCAATCTGGTTGGTCCCGACGCACGATTGCGACCATTTCGTCCCAAAGCCATGCTTGGACATTGAGTGGTCGGTGCGCATCCAAGACCATCATCCCAAGAGAATCCGGCAGCAATGAGATTGCATTTAGTAAGCGTGTGACTACGTCTTCACGAAGGAGCATGTCCCTCGATGCGACAGGTGCTCCAGCCAAAGCGTAGACGGGATGTACCTTTAGCCGCTGATTTGCAACGAGAGCCACCAGCGCTTCGCTCGACCAGTCAAATCCGACATCGAGGAAGCCCTGTGGCTCTTCATGGGATGTTATTGCGGGATACACGCGGTATTAGCTGTCAAGGCCCGCGGCCCAGAGGCAGCCGCGCTCGAGTAAGCGCAATACTTCTGGCTGGGATACGACGGTCGTGTCGTGGCCGAGACCATTGTAAGAAACACGGCCATCCCCATACCACTTTGTCCAGACGACAGGCATATCCACGACGCCATTACGTACGTGAGGGCCATCGGCTACCGGGAAGCGCGTTGTGGCAAGCACATGCACTGCAGGGTCAACGTGCATGTAATACTGCTCGGACACAACGGTGAATGTGTTAGGGGATCCGTTGGTGATGAAGTGATCTGGTACACGGACATCAACGGTGTAGGTCACACCATTGTCGCCTGGATGAGATACCCACTGGCCACCCGTCATGAACTGATATTCGGTGTCCATGCGGAAGCTGTCACACATCCCGCCGTGGCATCCAGCGATTCCAACGCCGCCTTTGACCGCGGCTAGTAATGGCTTCAGCTGTTCGGGAGTAATCGTGCCCATGGTCCAGATAGGGACAATCAATCGATAGGTGGAAAGATCCTCGGTTGCATAGGCATCCAGTGTGTCCGATACCGTTACGGTGAAGCCATTTCTTTCGAGGAGCTCACTGTATATTGCCGCTACTTCTTTCGGCTGATGTCCATCCCAGCCACCATAGACCACCAATGCCTTCATGATAAATGCCTTTCCTTGTGCGCAGATATTATTCCACGCGTATGCACTATGTCAGTACGATGTTGCTCGGTTTCAAGCTGTATAAGCATGCTGGATGTGTGCCAGCGTGTAGATATTCTTTCTGTAGTGTCATGCCGATGCGGTCCATTACTTTCAGGCTCCGGATGTTTGCCCGCAATGTGGTCGCCGTAAACACAACCTCTGGATCACGCTCACGAAACATTTGAATCAGCATTAATGCGGCTGTTGTCGCGATGCCTTTGCCCCAGGCATCCGGATGCAAACGCCAGCCCAGCTCAACCCCTCCATCTACGTGGGCACACGGCTTTGCGTGCACCCAGCCGACGGGGCTGTGATCGCTGCCAGCTTCGATAATGAAGTAACCAAATGGCTCATAAAATGTCAGCCAGCCCTCAATGACATTTGCTGCCTGCTCCAACGTGGGCGGAGCTTGCATCAGGACATGCTCCCGCACGACATCCGGCGTGTCCAGCCAGACGATGAACGGGGCATCAGATCCGACTGGCTTCCGAAGGTGGACAGGGTAATGGGTCAACGCTCCTAGGCCTTCTTAACCAGACTTTCGCCCCTCAGAACAGGCTTCAGATACTGACCCGTATAGCTGCCCTTGACCTTCGCAACATCCTCAGGGGTACCCTTGGCAACAACACGACCACCGCCATCGCCGCCCTCAGGCCCCATGTCGATAATCCAGTCCGCGCACTTGATGACATCGAGGTTATGCTCGATCACCAGAACCGTCGAGCCGGCATCCACCAGACGCTGAAGGAGGAGAAGGAGCTTCTCGATATCGGCAAAGTGTAGTCCCGTTGTTGGTTCATCGAGGATGTAGAGTGTCTTCGCCTGCAGCTTTTTGCCAAGCTCTGTTGCAAGCTTGACACGTTGCGCCTCGCCTCCGGAAAGGGTTGTAGCCGGTTGACCGAGCTTGATGTAGTCGAGGCCGACATCCTTGATGGTCTGCAGCTTTCGCGCAATACTAGGCACCGCTGAGAAGAACTCAACACCTTCTCCAACGGTCATGTTCAGGACTTCGGCGATGGACTTTCCTTTGTATTTGACTTCGAGCGTCTCACGCGAGTAGCGCTTTCCATTACAGACTTCACACGGTACATAGACATCAGGGAGGAACTGCATCTCGATCTTGAGAATGCCATCCCCTTTACAGGCCTCGCAGCGGCCACCTTTGACGTTGAACGAAAAACGACCAGGGCCATAGCCACGGACACGGCTCTCCTGCGTGGATGCGTAGAGATCCCGGATGACATCAAAGCAGCCCGTGTACGTCGCCGGGTTAGAACGAGGTGTACGCCCGATCGGTGACTGGTCGATATCTACAATCTTTTCGATGTGCTCGATGCCAGTAAGCGAATCATGTGCCTCGGCAATCATGTGCGAGCGGTAAATCTGCTGCATCAGCTTGGGATACAGCGTCTCCTGAATCAATGTGGACTTGCCGGAACCAGACACGCCTGTGATGCATACCATTGAGCCAAGCGGAATTTCTATATCGACGCCCTTTAGGTTGTGGCCCTTTGCGCCGGTAAGGATAAGGGACTTACCATTGCCTTCGCGGCGGGTTTTCGGCACGGGGATGGCCCGGCGCCCGGAGAGAAACGCGGCGGTTGCTGATTCAGGTTCATCGAGGATGTCAGCCGGTGGGCCCTCAGCCACGACACGGCCACCGTGGACGCCGGCGCCCGGTCCGATATCAATCAACCAGTCTGCCGCTGCCATCGTTTCCTCATCGTGCTCAACGACGAGAATGGTGTTCCCAAGGTCACGCAGGCGGGTTAGGGTCTGAACGAGCTTTGTGTTATCTCTCTGGTGGAGGCCGATAGATGGCTCATCAAGGATGTAAAGAACACCCATCAGGCCGGATCCGATTTGCGTCGCAAGGCGGATACGCTGTGCTTCACCACCGGCCAGTGTGTTCGCACTCCGGTCCATCGTTAGGTAGCCAAGACCAACAGAATACAGAAAGCCGAGACGCTCCCGGATTTCCTTGACAATCTGCTTGGCAATAATTGCTTCGCGGTTTGTGAGCGTTAGGCCATCAAAGAAGGTGACCATTTTCTCAACACTGAAGGCAGTCAGTGTGCTGATATCGGTATCGCCAACCTTGACGCTAAGGGCTTCGGGCTTCAGGCGCTTTCCTTTACACTCAGGGCAGGGGCGCTGGCGGCGGTATTGTTCGAGGTCAGCCTTTACGTAGTCGCTTGTCGTCTCCGCCAGATGACGTTCCATGATCGACAGAACACCCGCGTATTCAGTGTCGAAGTAGCGTGTCTTACCCCAGCGGTTACGATGTTCCATCGCAACATTGCCTTTGACCCCATAGAACACTGCGTGCAGCTGCTCCGGTGTGAGGTCCTTAAGCGGCGTTTCCATCGTGAAATCAAGGGATTTCGCCACGGCGGCAAACAACGCTGTGCGGCTTTCCGACATGATTTGCTTGCCGGACTTATAGACAAAGTAGCGTAGTGCACCCGCACCAATCGACATGTTGTGGTCCGGAGCAATGAGGGCTGGGTCGAACTCGGCCTGCGTTCCAAGGCCGTGACACTGTGTACATGCGCCGTATGGGCTGTTAAAAGAAAACGTCCGGGGTTCGATTTCGGGCAAGCTGATGCCGCAGTCCGTACACGCAAATTTTTCACTGTACGTATGGCATTCGCCATCGACGATATCGATGACCAGGACGCCATTGCCACGCTTCAAGGTTGATTCAATTGAATCGGCGAGGCGCTTCTCCGTACCGGCACGCACAACGACTCGGTCCACCACGATGTCTAAATCGTGCTGCTTGTAGCGGTCGAGCGTTGGGAGCTCTTCAGAAATGTCGTAAATGGTGCCATCGATGCGGACACGGACATAGCCTTCTTTGCGGATGTCCTCAAGTTCCTTACGGTACTCACCTTTTCGGCCACGCGCGATCGGAGCCATCAGCTGCATCCGGGTGCCTTCCGGCAGCTGCATCAGCTGGTCGACAATCTGGCTTGGCTGCTGCTGGCTAACGGGTTTGCCACACTGCGGGCAGTGTGGACGACCGGCACGCGCGTATAAAAGTCTGAGGTAATCGTAAATCTCAGTGACAGTGGCGACGGTTGAGCGCGGGTTACGACTGGTGGATTTCTGATCGATAGCCACCGCTGGTGAGAGACCTTCGATCTGGTCGACATCCGGTTTGTCCATCTGGCCAAGGAACTGCCGTGCGTATGCGGAGAGGGACTCCACGTAGCGGCGCTGGCCTTCGGCATAGAGGGTGTCAAACGCAAGCGATGACTTCCCGCTTCCGGAGAGTCCGGTGATGACTACCAGCTTGTCCCTTGGAATATCTATATCGATGTTCTTGAGGTTGTTTTGGCGCGCGCCGCGGATGCGGATTGCGGGGCCTTTGATGCTGACGGGGACGCGGCTGTCGGTGACGGGTTCGGTTTCCATAGGGCTCATACCGCCCACGGTCGGGATGTGGGCCACACGAGTGTACCTGTCATCCAGAGTGCCTGTCACATTTCCGGTGGCAGACTACTTTCCCCGAATTCGCCCGGAATCGGATACCCAATCCGTAAGTCCTTTTGAGCCCGCGACCATGCGTACTGGAATGCTGTGTCCAAGAGCTCATCCCAGTGGTAATAGGTCTCACTGACATCTTCAACGCGGAATAGTGCCCGACCTGCAGAATCGCTTCCGGTAGGGGCATCGTGCATTTTCGTGACGGTCGCGATGTAGGCGTTTGCCGCCCCCGCGGTCCCATCCTCCGCCGTAAGCACAAATGCTCCCAGCTGGGTTAGCGGACCGAGCTCGATGCCGGCTTCTTCCATGGATTCCCGATGCGCTGCCATTTCGGGTGTCTCACCGGGTTCGATATGGCCGCTCGGGATGCACCAGCCGCGGTTAATAATCTCTGCCAGCACGATGAGGTCGCCGTAGAACGGGAACACGACTACATGTGTAACGGGAGCAGCGGTTGAGAGCACGAACTCGGCTTTATAGCTGCCCCATTTTGCTTTTGGAAACTCAGTCAATGCTGAGCAGGTCTTGGAGGTTAGTCGCGAACAGGTCGATGCGACCGCACTTTTCGCAGACTTTGGCGGCAACCGGGGATGTTGTTACAGATGCCACTCCGAGAAAGTCATCGGATGCTTTTCCTGTAATCGTGATGCGGGCATCCCCATTACCAACCTGAAGGCGTCCCTTATGCATTTGACCGCCACACGCGGCACATGTGTTTTTCATACGGCGCTTATCGTACCAAACGTCTTCGGAGTCTAGCCGGGGGTCATTTCCCAGAAATCAGTGCCAACGATATCAAATGGCAGGCGATGTTCATCCGGGGCAGTGGCATCGAAGTGTTGGTTCACAAAGTAAACAAGCTGGCTGGTGGTGTTTCCGACATTTGCGCATCCGTGTGCGACACCGCGGGGGATGAAGAGGAGACGGGCTACGCCACCACCAAGGAGTAATCGCATTTGTGCATTCAGGGTTGGGCTGTCTGCGCGAGCATCCACCAGACCCACGAGAAGGCGCTCCGTCGGCGGTACAAACCAGACATCGTCCTGATTGTAATGGATATGAAATGCTTTGATAGCTCCCGGCTGAACGACCGACCAGGATGACTGTCGGACCTGAAATTCAGGGATGGCTACGAGGCGGCCGTTGTCATCGAGGCGGATGATCTCAGCGAATGCACCGCCATCATCCTGGAAGGTTCGCAGCTCGATAATCCTGACACCTTCGATGTTTGTACGGGGAGCGTAGCTCTGAGTGGTAAGGACATTTGCATAATCCGGGTGAATGTCGGATGGGGAAAGTCGATCAGCCATATCTTATGTGGTCTCCGGGAGATTGGGTTTGGTTTCGCTTGCAATCCGGCGCAGGTAGGAGGCGTAACCCGTTTTGCCCAAGGCATTTGCTCCAGCAATGACATCATCGGCGGAAATCCAGCCATTTTGCAGTGCGATTTCCTCGAGGCAGGCGATTTTGAGGCTCTGCCGGCGCTCGATGGCAGCGACAAAGTTGCCTGCTTCGAGGAGGGCATCGTGGGTGCCAGTGTCAAGCCACGCGGTTCCGCGACCAAGGATCTCGGCATGGAGGTCATTTTTGGCCAGGTACATTTGGTTGACGGTGGTGATTTCCAGCTCCCCGCGGTGGCTGGGTTTAACGGCTGCTGCGACATCGGTGATGTCTTTGTCGTAGAAGTAAAGCCCGACAACGGCATAGTTTGACTTGGGTTGCTCGGGTTTTTCCTCGATGGAGATGACTCGGCCAGTGGAGTCAAAGTCCATCACTCCGTAGCGTTCAGGGTCGGCGACATGGTAGCCGAAGACCGTGGCACCGGATGCGCGGTTTGCGGCTCTGCGGAGCTGTTCTGGAAGACCGTGTCCATAAAAGACATTATCTCCAAGAACAAGTGCGGCTGGTCCACCGGCGATGAAGTCTTTAGCGATGTGAAAGGCTTGTGCAAGTCCTTCCGGGCGTGGCTGAACTGCGTACTGGAGTGAGATGCCGTAAGCGCTGCCATCCCCGAGGAGGCGCTCAAACAGCGGAAGGTCTTCCGGAGTGCTGATCAGCATGATGTCCCGGATGCCGCTTAGCATTAGGGTCGAAAGCGGGTAATAGACCATCGGCTTGTCATAGACGGCCATCAGCTGCTTGGAAACGGCTTTTGTTGCCGGATAGAGGCGTGTTCCGCTGCCTCCTGCGAGGACGATTCCCTTGCTCATTGTTACATTCTACGCCCCGGGTCGAAGTTGCGCTGGAGAGGCTTGACGGGGCATACCGACCCCGCTACACTCACCATTACAGCACATGACCGATTCAGACGAACTCCCGTGGAACAGTATGTCCATAAAACTGCCGGCGGAAGCATTTGTTTCCGGTGGTTTTTTCGATGAACGACTTCGTTTTACGGCTCGTGTTGGGCGTGGCGCATTACGGGTGTCTGTGACATCGACGGAGCCGTGGCTCTCGTTTGTCCCGCAGAGCTTTGCGATTGCTGCTGGTGGTGTAGTGGATGCGGAAGTGGTGGTGGATGTCGCTGCGGCGAAGCGGATGGTCGAAGGGGGGCGGCCGCCTCTCGGAGAGCTCCAGATTGCCTTCACGCAGCAAAATGCCGCTGGCGTTCGCGTTGAACGAACCGCGTCCTTGCCGGTTCAGCTCCCCGTCGCCGTTTGCCCATCCTGTAAGCGCGTTCTGCACATCCCGAGTCACCTCGGTGCAACGCCTCCGACCGTCTGTATGCACTGCTTTGAACGCCTGCGTCCATGCCCCCAATGTGGTGTCCTCAACACCTGGCGCGTGCGTACATGTCTTGTCAGCCCAAATCACATCATCCGCGCAAGCGAGGACTGGGTTACGCTCGGTGGTAACAGCGGCCACACCGGCAAAGCGGATGTTCCCCTTGGGGCAGGTGCCCTGATTTGGCAATATCCAATTACATTGCATACGAATCCACTCCGGCGTTTGCAGTGGTCATCCGTGGTGACAGCTTTTGGCGTAGTTTATGCGGCGAGCACCACAGGCGATGGTGAGCATTTGCTGCATGCCTTCGATGTCGAATCTGGCACGCCCATTTGGGATCCGTATGTCCTGCCAGCACCCGTTCATCCCGATCGCGGCGGCGTCTGCGTAGTCGGCGATTTCATCGTCGCGGGGCTTGTCAGCGGGAGCGTTGTTGCCATCGATGCGATACGCGGAACCCGTCGGTGGATGGTCGATATAGGTGGTTCGGTTTACGGCTCAGCGATACCAATAGGTCTTAATTCGGTTGCCGTGCCGGTCGCGGATGGCATTCATGCCGGACGCCTGGTTGTCCTTACAACGGATGGCGGTCGCATCAAGTTTGAGGTTCCGCTTACGGGACGACCTGAATGCACGCCTGCTGAGGGTGAGAACGTTATCGTCGTTCACGATGATACCGGCGGGGTCCTTGCCGTCAATGCATCGACGGGTGTGACGCTTTGGTATGCACAGCTGGCAGACAGCTTTGATGCCGCACCAGTCATCGCGGATGGCATTGTTTACTCAGGCGGGCATGATGGCATTCTCCGTGCTGTGGCGCTTGAACGTGGAAATCTGCTCTGGGAATCGCCCGTCCTTGGTGGGGCGATCACCGGGACGCCAAGCATTGCAGACAGCGTGGTGGCTGTACCAACTGTTGATGGCTTGTGTCTTGTCAGTCGTGAGACGGGACAGCCCGTACAGCGGACCAGTCGCGGACCGGTTCGGGCGCAGCCTATCGTCGCCCCGGATGGCTTTTTGTTCGCTGGACGAGATGCGCGTTTGCATCGCCTGGCGGCCGGGATGTCGGTGGATGATGTCTACGATGCGGGTGGGGGCGGTCCACAGGTCAGCGTCCCGATGGCCTACGCTGATGGAAATGTCTTTGTTGCTACCACCCGTGGCGTGCTCTATGCGCTGCGAATGACGGGGGTGCTCTAAATGTCCGAGCTCCTCCCGGCGATACTCACACGACAGATTGCCAATGCTGGTGTCGTTGCGACGCCGCAGCCCGATGTCAACGCATGGATTGGCTCGGATATCCATACTGGGCGTCCCGTCATGGTTCGCCGGATTCCAAGCTCCGAGGCAGTTCAAAACCGCCTGACCGCCGCGCTGGATGCCGTGCATCAAACGGTCGTGCCGTTTCGCCGGTGGATGCTCGTGGATGGCAGTGTCTATACGATTCGTGATGTGTTGAAAGGGAAGAACCTTCGCCAGTACTGGATGGGTGTTGGTGGGCGCGCGGATACCGAGACGCTGCGGCGCTGGATTGTGCCCCTTCTGGATGGCCTTGCTGCATTCCATGCAGCTGGAATTGCCCATGGGGGACTGTCTCTTGACAATCTCATTATTGGTGATGACTTACGGATGTATATTGCGGATGGTGGCATCTGCGACCCAGCGGCCCCGCATCATAACAATGTGTACGGGCCGGGTGCCGGGCCATCAGCTGACATTGTTGCCGCTACCAAGCTTGTGACTGCATTACTGCCAAAGTCTGGTCCGTTTGCAAGTCCTGTCGTTCGAGCACGGGTTGAAGGGCTGGTCTTGCGCTGTGAAACGCTGGCGGCGCTTCGGGAAGTCCTCGAAGGCTTGGATGAGATCGCTATGGATAGCATCACCAAAGCGGGTGGCCAACCTAGCGCCGGGGATATGCGTAGCGGTTTACCCGGAGCGCGTGTGGAGAAAGGGCATCCACAGCTTGTGTGTGATCAACCCGACCGCTGCACAATTGTTTCCGGCAGCGGTGGCGAGCTAAACCTACTTATCCGCAATACCGGAGAAGCGACGCTGCTGATCCGTGTTGTTGCCACGCAGCACCCATGGCTGAATGTACGCCAGATTCCTTTGCCGATTGTCATTGCGCCAAATGGGACCGGTAGGATTCCGTTTGTGGTGAGTGCCGCGAGACTTGCACCCGGAGACTACCGAAGCCAGGTGTTTCTATCGACGAATGCTCCCGGCGGGCAGGCTGAAAACCTGGCCAGCGGCTGGTATCGGCATACCGCAGCAGTGACTGCACGCATCATTAGCGCCGGATATCGTTGATACCTGCTTGATACAATCCGTTTAATGACACGTTCTGCCTTCGTCACTGCCATCCTGATTTCCGGAGTCACCATCATGGCACCAAACCGGCCGGCAGTCGCACAGGAAACAAGCCTCGAAAAGTCCAAAACCATCCTTTTGTCGATAGAACAAAAGCGTCCTGATTACATTGCGCTCATACAGGATGTCAGTGGAAGCATGTTGACGAACGGGATGATGACGAAGGCGCGGCAGGCTGCGCTGCGCGTCGTCAAAGAAGCGGCGGTGCAGGGGACGTATGTACGTATTGTTGGTGTGAACGCCTCGGAGCACGTTCTTTTTGATGGTCCGATTGCGTCAAACAAGGATCGTAAGGAGGCACTTGATGCGATTCCTTATAAGGCTCTCGAAGGTGCGGGCACGAACTTAAGACTTCCTCATCATGCGGCTCTGCGGCAGGCGCTCGACCGCGGTGCAAAGTCACCTGTGATTGTTTTTGTGACCGATTCGTACAACGATGCGCCCCGTGACAATCCAACTGAGCTCAATGACTATGCGAGCTACTATGACAAGGGCGGGGATTTAACTAAGATCGCCAAGACATCGACTGGTGATTCTTATCGCAAGGACATCGCGGCATTTGCCGCAAACGGTGGCCGGACCTTTGGGTTTGGTGTAAACATTGATGCATCGAGCCACCGCCCGGTAGAGCGAAGCCCCAAAGACATCACGACTCCTGTCAAGGAGAATAAGCCCGTCGCACCCGCCAACGTTCCGGCGCCACCTCCTGATGACCCAATCTGGCCATATCTCCTTGGCGGAGCGGTCATTATTGCCGCTGCGGGAGCCGTGTATGTGCTCAAGAACCGCAAGCCACTTGCCGTCTCGATTGACATGGGAACACGCAGTGGTCGTGACCTGGTGTTTCGCGGTGGGGATGCCGTCGGGATTGGTGGTCTTGCCGCAGGATGCACACAAACGTTGTCATTTCCTGGAAACACCGGTGCCATTGCGCTCTTGATGCTTGACCGTGGCGTCCTGGTTGCCAAGCCTGTTGCCGCATCCGGGCAGCCATCCCGGTGGGTTCTGTCGGTTAATGGCGTTGATGTGAGCGGTACGGCTGCAGTTCCGGTCCGTGTGGGTGACACATTGCGTATCCGGTCGGTCGCCGGGGATACTGAGAGCGTTGCTGAGCATCGGTGGAAAGTTGCACCTGTCAGCTGGGAGCGTGGAAAAACGTGATTCGCCGAATAATTGTCCTGCTTGCTGTTATCTGTGGAGTTGTGACCGGAGTGTTTGCGCAAGGCGCTACGCTAACCACACCGGGGAATCAAGCGCTCCCTAACCTCTATCAGACGGGAAAGCGATACACGGTTCGCCTCCAGTATGTTGATCCCAAAGGGGATGAAGTCACAAAGGCCGTCTTTCATGATGAGTCGCGAAGTGGCAACATTGATATCCCGATGCAGGCTATCGATGGTTCTACCGCCGATGGCGCAACCGTCACCTGGGAAGTCAACGGCTTTGAAAAGGGCGATCATAAGGCTTACTTTGTTGTCACCACGGAGACAGGGTCTACCCGCTATCCACAAGCACCGGACACATTTTATGAGTTTAAAGTCCACAGTGTCATCGACAAATGGATTGTCGTCGGCGTCGCGACAGTCCTTTGTTTTACGCTTATCCCATGGATGATTTATACCGCTGTTAGGTCGATGAACCGCCGTGGGAGTCCATCAAGTGCGGCAAAAGTCGGTTTACTGGTTGGAGCCCTTGGAGCGCTGGCGATGTTTGTTTGGCAGTTCCTCGGTGTATACGATAACCCACTCATCTGGATACTCGCTGGAGTCGTCTTCATCGTGATTATTGTTGGAGTGCTTGCACGTCGCTAGTTCGGTGTTGTCATTCCGGATGCGTGGCAGGGAATCAGAAACAGTTGGCGAATTTCGTTGGTAGTTTATGAATAACACGTCAGACACGCACGGAATTCTTAGTGGCCCCCTCCGCCCAGCGATTTGGAAGCTTGCGCTTCCAGCAATCGCAAGCGGCCTCCTGATGTCTGCCAATAGCATCGCTGACAAGCTGTTTATGGGACGTCTCGGTGTGGATGCCCTTGCCATCGTGACGGTGGTTCATGAAGTACGTCTTGCCCTGATGACGATTCTTGTGGCGTTTTCTGTTGGAGCTGCGGCAATTATTGGGCGTGCGGTTGGAGCCGGGAACAAAGCAGAAGCGACCGCGGCCCTCCGCCAAACAGTACTCGTTTCGGTTGTCATCGGAAGTGTCATCGGTGGGATTGTCGCCATTTTCGCTCCGGTGCTCCTGCAGACCATCGGCTACCGTGGCGATCCAACCAGCTTCGATGAAGGGGTGAAGTACCTCCGCTGGTCGATGCTCGCTGTTCCATCCCTGTTTACTCTGGTAATCGGCAACACCGTCTTCGGTGTTTTAGGAGAGTCCCGACGTGCCCTGCAAGTGATTGCGGTTGCGGTTGCGCTCAATATTCTCTTTGATTACATTCTGATTTTCGGGATGTTCGGATTCCCACAAATGGGAGTGACTGGCGGCGGAGCCGCCCTCTGTATCAGCCAGACGATCGCAACACTGCTCTTCATCGTCTTCCTTCCAGAGACAGGACTCAATGGTGGGCTACAGGGTAGCTGGGTACCCGATTCATCGATGCTCAAGCGCATTCTGCACGTTGGTCTTCCTGCATCCGCGAGGCAGGCGGTTGTCGCCCTCAGCGGCCTGACAATACAGGCCTTGCTCCTGCGTACACAGAGTGGTTCAGCAGCTGGCGCAGCGCATGGCATCGGTGTCCTTGTTGAGTCCCTCGCGTTTCTACCCGGTAATGCATTCGCAACAACTGCAGGCACATTCGTCAGCCAGAACCTTGGTGCGCGAAACCTTACGCGTGCAAAAGATGCAGCATTGGTCTCTATCGGACAGGCTATCCTTACGATGACGGTAGCTGGAGCTGCATTCGGCTTGCTGGCTGCAGGGATTGCGCGTTTGATGCTGCCATCCAGTGCTCCGGATGCTGTAGACCTTGCGACACGCTATCTTCACCTGATGGCGTTTATTCAGCCAGCTGTTGCCGTAAACCTTGTCCTTGCGGGTGTATTGTCCAGTGCCGGCGACACACGGACTCCACGCACCGTCACATTTGTCACGACGGGCCTGCGCGTTCTGCTCGCATACGCCTTGTCGACATTTACGGGACTTGGCGTGATGGGCGTGTGGCTGGGGGTAGCAAGCACTCCTGTCATTTCGATGGCCCTACTAATCGCTGCATATCGGCGTGGTAACTGGGCATCCACCAAGGTCTGAAATACTTACCGGCTACCCTTGATTCGTCGCACAAGTTGACATCCAAGAAGAAATGCCCCGGCAGAGATCAGAAATGCTGCTGCGTAGCCAAGGCCCATCCGCTGGCGGTTGACGGCATCCACCAGGACGCCACATAACCCTGAAACAATCTGCGGACTGCTCACACTTGCCTGCCAAATCCCCATATCCTTCGCGGATGACTCAGCATCCGGAAGTACATCGGCAACCAAGGCTACCGATGATGCCATATACACACCATACGCTGCGCCAAAGAGCGTACCGACGATGAGGATGACATCGAAGCGGGGAACCAGGGCAAAAGGGATGAGCGTGATGAACATCGCCCAGCCAGACCAAACCGTTACTTTCCGGCGGCCAATCGTATCGACCCAGCGCCCTGCAGCTACGGAAATGGCAGCACCGCTAATCGACATCAAGAGAACCACCGCAATCGCCGCCTGCATCGGATCTTTTAGCGTCACAAGTCCAGGGATGGCAAAGACTTTGATGACATCCTTCATGTAATTGACGGCGTAGTTGGTGATGATGTAAAAGCCTAGGGCGACCAAGGCGCGGCTAAACCAGACGTAGCGGAAGTCGGCACTTCTCCATGGGGCAATCCAGTCGTTCAGGCTGAAGAATGGTCCTATTGCAGGGGCAGCGGTTTCCGTCCTGGGACGTTCCTTTAGGGCAAGGACGACAATCAGTCCACAGATCAGGTTGACGCCGGCGATCGCGCCATACACGGCCAGGAGATTGCCTGAGAGCAGAAAACCGACCACTGCCGCCACGATTTGTGCTGAGAGCTGTAGCAACCCAATGATTCCGCTTGCTTTGCCGCGATGTTCCATCGGGACAAGATCAGGCAGCACCGATGCGTATGGGCCTGTGGCTACATCATCGGAGACCTGTAGAAAGA